>Ga0247723_1001445_pt1 | contig 13915 bp, 20 predicted proteins | sample MSEWelMarce5H_FC_FD_189079 | JGI IMG/M metagenome (GOLD analysis project Ga0247723, IMG submission 189079) | Subsurface sediment microbial communities from gas well in West Virginia, United States - MSEEL Well Study Marcellus 5H_FC | ecosystem: Environmental > Terrestrial > Deep subsurface >...
AAGAGGGGGGGTTGTTAAGCAGTATAATGAAACCATAGGTAAAACAACCGGGCTGGTAACTTCTCTGGATGAAGCAGAAAGGGCTATTGCAAAAAACGGAGAGGCTTATATAAAATTCACCCTGTTAAAAGCTGCTGCAAATTTAGCACTGGAGGAGGCAAGTAAAAAAGCACTGGAAGCCGCAAAGATTTCCAGAAAGAAGGATATTGATTTTCAGACAACTGGCACCAATACATCTGTATTTTCTTCTGGTCAAACATCTGCGCCAGGGTTCACTGGCGGGAATAGTGGGATTGATATAGGATTAAAGGCAAGGGCTGAAGCAGCAAAAGCGGCCAAGTCAAAAGCCAAGAAGCTGAAGGATGACGAGAAAAAGACACTGGAAGATATTTTCAAGGAATTAAACACTCAGGCGGCTCAGATATCAAAAGACAACAACTTTAATTTCTTCGGGGATAATAAAAAAGAAAGCACCCGTGAGGCAGACCGCGCATTGCGCCTGTACGAAAAAGAACTGAAACGCAGGCAGGACTTACTGAAAGCCAATTTCGATGAAGAAGTGGCAGCCGCGCAGAAGCAACTGAACGAAAGAATAATTGATCAGACCGGATTTGAAAAAACAAAGTTTAATGCAGCCGTAACCTATACAAAAGCGGCCATTGCAGAAGAACAGGCGGCAAATAAGGTCGGATACAAAGCCAGCGAGGCCAAAATAAAGGAGTTCAACGTATTTCGTGAACAGGCGAATAATTCATACATAAAGTCAGTAATTGACGGTACAGACGAATCCCGGAAGGAGTCGCTGGAACTGCTCAAAAAATCCATTGAAGAAGAGGCGCAGATACAAGTTGCCGCGTTAAAAGACTACCAGGTAAATGAACTTTCAAACCAAAGGCTCACCAACGAGCAGCGTGTAAGGCTGGAAATACAGTACCAAAACAGGCTGGATCAGATATTGGTAGATTCTCTGGAAGCAAGGGCCGCGCTGGAAATTGATACCGTAAAGAAAAACGACCTGTTAAAACAGGCTAAACTTTTAAGGACAGGCATCAGTAACCGATCAGACTTCGGATCGTCTGTCTCCATCCCACGGGCGGCCGGTGCAGATCAGATCCGAGCCTTGGAGGACGAACAAAACAGGAGAAAAACATTTGGCATCCTTACCGTTCAGCAAGAACTTGAAACGGCTATTAGAATCCGTGAGATCCGGGTAAAATTAAACGAAGATACCCGAGCAGATGATCAGAAGATAATCGACCTTAAAAAGAAGCAGCAGGACGAGATAGTGAACTATCTCAGATCATCTGCGCAGGCCGCCGGGATAGTTTTGGGCGGTGGATTTGCGGAAGTATTTGATAGTATTACCAACTCATTCCAGAAGCTGGCAAACGATGGCAAATTAACCTTTGATGATTTGGCGGCCGCCGGTATTGCCTCTGCTAATGCCATAACAAACAATTACAAGGCCAATATTGATGATCAATTAAAAGCACTTGAAAGGCAGAAAAATGAAGAGTTAAAACTGGCAGGCAATAACGCATCTGCACAGGCCGCTATAAATGCCAGGTTCTCCCGTGAACAGGCCCAACTGGAAACAAAGAAAGCAAAAGCAGACAGGGAAAACGCCATTTTCCAGATTGCCATTAACACAGCGCAGGCGGTTGCAAAATCAATCGCAGAAAGCCCGATCACATTCGGATTGCCGTTTTCTGCTTTTGCCCTGGCCGCCGGGGCCCTGCAGACTGCACTGGTACTTTCTAAGCCACTGCCAAAATTCGAGAAGGGAACCCAAAACGCACCAGAAGGTTTTGCCATAGTGGACGAAAAGGGGCCGGAGTTAATTATCGATAAACACGGCCGACTTCGTGAAATAGGCGGCAATGACGGACCGAGAACTACCTACCTGCAAAAAGGTGATCAGGTAAAAACAGCCGGTGAAACAAAAAGGCTACTGGCCCAAATGGAAACAGAAAAGGTGTTGCGTGAGATACAGTTAAATGGCAGGCTGTCTGGTAACCTGCAGGCCGGTAAGCAGGCCGAACAGGTTAAGATAATGGCAAAGGCTATGCAGGGCTCTGGTATCAGCGAATCGGTCCTGATCGGGGCTTTCCAGCAGGCGGTAAAGCAAATACCCAAAACAGACTTCATATTCAATGAAAAAGGATTTGTAAAAAGGGTGAGAGAGGCTGGCAAGACAACTAATTATTTAAACGGGTTCAACATAGGAAGATAAAATGGCATTCGAGAAGATATATACATTCACAAATGACGGCTACGATTGGGATCTGTACGCAGATTTCACTAATCAGCTTGTGCAGACGGTAAACACGCCGTCTCCGCAGGTTACCGGCCCTACTGTGGATGCAGGTATTCTTGGTCTTAATGTCGGAGATCCTATCGCCAACCGTTGTGATGGTACTACCTTTTTGCAGGTAACGGCATTATTTACATACCCGTACTGCCAATTTGAGGCCCCGGTTTTAAACAGCCCACTTTGCGGATATACTCCGCCCACCTGTGACGTTCAGTTTACCGTTTCCACCACCAATGCTACCAATGGCATGAACACGGGTACAGCCACGGTAAACATGATTTCTTCCGGAACTTTTGTATTTAGTATTGACCGTGTGGCATGGCAAACAAGCCCTTTATTTACCAATCTTTTCCCCGGCAACTACACAATCTATGTTTCTCAGGCTGGACTTAGCGCCGGCAGAACCAGGTGCCGGGCAAATGGTCAATTCGCCATACAAAACGATGTGGTTGATCTGCCGGTAAACAATACCCCAATCCCCTACCAGGACACAAAAAACCTGTGTTTTAAGTTTCGCCTTACCTACAACGGAAGTACCTACGAGGTAAGAGAGCCTTTAAGATGGGACACCGTAGAAATCACCGGAGAAAGGGACCTGGAATACCATGGCTACCAGTACAAATACACCGATGGGGAGGTTTTACTTGGGTTCGATTGTGATGCAGGCGGTGATCTTATTGCCAATGTCTACGGCATGGAAGGGCAGGACGGAGAAATAATTTTCGAGCATTACTACACATATTTTGGTGCAGAAACTATCCTGTTCCGTGGCCGATTAATGCTAAATAAGTACAAAAAATATACCGACCGGGTAGAATGTGTGGTTGAAAACGAGCAGTTTGACGCTACCCTTCTAAGCAGATTGGAGGTACCCGTATCAATGACCGCGACAAAGACTTATGACGGGTCGGATGTGGTGCCTCCACCTGCTTTTGATCTTACATTGCATCCAAAAGAAATACTCAGTCAGTTTATCGCGAACAGCACAGAGGCTAAACAGGGTGGTATATCCGGCGCAATGCACAGTACGTTTTTTTCAATTTTACCGGGTATTGATAATCCGTCTATAAATGACCTACTGGAAAGTAGCACTTTTAAACTTTACCCAAGCATCGGACTGCCTGAATCAGATAGCCTTTTCATACATAAGTTCTCTAAGGCCGGGAAACTGAATTTAAACCTTTCATGGCCGCTTAATTTTACTGTTAATGTTGATAATAATGACGTTCGTACAGGAAGTTTTGATTGTTATATGTTCTGGAGATATAGAGCGTATGATGCTCTGACAGGAACATATACTGAAACTGGAGAAGTTATTTCATCGGTAGTTGCTACAAGCGTGGGAGCTTTTTCGGCTCTCAACTATGAAATCAGCCTTTTAGGAACCAAAACACTTACCGACTTTGATGTAAAAGCCGGAGACGAGATTTACTTCTACGTATTTATCGAATCAAACAGGGAGTTTGACGGAGTTTCCTTCCCTTTTATCACACAGCCAACCATGACCTACTCGGCAAAACTGAGTGAGATCACAGCCGCATCCACTGCGAACACATGGATATTGGACGATTCAATCAGGCACATAATCAATGTGATTGGTGACAATAAATACGTATTCCGTTCATCTTTTTTTGAGCGTGCATCTGCTATTCAGGTGGCAGACGGGCAGGCAGCAAAAAGGATGCTTACCAACGGTTTCCAGATCAGGAAATTCAATGTGAACGAAAAGCCGCTGAAGGTTGATTTCAAAACAGTTTTGAGTTCTTTGAACGCTCAGAACTGCATCGGCATGGTTTATTCGACAGATGCTTACGGCAGGTCTGTAGTAAGGATTGAAAGAAGGGATTTTTTCTACCAGGATAATGAAATACTGGCAATTTACGAGACAGAGGATTATAACGAAGAGGTAGCAACCGACTTTGTTTTGTTCAATGAACTTGAATTTGGGTATAAAACCTACAAAACGGACGGGTTTAACTCATTGGACGAGTTCAATACAGAGCAAAAGAACCTATCCCCTATAAAGAAAAACCCGAAAAAATTGTCTCAGGTATCAGACATTATTGCATCCGGTTTCACAATAGAGGATATCCGCCGCCAACAGTTCGCAGAAAAGCCGACTGAATCATACGAAAATGATGAAAGCCCGGTGATGATCTGCGTTAAGCGCGAAGGGGTTGCCGGTTGGGTTACTGAAAAGGACGAGTCTTTTGATTTGGTGGACAATCTTTTTTCACCTGGCACATCTTATAATCTGCGTTTATCTCCAAGGCGGATGCTTTATAACTGGTTTATCTGGCTGAAAGGATGCTTCTTTTATAAGGATGGCGGGGCACTGATTAAAAATACAAAGTTTGTACAGAATGGAGACATGGAGACCCAGTTTAATGCTGCTGAAACTGATGTGATTGGGGATATCAACAAGGATCTGATTGTCGAGAAAGAAGATTTTGAAGTATCTCGGATGAATGACACATACAGTATTTATCGCCCCGAATGGGTAAATATAGTTTGCAGACTATCGCCTACCGATGTACAGCTGATCAATGAAGCGTTAACGGGCGTTTCAGACAGGACAAAAAACTATGGTTACATCATGGTTAAGACCCCTGAAGAGGTTTGGCAGGCTGGGTGGGTGTTCAATTTAAAATACAATTACGCAACAGAACGGGCAACAATAAAAATGCTTAAAAAGGCGGTATCTCCAGAGTCTCCACAGACGGCCGGATCATGTTGCCCTTGGCTGGTTGTAAATGGTTGCTACTTATTAGTTAATGGGAATAAATTAATTGCTTAAACATGGCTTGCGAAGAAAACGTACTCGATATACCACTTGACTCGACCGCAATCGATGGCAGCGAGGTGGTAATATTTACCAAACCAGACGGAACCAGCGTAATCCGCCGGGCATCCTTATTTTCTGCAGCCACTATAAGATCCTGTTTTGATTGGGTTGGGGCTGACGGGGCCGTTTTGAATACGGGCATTACGGATGTGCCAATTGAAAAGATAATATCAATCTCACGTACAGGACGCGAAGTGAGAGATATTATAGATGTACCGCCAACCGGTGAGGATGTTCAATGGGATGAAACAACTGGTGATTTGACGGTCGCATCTACCACCCCATTTACAGATGGTGAATACATAGTAATTGTAAGGTTAACATAATTAATAAAAAAACAATTTTAATTTTATCGACATGACACGTTTGCTAAAATATTTAGTATTTGGATTTACTCTTTTTCTTTCTTTGAGTTCAGCCGCTCAGACACCTACCGGAACAAAAACCCGCACACCTGGAATATGGTTATCATCCAAAGACACGGCTATCAACAGAACAGCAGCCGACAGTATTCAGATCATCGCCAACCGTGCGGATAGTTCTTTACGGTTTTACTGGAGCGTGGGTGCGCCTAGTAGGAAGATTGCATTTGCAAATGACATAAGCAACTCTTATGTACCTTATACAGATGCCGGTACTGTTAATTTTAAAATAAACAAACCATTCTCATTTAAAAGTTCTGCAGGCGCAACACGATACTATATAGATGACATTGACAACTTTAACTTCAAGTTAAATGGCTCAGGTTTTGATCTTAGCGCATACACGAGGTTCCAAATTACGGATGCGATAGGAACGAGATTTGCTATAGGCGGGGATGGTGCAATCTCTGGGCTTTCTGGCACATTCAGTAGTTTAACCAATAGAAGGGTTCCATTTATATCTACAGCTGGCTTGTTGAAAGATACGACAGGGTTTACATGGGCTGGTAGCTTTTTAAGTGTTCCGGGTAGCATTGAGGCTAACGGAGATGTTTATTCCATAGGTTCTGGGAAAGGCTTTTATGGCCAATACTTAGATATTACAGATAATGTAACAAATAGCATAGCGGTAGTAACAAATACTAATGCAAATGGTGGTGGGGCAGCGATTCAGGGGGGTAATAATTTAGCAAAACCAACGCTAAAGCTATTTGGTTATTCCGGAGACTCTATAGCAAACATTAATCCCATTGGAGCGTATTTCTACAAGCCAATTTACGGCACAATATCCACCGCAGCGCAACCGAATATTACAAGTTTGGGGTCATTGACTGCATTAACAATGTCTGGCGGTGTCAATATGCAATCAAACGACATCACTAATGGTGGAGACTTTTCATTTACTAACGGTACAGCTACATCAAATATGAGGTCAAAAAACTATAATGTGTTTGAAGCATCCGCATCAAGGGGAGGATTGTATACTTACAATCAAATAGTAGGATCTGGAACTGATTATGCGGTAGGTATATTTTCAGAAGCTGATGTTTGGATTGCTCCCAGCGGATCAGCAACCAAAACTGTAAATGTAAACGGTAGTTTATTGACAATTACAACCCCCGTAACCGCTCCGAGTGTGTATACAACAACAGTGGGTGGAACAAACAGAGATTTATTTGTCGATGATGCCGGTGTTATTGGGTACGTTAGTTCAATACGAGCAAGCAAAAAAAACATACAGCCGTTTACAAACCCAAATTGGGTAAACGATCTACAGCCGGTAACATTCAATTATAGAGTGAAAGACACGTCTGGCGCATATACAGATTCCGCATATAAAGAACTTGAATACGGATTAATTGCCGAAGAAGTAGAAAAAATTAACCCTGAACTTGTTTTCTACGATGTTGATTCGACTGGTAAGCATCTGCGCGGTGTTTCTTATTCCAAACTTATTATCCCTATCCTCAAACAGGTTCAGAATTTGAAAAAAGAAAATGATGTAATTAAAGGCGAACTGGCAGACTTAAAAGAATTATTAAAATCAAAAGGTATACTGTAAAATGGACAATCAATCATCAACACCGGAAATAGGACTGGCACAAGTAATTATCAGCGCAATGGGTTTCGCAGTAAGCCTGTCATCAGCACAGCAAATCACTTCCATTGCCGCCGGTATGGTGTCAATTGTTGCGGGGTGTTTTGCTATTCGTTATTACATCAAAAAAACAAAATAAATGGCAAATCAATTAAGTGAAAATCATTTCGATAAGATATACTGGTTCATCGTTGGTGTATGTGCCGCCGTTCTACTGTTCATTGTAGCGGTGGTATTCCTTCACATCCCAAAAGAAAATCAGCGTAACGCGGACACTGCTATTGCTTACCTGTTCGGTTTAATGAGTGGTTGTGCCGCCTATTTAGTAGGTAGTAGTCCTACAGCAAAAAAACCAGAACCAAAACCTAACGACAATGCAAACAGCTAACGGATATCAACAGGACAACCGGGGTAAATACCTTGCTATTTTCTTACTAACACTATTTGCCGTGCTTATGCTTTTCGGCTGCCGTACGGTGGCTAAAACTTCCTCCAGCGAGAAAAAGGAAAGTGTTAGCGTGGTGGATAGTGTACACGTAAAAAAATACGATACATCAGTCACCACCCACGAAATAACCGAGTACCAAACAAAGACCGTTGAAGTGTTCGATACGGTACAAACGGTGAAGGATAGCGTAATTGTTGTGTTAAAGACCCGGACAATATGGGTAAACGGTAAGCAGGAAAAGACCGAGCAAAAAACCGGCACCGGCAGCGATTCTGCCGCAACCAAAAAGAAATCCGAAGAAACAACGATTAAAACGAACAGAACCGTAGACCGTCACTTTGAATGGGGCAATCTGCTTTTCCCGCTCATGGCGGTGGGGATTGGGTGTCTGGTTGTTTGGTATGGGTTCACATGGCTGAGTAAAAAATATCCTCCACATCATAACAAACAGTAATAAATGGCAAATTTTGAAATAGCATACAAAGAAACAGGCTTATATGAGGGTGACGGATATAAGTGCGAAGAAGAAGATAATGGAGATTGGTCGGGTGGTAAAAGAGGTGTCGGAGTTTTAGCTGGAACTATTGCCGGTATCACTGCTTCAGAGGTTATGAGAAGCCTCGGTAAAACAGTGTTCACTTTAACAGCAGATGATGTTAAAAACTTTCCCGAATCAAAAAGGAAAGAGATTTATAAAAAGAAGTATTGGGATGTAATTAGAGGGGATGAAATCGAAAGCCAGGAACTGGCTAATAAAATTTATGACGAACAAGTAAATGCTGGTTATCAATCAATCAAGGCCATTCAGCAGATGGCCGGACTTTCGGTATCTGGTAAAATGACGGATGAAACAATTCAATACATAAATAACCCATTATGAATAAGATTGGAATTATGATTTTTTTATTTGCATTGTTATCGTGCAATTCAAAAACCAAAGACGTAGAATTAAAACCAACATCTGCAAATGTTATTGTGACCAATACTCACGACTCTTTGCTTATGGTGCAGGATAGCCTTGTCAATAAAATATCTTTTTTGGTTGACTCTATTAAGGGCGAAAACCTGAAACTTAAAAAACAAAACGACTCTTTAAAAAGTAAAATTTTTTTATACAAATTCACAATTTCTCGTGTAAGATACAGGATAAGAATAGTAGATAAAAACCCAAGTCAAATTAAATATTTAAAGGGTTGGATAAGAAGGATTGTTGATGTAGAATAACATAATAAACGAATCAATCGCTTAACTCATGCCAACAACTCAAAAGGCAGTTAAAGAGTATTACCTAAACAACCCGAATGCATCTGTGCGGATGGCAACCGCCGCCCTGAACGCATCAGAAGCATCCATTGCATCAGCAAGGAAAAGGCTGATAAGAAAAGGAGAACTACCAAAGCAAGACCCAAACCATATACACAAACACCCGGCCCTTGAAGATGAATGTGAAAAAGTAGGCCTCCCACAAGAAAGGGTAAGCAACTACTGGTACAAGGGGAAACACTTTTCCATCCATGTCAGCGGGCAAAAGAAGTCCATGGACGAGATTGCCGACCTGATTATCGGCGAAATGAAGAAACACGCCCCGAAGGTTTACAAACCTGTTAAGGCGGTAAAAGGTGCAGAAAACTGCATGGTAATTAACCCGGCAGACGTACACATCGGGAAACTTTGTTCAGCATGGGAGACAGGAGACGCCTACGATCACAATATCGCCCGGCAAAGGGTGCTGGATGGCGTTTCTTCTTTAATCAGCAAGGGTAAAATGTTCGGGGTAGATAAGCTGGTAACGGTGATCGGGAACGATATTCTGCACACTGATAACGCCAAAAGCACAACCACATCAGGAACATTTCAGGACACAAATTTGATGTGGTACGATGCCTTTACGTTTGCTTTCAAACTTTACATTGAAGTAATCGAGCAGCTTATACAGATTGCCCCGGTACATATCGCCTACAATCCTTCCAACCACGACTATGTATCAGGGTTTATGCTCGCTCAGTCTGTTCAGGCGTGGTTCAGCAAATGTCCGTCTGTAACGTTTGATGTATCACCGGCCCACCGGAAATACTTCCGCTATTACAAAAACCTTATTGGTTCAACTCACGGAGATGGTGCAAAGATGGCCGACCTGCCGTTATTGATGGCACATGAGAGCGAATACTGGAACGAATGCCCACACCGATACATATACACAAATCACATACACCATAAGTACGGGAAGGACATAATGAGCGTTTGTGTGGAAAGTTTCAGAAGCCCATCGGGTACGGATTCATGGCACCACCGTAACGGTTACCAGCACTCCCCGAAAGCAATCGAAGCATTTATACACCATAATGAATACGGACAAATTGCACGCTTAACTGAAATATTTTAAACCAAAACCCAATAATATGCAACAGGTAACATTCAGGATCTCCGACCTGAAGAATTTAATCGGAGACAAAAAGACAGGGAATGTCCTGATCTCAATAGAAACAGATAAAAGACCAACGGCCACGATTGTAGATGATGCCAGCCTTATGAAAGTAGGAGATGGCAGTGAGGTAGTATTGATTGACGGGTGCCCGTTCCCTCCTGGTTGTACGGAGGAGCCACAGCCTTAAAACAAAAAGCCGGACAATTACTGATCCGGCTTTTTTATTTCCAATACCATCCAAACGACCCATGTAGTAGGTATTGGCTTTTTATCAAGGAGGATGTATCCTGTAGTTGTCCAACCACCTGAATATCTATAATAATTCTCTATATAAAGGATTGTACCATAAGTGTATGGTTCGTACTTTTTAACGGCGTATCCTTTTGCTAATCTTATGGCATTACCCAGGATGATAGTATCTGAATACTGAAAGATAACCGGAACCGTATCGTACATCTGAGTTGATCTCCAGTAAATACTCCCAAAGGTTCTAGTATCTTTTAAACTGATATATAATGACGTGTCAACATACTGTAGTGTTTTCGTGTCCTGTCCATTGCTTTTAATTCCTGCCAAAAGCATAAGGCAGATAAGTAGTGTTTTCATTTTGATTGGTTTAGTAGTTCGGTGGCTTTGGCAATTATTTGTTCAGATAATCCTTGTGGATAACATCTATCAATCCACTCTATCAACTCATGCATAATTCCATGTTGGTTGGACATTTTACGGGCGTGAATTTTACCAGTACCATTACAATCTTCACATTTGCCACCATTCGGTACTTTATAATTTTCATCATGTCCGCATACGGGACAACCGAGGCGACCAATTTCTCCACCAAGTGCTTCAATAAAACCATGGTCGGGATTGTTGCATGTTTCTTTCCCGTCACCACCACAAGTTTCGCAATCTTCCAACTCTTCATCGGTGGGAGGTTGTTTGAATTGGTTGGCGTATTCTTCCATAGCTGCAACGGCTTCTTCTGTGGTTACTTCTATTCCCGTTCCATCGGTTACGTGTTTATTTAGTATTTCTTCTGCTGTTTTCATTGATTGTTTGTTTTGGGCGGTGATGGTAAGGGTTGCCAGTGGGTAACTTGATTAACTTCTGCTAATTTTTGTCCGTCAGAATAAAAGCAAGTCCAACCGTTTTCATATAGAATACCGATTAATTCAACCCACCCTGTTTCAAGTGAGCATAAAACACGCTCCCCATATTCTGGTAGCTTTTCTTCTACTCCAATCCACTCGCTCTCCTTCACCAGTCCTGCTGCTTTGAGGATGTCGGGGGAGGATAGTAATTCTGTTGCACCTTGCTTATATCGGTACATTGCATCATCTTTCCCTTCGGTTAAGTACTGAAACTTTTGTTCAGCCTTTTCTTCTATCAACTTCTGCAACTGTTCGTTCATGGGTTCTTGTTTTTATTCATTAAGTTTTCAAGTGCATTTTCAAGGTCAAACGGGTAAATGGTTAAAGCAGCCCATCCAAGGCATATTCTTAAATGGCTTTTTGCTGTAATGTAGAAGCCCCCGTAACTTCCAAATACCAACATAATTGACAAACCTTTCTTACTCATGGGTGGTTATTTATTGGGTGGTTGTTTACATACATAATCCGGCTGGACTCCAAAAAATAATAGGGTCTCCGTTTAAATGTTTAAAATCTTCAGGGAACTCACAAATAAGTTCATAATAAGTTTCGTTTACAACTCTTTCGACCCAAATGGGTTCAATATCATTTTCTTCTCTGTTAGTGCTTTTATTAAGCACCTTGTCGCCTATTTTAACATCTGGTATGTACCTGTCTATTGTTTTCAGTACAACAGCATTGTTATTGCTTTCTTTCATCTTCTATCTGTTTATTGGGTGATGGGTAGTGGGTGTTTAAAAAGTACCTTCTTTTTGAAATGGGGAAATGAAGTTTTCGTACTGCTTTTTATACATTTCAGCTTCTGATTTTGCTCTAATGGTTTCTTGCAAATAGAAATTATGCTTTTCCCTATCCCTTTCTTCCAGTTCTTCTTTGGTGAAGATGTAGCGGTCGGGGAGTTCGGTTACATTCTCTGAATGTCCATATCTAAATTTGATATACCCGTCATGGTTATGAGAATCATGTGTTACTACATAGCACGTCTGCGGTTTATTTGTCATGGGGTTGGGGGTTTAAGATTTCAATGTTACTACCGTCTCTTTACTAAGAACAGTGCCGCCTTCACCGTCTCTCATTGGTATTTTTTCTTTCACAACGTACTCAACAGGATTGTGCGTAAACACACCACCTTCTTCATACATCATTACTTCAAAATGTTCAGGAAATTCTTTTAGTTTTTCAATAAGTGTTTTAACTGTCATATAGTTGTGGGGTTTTCGTTTTGCAGTCTGTCAATCTCCGCGGCGATTAATGCACCGGCACGGATAAGATTTCTTAGTTCATCCTTCGGTTTCCACCACTCTGCATCAAAAGGCCAGTTTTCAGGAATAGGTTTATTTCCAAGCAATACACTCACATGAGCTTTAACTTCGTCGTATTGTGGGTAAGCGTAACAAGATGCGGCGGCAGCTAATTCCCCTTTTGAATGAAAGCTGTCATGTTCTAAAGTCCAACCTTCTTCATCTATTTGTCTTTGCCGTTCTTCAGCAATTAATTCTATTCCTGTTTTCATATAGTTGGTTTATTGGTTAGCCTTGTTTGGTGGACGTTAATCGCTCAATCTCTTTTACTGCGGTTAGTGGGATATTATTGCCATCTATGCGACAGAATAAGTAATTTAACCACTCTCTCAGTTCCTTATTTTCTTCCATTAAATTAATAACATCAAAAACAGGTGTGTTATTTAATGGTTGATTTCCGTTAAGTGGTAGGTGCGAGGTAATTTTACGCCAATGTTCGTCAATGCTTAATCTATTGCATTCTGTACATTTTACGATGTGATTATTATCCTGCGGATATTTATACCGATACTTTTTATCGTTATGTATTGCCAAAGAACCGACATCTACGCCTCTATCAACCTTAACAATCAGGATATATTTTCCCGGAACTTCGACTACCTTGTGTTGTGTACTATTTCCCATTTTAATTTGTTTTATTGGTTAAGGAGGTTATCTTGATTCTTCTATTCCCTGTTTCACTACAAATACATCATACCTGTATGATGCGTAAATACATCCGATTAAAAAAGCAATTAGCAATATCCAGATTAATGCGTCAGCAAGCATACCAAAAAAAGCATCTATCCATTTTACAATATTCTTCATAAAAACATTTTTTACATTACTTAATAAGCGCCTTCACTATTAGTTAGGGAGGTTATGGTTTATTTTTTAAGTTTTCTATTTCTTGTTTTAAAATAGCCACTTCCCGCATCCAATTCCTCCTTTCTTCTAACCAGCTACCTGCTCTTGGGTATATTTCATCCGGATGCTCACCTTCGATTAAAGTACCTATTACTTGCCGTTCTGTACACTCTTTACACATCACCCTTCTTTTATGACCTAAAAAACTTTGTTTACATAGACGGCAATGACACATATAATTACCGTTTTCGTGTTCATAATCCTCTTTCCAGTTTTTGGGAGAGTTAATTAAATCTGATTGTTTCATATCATTTATATTTTATTTGTTACTTAATAAGCACCTTCATGGTGTGGTAGCAGGGTTGGTTACCTGCATGGTGCGTTGGACGTTTTTCTGTTCATTGTTGGCCGCTGTATAAATACAGACCTCAGATGCACACCGTCATACGTCTTATTCTGGGATTAATCGCCCCCGTAAGTATTTCGACAAACCGGCGATTGCGTCTAATTCCGCCACACCACACCAATCCGGTGCTTTGTTATTGTGGGTTGGGTGGACTATGGTT
>Ga0247723_1001446_pt1 | contig 13912 bp, 19 predicted proteins | sample MSEWelMarce5H_FC_FD_189079 | JGI IMG/M metagenome (GOLD analysis project Ga0247723, IMG submission 189079) | Subsurface sediment microbial communities from gas well in West Virginia, United States - MSEEL Well Study Marcellus 5H_FC | ecosystem: Environmental > Terrestrial > Deep subsurface >...
ACCTTCTCCAGTATTCCACAAGGCTATACAGATTTAATTTTAGTTGTAAATGGTTTAGTTTCAAGCAATTCTGCTGCTGCTTGGTTGGGATTTAATGCTGATACAAGTTCATTATATTCATCTACTAGACTTACTGGAAGTGGGTCAACAGCAGCAACTTCTAGATTTGCAGGTAGAACTAACTCAAACAACTGGTATGGTGGTTCTGCTGCTGGTTTATCAAACACAAATAATAATACTGTTGTTTTACAAATTCAGAGTTATTCAAATGCAACAACTTTTAAAACCTGGCTGTCAAGAACTGCAGGTCTTGCAACAGAAACCGTTGTAGGTTTATATCGTTCAACCTCTCCTATAACAACTATAACTTTAGGAGTGGAAAGTGCCTTTACTTATTCAACAGGAACAACTTTCTCACTATACGGAATAGCAGTAGGAAATTCATCGGCCAAGGCAGATGGTGGAAGTAATGTCACTACAGATGGAACATACTATTATCACACCTTTAAATCTTCAGGGGCGTTCATTCCAAGACAGGCATTAACTGTTGATTACTTAGTAGTAGCAGGAGGTGCAGGCGGTGGCTATTCACAAGGCGGTGGCGGTGGCGCTGGTGGTCTTCGTTGTACAGTTGGTGCAACAGGTGGTGGCGGTTCACTTGAATCTGCATTATCTTTATCTAAAGATACTTCTTATCCAGTAATTATTGGAGCAGGTGGAATAGGTTCAACATCTATGCAACCATACGGAGCCAATGGAACTAACTCTATATTCTCAACAATTACATCAACTGGTGGCGGTGGCGGAGCAACAGGTGGGCAAAATGGTCAGAACGGTGGTTCTGGTGGAGGTGCTGGTAACGGTGGCTCAATAGGAACTGGTACATCTGGTCAAGGAAATAATGGTGGTACTGCATACAATGGTGGTAACTATTATGGCGGAGGCGGAGGCGGAGGTGCTGGCGCTGTCGGCGGTAATGGCTCATCAAGTGCTGGTGGTAATGGTGGCAATGGTGTTACTACATCTATTTCTGGTACTTCTACTACCTATGCAGGTGGTGGTGGAGCAGGAACATTTACTGGCGGTACAGCAGGTACTGGCGGCTCAGGTGGCGGCGGTAATGCTGGTAATTATTCAACTGGTCAAGCAGGTTTTGCTGCAACTGCCAATACAGGTTCTGGTGGTGGTGGTTCTTCTTATGGACCAAGTTTTCCTGGTTCTGCAGGTGTTGGCGGCAACGGCGGTTCAGGTCTTGTCATTATTCGGTATGCGGTCTAAGGGAGATAACTAATGGCTAATATGAAATTAATTCAAACAGTAACTGTTGGCGCTGGTGGTGCTTCTTCTATTGACTTTACTTCTATTCCTCAGACTTATACTGATTTAATGGTTTTGCTAAGTGGTCGCTCAGGCAGAACAGATAGCGCACAAGATGTAGTTAGTATTGGAATAAATGGTAGTTACACAAATATGTCAGGAACTAGATTGGCTTCAAATGGTAGTGGTGTGTTTTCTGGAAGCGGTTCAATAGATTATTTTTCCGTTGCTGCTACAAATACTGCAACTAGTAATACCTTTGGAAATTCATCTATTTATTTTCCTAATTATGCCAATACTTCTTACTATAAAAGTTATAACGCAGATGGCGTAAACGAAAATAATGCAACAGAAGTTGCTCAGCAACTAGCCGCAGGTTTATGGTCATCTACAAGCGCCATTACTCAAATAAATCTTAAACCACAATCAGGTACTGACTGGCAACAATATAGCACTGCTTACCTATACGGTATCTCAAATGTAACTACTGGAAGTAAGGCAACTGGCGGAATTGTTTCTTATGACTCTACTTATTATTATCATATGTTCCCTTATTCAGGAACATTCACTCCTACTCAATCAATTAGCGCTGACATATTAGTAGTTGCTGGTGGCGGTGGAGGTGGAGGTTCTCGTGGTGGAGGTGGAGGTGCTGGAGGATTTTTAGCACATACATCACAATCTTTAACTGCTCAGGCCTATACGGTAACAGTAGGTAGTGGTGGTAGTGCTGGAAGTGGTGCAACAGGAGCACAGGGTGCCGATGGTGGTACTTCTCAATTTGGTTCATTAACTGCTTCAGTTGGCGGTGGCGGTGGTGGTGGTGCTGCTACACCTAATGGTAGAAATGGTGGTTCTGGAGGTGGTGCAGCATCAGCAGGTTCAGTTGGTACCGCTACATCAGGTCAGGGTAATAATGGTGGTCTAGCCTATGTAAGTACTCCACCACATTATTCTGGCGGTGGAGGTGGCGCTGGTGCTGTTGGTCAAGCAGGTGTATCTGGAGTTCCAGGTAATGGTGGCGCTGGATTAAATACTTATTCTACCTGGGCTACTGCAACTCAAACTGGTGCCAACAACGGTTATTATGCAGGCGGCGGCGGTGGTGGTCGCAATGATGCTGGTGGTTCTTCTTATGGAGGTTTAGGCGGTGGCGGTAATGGTGGAGGAACTTCTGACCAAGTTGGATTTCCTGGCATAATAAATACAGGCGGTGGTGGTGGTGCTGGTGCTAATACTACAACTGGAGTAAATGGTGGCGCAGGCGGTTCAGGTATTGTTATCATTCGTTACGCAATATAATACAGAAAAGAGAAGAGAACAATGGCACACTTTGCAAAAGTAGAAAATGACATAGTTACTCAAGTCCTTGTCGTTCCTGATTCACAGGAGAACAGAGGCAATGAGTATCTGTCTGTTGATCTTGGTCTTGGCGGAAATTGGTACAAGACTTCATACAACACTCAAGGTGGCGTCCATCTTTTGGGCGGAACTCCTTACCGTAAAAATTATGCGGGTATCGGATATACCTACGATAGAAATCGCCAGGCATTCATTCCTCCAAAACCATTTGGGTCTTGGATATTAAACGAAGAGACATGTCTATGGGATGCACCAGTTGCATATCCAACAGATGGTGAACTTTATGTATGGGATGAAGGCACTACATCTTGGGTTCTACCCACAGAATAAGTATTTTAAGATAAACTAACAACTCAAAGCATTAAGGAGATAAACCATGGCAGATAAGCCAACAAAGTTAGTGGTCAACTGTGCCACAGGTGAGACACAAACTATTGAACTAACTGATGCAGAGATCGCACAGCGTGAAGCAGATTCAGCAGCATACGCTGAAGCAAAGGCAGCCGACGAGGCAGCAGCCGCAGAGAAGGCTGCACTAAAAGAATCAGCAAAGGCTAAGTTAGTTGCTGGTACTCCTCTTACTGCAGAAGAAGCAGCAGTTCTAGTAATTTAATTTTTGCCCCAAATTTTTAAGGGAGTTGTAAGTGAGCATTCGTAAAGCGCAGGATGAACGCATCGAGGGTACTCCCGATGGCTTAAATGCCGTCACGGAGATTGCTGACGTGCCTGATGCGCCGACTATTGGTACTCCTACCGTAACTAGCGCCACTGTTGTTTCAGTTCCATTTACTGCAGCGGCTACTGGCGGTGCGCCTACCTCTTACTCTATTGTTTCAAATCCATCTATTGCTATAACTACACAGGCTGGCACAACCTCTCCACTAACTGCTACTGGTACTTATGTAAGTAACACTGCTTATACATTTACAATTGCAGGCGTTAACTCAACTGCAACTGGTCCTGCCTCTTCTTCTAGTACTCCTGTAACTCCACTAACACTTACTGTAACTGGTGGAACACTTACCTCAGATGCTACATATAACTACCGTACGTTTACATCTAACGGTAATTTAGTTATAACTGGCGGAACCTTAACCTGCGACTATTCATTAGTTGCTGGCGGTGGAAATGGAGGTGGTTCTAGTAGACCTAGCCCTAAAAGCGGTGAGAGAGCGTATAACGGTGGCGGCGGTGGCGCAGGCGGGCTAGTACAACTATCAAGTCAGTCACTTGCTGCAAATACCTACGCAATAGTTATAGGTGGTGCTGCCTCAAACACAACTGCGTTTTCTCAAACTGCACTTGCTGGTGGTGCAGGCGGAGTAAATGATGGTGGTAGCAGCGGTGGTTGTGGAGGTGGTGGTGCTTCGTGGGCAGGTGGTGGTACAAGTAATGGAGGCTCTGGCTCACAAGGCGGAAACGGAGCCGCAGGAGCAACAATAAACTCTGGTCCTGCGTATGGTGGTGCTGGAGCAGTGGGAGGAGGAATTGCAGGTACTCCTGGAACGGCTAATCAGAGTGGTGTAAATATATACTCTTTAGGCACAACATATGGTTCTGGAGGAGGAATAAATAATGGTGACGCAAGTTCAGCAGGTGCAAACACTGGTGGCGGTGGATTTGGTTCTAACTGGAATGGTTCTCAAACTCCTCAATCATTTAGTGGTGGCAGTGGCGGTTCAGGAATTGTAATAGTTCGTTACTTAATATCGGCGGCATCATAATGGCACATTGGGCACAACTTAACGATGACAACATAGTTACCTGGGTAACCGTTGGAAACAACGATGAACCAGACGAGGGATATAACTGGTTGATTGAAAACATAGGCGGTCGATGGATTAAGACCTCCTACAACACAAGAGGTGGTGTGCACACTCTTGGAGGTGTACCACTTCGTAAAAATTACGCTACCCCTGGATATTTTTACAATGAAGAACTAGACGCATTCATTCCTCCTATGCCTACAACGGAAGGAGAGTGGGTGTTAAATCAAGAAACCTGTCTGTGGGAAAGAAGTGACCTCTAAAGGGTGTGGTAACTGCACTAGGTGTTGCGAAGGATACCTTTCTGGAGAAGCACACGGTCACAGATTTAGTTTAGGTAATCCCTGTTTTTTCCTAATAAAGGACAAGGGCTGTACCATATATGAGGATAGACCAAAGATTTGCAGTAAGTTTAGGTGTCTCTGGCTAGACAATGAAGACGTGCCAGATTACGTTAAGCCAAACGTGTCTGGAACCATACTTATGAAGTGGCCAAATAGCAACATCCTATATTATTTTGATGCAGGAAATACTATTAAAGAACAAGTAAAAGAATGGGCAGAAAATTACGCAAAAAAACAAGGTTTAATTTTTTTAGCATTTTTAAATCCTTAATCATTTTTTCTCAGTATTGATAGGGGATAATCCACATCATGCGTGGTTCAAAAGTCCAAGGACGATTTAAAATAGGGTTTGAGACCCTCTCTATGGATGAGGGCATGATTGATGAACTTCGTGATCCTGTTGGAACAATTGTTAACTGGTGGACTTGGGATGATGCGGCCCTTGCTGCAGATTATGGAAACTACGTAGATCCAATCTACGATGTATCAAATCAAGATCCTGCTAAAGGTCGTAGATGGAATGAGCCTTTTGATCTGCCCGTAATTTTGGCGCAATTAATGCGTGGTACAAACATAATGAATGAACGAGGATTCTACGTAGTAGATACTCTTCGTCTTGTTGTATCTGTAGCAGACATAAATAGATTACTCCCTGCAATGATTACAGATCCAAACCAGCACATCAAGGACCGTGTTGTATTCCAGGACGAAGTATTTATTCCTACCAGAGTCCTACCTCGTGGAAGATACGCCGAACGTTACTCAGTAGTAACTATTGATTGTAACCTAGTAAGCCAGGAGGAGTTAGTTAACGATCCTCAGTTCCAAACCTACGCAAATTAATCGTGGGAAATTTTGAGGAGTTATTAGACCCCTCCCTCTTTGAGTTTGATAGAGTAGAATTAGATGACCAAGTAGAAGAGGATGATGATGGCAACTAAAAAGGCTAAGGGTAAAGTTGAAAAGGTTATGAAGGAATATAAAGAAGGTAAACTTCATAGCGGTAAGAAGGGTCCTGGTAAAGGCCCAGTTGTTAAATCAAAGAAGCAAGCAGTTGCGATTGCAATGAGCGAAGCGGGAATGTCTAAAAAGAAAAAGAGTAAGTAATGCCAAGACGGCGCAGGAACATCGGAGCACGGGCTGGTAAGCAGCCTCAAAAGAATATTCAAACAAATGTCACTGAGAGTAAGTACGAATCTGGTGGCGCTGGATTAAAAAGAAAGAAGGGCGGCATAGTGAGAAAACCTAAAGCCCCAATCCGATACAAGCATAAGAAATCGGTGGCATGATGGCAGATAAGAAGAAGCCAGAGAAGCCAGTAACACTTGGCATTGGAGTTCCTGGCAAGAAGGCCAAAGTAACCCACAAAGTTTCTAAGAATAAGAAGGGTGATGTTGTTGTAGAACACACCAATACCAACCAAGGCAAGTGGGATAAGATTAATCTCACAAAGATGGGCGGATCAAAGACTGTTAAGCAAGGTGTCAAGGCGGTAAAGAGTTGGCACAAAAACAACCCTCATAGAAGTCAAGGTAAATAATGGCAAAGGCATTCTGGAATACCAAAGATCCTTCAGACAAGGATAAGAAGTTAACATCATCTCAAAAGTCTGCGGCTAAGGCTAGAGCCAAAGCAGCAGGACGTCCTTATCCAAATTTAGTCGATAATGCCGCAGTGGCAAAGAAGGCTAAAGCCAACAAGAAGAAAGGTAAATAACCATGTGTAGCACATGCGGCTGTATGAAGCCAAAAGACAAGCACGGCATGAAGACTCTGGCTGCTGCTAATAAGAAGTATGACAAGAAGAAGACTGATAAGAAGAAGGACAAGAAATAATGGCCCTTAAGTGCACCATGAAGAACTGCAAGTGCAAGTGTTCCACTTGCCAGAAAGGTAAGTAATGAAGAAGTCACTAACCCCTAAGCAGAAGAAGATTGCAGGAGCAGCAAAGCCTGTAGAGAAAATTACTGGCGCAGATTTTAAGGCGCTTAAAAAGAAGAAGAAGAAAGTAATTTAATGAAGTACACCAAGGCCTCTGACAAGAAGCAGGATGCCAAGACCACAAAGGGATTGGATAAAGAAGAGAAGGCCAAGTTTGAAAAGATGGACAAGAAGCATCGCAAGCCTAAGTCCCAAGAGGATGACCGCAAGATGGATGTTGCTAATATAAAAAAGATTAAGGCTATGTCTAAGAAGCACGAAGCCAAAGAAGGTAAGAAAGGCGAGAAGGCTGAAGACAAGCGAGAAAAGAAAAAGAAGTAAAAGTTAGGCCCTCAATTAGAGGGCCTTTCTTATATCCTTGCTTTATCAGAACACCGCTGCGGTGCCTGACTACAGTTCCCACTGGTTGCGATAAAGGGGTTATTTATTATGGCTTATAAGCCTTGGTACGAACAAGTTGCTGAGATGAACAATCAGCAAGAACGTGAAGAGTTTATTCGGGGTGTGTTTGGATTCCGCCCTCAAGAAAAACGTCCCGCTATCGCATCGCTAATTGCAGGTACAACCGCAGCCTATCTTGCAGGGGCTGTCTACGTTGGCGCAAAAGCGAAAGCGAAGAAAAAGAAGTGACCTACTTTAAAAAAGCCAGAGAATCTTTAAACAAAGCCAGTATGGAAACCACTCGCTACATGGGTGCTCATCTACGATCAGAGGCTAGAGCATCTGGCTGGCCTGAAAAGATTGTGAGGAATCTGCATGTTCGTCACTCTGATGGCGCCTTTACTATTCATGGCAACCCAGATCACAAGGCAGATATTTTAGATCTTGAGTATGGAACTCCTGAAACACAGCCAACTGCTGCAATGCGCCGCTTTAATAACCGTCAGCATGAGGCTGAGAAGTTCTTAATGGCTCGTACTATGCGCCACATGGATGGCTACCTATGACATTCTTATTAGATGAAGATGAAGCACTTCGTAATCTCTTAAAGGAGATGACAGTAACAGATCAGAAGGCTTCCTCTGCTACCGTTAAAACAATTACTAACAAGGCATTGCTGTCTAACGTAGTTACAATTACAACATCAACACCGCATGAGTTTGAGGTGGGCGATACTGTAACTATTGCTGGAGCATCTACTCCGTTTAATGGCACTTACAACATTACTTTAATACCAAGTGAGACTACTTTTAAATATGCAAAAACCAATGCCAACATTGCTAGCGTTGCATCAGGCGGAACTGCTACTCCAGGAACTACCCGAAAGGTAGGCGTATGGTTTGGACAACCTGATCAGGAAATCAGAGCACAGTCCTATCCATACATCACTATTGATATGATTGATATTGCCGAAGATTTTTCCCGTGCCATGAGAGGCAAGGTAAAGCCAGCGTACTTAACTAATCCATCTGTTATTGGAACCAACACTGCTTGGGATACTGATGAACATGACTGGGAAATTAACTATCCAATTCCTGTAAATATTGATTATCAAGTTACTTCTTACTCTCGTCAACCACGTCATGACCGACAAATTTTGTCGCAATTACTTTACTCAAAACTTCCTTTGAGGTTTGCTGTCCTAGATACAGGACCAAACACTGTGTTCGGCACTACTCGCCGCCTAGATGTTCTGGATATCTCTAAGAGAGACATTACAGAGCAAGGACGAAGATTATTCGTAAATGCAATAACAGTCCGTGTCTCAAGTGAGATTGCGGCTGAAACATATAAACAGATGTACAAAGTGTTGCAAGTTAACGTCACAGGTACAACTGGAAGTCAGATCATAGATCGCTCTCAGTTCACTACCATCGATTCGTACACTCAATCGGCACCATAAGGTCCCTCCCCCAAACTAGTTAGGAGAAAAAATGGCTTATAGCCGCCCAGGTGTTTACATCAGTGAACGCCTATTACCACCAGTACTCCCAAGTGGAGTTACTGCAAATGCTGCTGGCGCAGTTGTTGCACCTTTTGCACAAGGCCCAGAAACAGTAACGCTTGTTAACTCTTGGTATGAATTTACTAAGTACTTTGGAGGCTACAACGCTTCCTATCCAGCCACCTTCCAAATTGGCTCATTCTTTGCTAATGGTGGACGTGAACTGTATGTTCAACGTCTACTTGCTGCTAACGCTGTCGCAGCATCTAGAAACTTAACAGATGGTGGCGGAGCAACTGCTGCAACTGTTACATCTAAGAATGCTGGAACAGATGGAAACAATCTTCGTGTTGTTCTTACTGCAGGTTCTGTAGCAAGCACTTATACCCTAACTCTTTATAAAGAGTCAGGTGTTGCTAATGATATTAATGATGATGTTTTATTAGAGAGATATGAAAATATTGTCTTTGATGATTCAGCATCAAGTGATTATGCACCAACTGTAATCAACATTGTTTCACCAAACATTTCAGTATCTGTTGCTGGTGGATATGCAGGTGCTTCAATCACTCTAGCAACCTATCCACTAACAAGTGGTTCAAATGGAACTGCTACTGCTTCAACTGATTACACCAACTATAAGGCTGGTGGCGCTTCGGTGTTTGAGAGATTTACATCTCTTGATCGCCCACTAGTACTATTCCTACCTGTTGCAAATGCATTAGCATCTGGAACTGTAGCAGTATTTGATGCTGCAACATCTTGGGCAGAAGATAGCAATGGTTTTGTTGTAATTGGAACTGACCCAGATTTAACAGTAGCAAATGCTGTTTCTTTTGCTGGATCTCTTACTGATACAAGCAATGCTGCTGTCTACTATCCAAACATCTTTATTTCAGATCCACTAGGACGTAGTACAGGTGCTCTTCGTAAGATTGAACCTACAGGTGCAATAGTAGGTCTTTATCTAGCAACCGATGCAAGCCGTGGTGTGTTCAAGGCACCTGCTGGAATTTCAACTCCAGTGCTAGGCATTGTTGCTGTAGAAAAATCTTTCACGTCTACAGAGTTAGACACAATGAATGCAAGCACATCCCCAGTAAACCCAATTCGCCAAATTCCTGGTGCTGGACTTTCTGTAATGGGTGCTCGTACTTTAAAACAAGATGGAACTGCAAACAAGTATGTAAACATGCGACGTTCTTTAATTTATATTCGCAAGAATCTAAAGAACCTAACAGAGTTTGCATTATTTGAAAATAATGATGAAAGACTGTGGGCACGTATAAACACAAATCTTGGATCATTCTTAAATGAGTATCGCAACCAGGGTGGACTTCGTGGAGCAACTGCCTCACAAGCCTACTTTGTAAAGTGCGATGCAGAGAACAACTCCGATGCAGATATTGCAAATGGTGAAGTTCACATTCAAGTTGGTGTTGCTCTTCAATATCCAGCAGAGTTCATCGTCATCGATCTCAGCCAAAAGACGCTGAACTAACCCGAAGGAGATAATAAATAAATGCCTACAATCATTAATAATCGGTCAAATTTAATTACCGATCCGTTACGTAACTTTAGATTTTTAGTTACGTTTAAACCATTGACAAGTGTTGGTGGTGCACCAACTAGTACTGCAACTAACAATCTTGCTAACGCAGTTACTTTTGGTTTTACATCAATCTCTGGAATGGCGGTTACAACCGACTCTATTCCTTACCGTGAGGGTGGATACAACACCACCGTTCACCAGATTCCTGGACAAACTACATTTGCTCCTATTACATTACAACGTGGTGTAATTCTTGGAACTAATCAAAACTGGGAATGGATGAGAAACTTGTTTGCAACAGTTCAAGGCGGAGGAACAACTCGTGGTAAAAACGAAAACTTCCGTTGCGATCTAGAAATCAAGGTTCTATCACACCCAATTCCATCAGCAGGTGAGACTCCTCAAAACAGTCCATCAACAACTGACCATGTCGCAATGCGTATGGAAGTTTATAACTGCTGGCCAACTGCTGTAGCATACTCAGACTTAAACGCTGGCGATAACGCTTTGCTTGTGGAACAGATGACTCTGGTTCATGAGGGCTTTAATATCAACTGGGCAGCAAATCTAACTACAGACGCAGCAGCGTTTACAGCATAATCTAACAAAGGATAACAATGACGAACACCATTAGTGCAGCGGCTAATCCCGCATTAGCAAACCAAATGTTAAATAAGGCGTTAACTGAAACGCCAAAAGAAAGAACGCCTGAGATCGTATCTCCTTCAGATACAACTGTTGAACTTCCTGGCGGCTATGTAAATGCCGCTGGGGAGGTCATCAAAACTGCAGAGGTACGTGAACTCACAGGTAAAGATGAAGAGATAATCTCTAAAACAAATAACTTAGGCAAGGCAGTCTTAACAATCCTACAACTAGGAACTGTAAAGATTGGAAACGAAATAGCCACGGATAAATTACTTGATGAACTTTTAATAGGAGACAGAGATGCCATCCTACTTGGAATTTTAAAGGCTACCTTTGGAAACACAGTAAAGATTCCTGTGTTTGCAGATGGCGAAGAAAAGTTAGTTGAAGTTGATATCAACGCAGATATTAAGACAAAGATACTTACTGATCCTGTAAATGATCGAGTGTTTATTGTTAAAGGTAAGAGCGTTGATTACACAGTAAAACTTCCTAACGGAGTAGTTCAAAGAGAGATGATTAACAATGCAGAAAAAACTTCTGCCGAATTAAGCACTCTCGTTCTTGAAAACACTTTAGTACGTATAGGAGAGTCTCCTGTATATAGCAAAACGCAAGTGCAAGCACTTAGCGTTGTAGATCGCAGAAAGATTATAGAAGAGATAAACAAACGAGCCCCAGGTCCACAATTTGAAGATGTAGTTGTTACCGACCCTGATACAGGAAGTGAGGTAACGGTTCCTATTAATTTAGGTACCTTATTTCAGTTCTAATGTAATTAGTTATGTAAGGCTGTTCTCTGAATGGTCTGCATTAAGTGATTACTATGAAGGTTGGTCTCTATCTGAGATAAAAGAATTATCTCGTAGAGAAAGAAGTAATTGGTTAGAAGTTGCCAGAGTTCAATATGAAAGGATGAGAAGTGGCTAAAGATCCCTTATCTCAACTCTCCAATGTTAACTCTGCGCTGGGCACAACTGAAAAGAGATTAAGTGCCATAGAAGGACTCGTCAAAAGAATTGGCGGCTTTGCTTCTACCTCTCTAAAACAAGTATCTAATATCTTGTCTCCAAGTGTTGGTCAGGGAACCAACATGACACTTGGAACAAGTGGCGCTCAGTTTAGTAACGGCGCTGGTGGTGGTACTGGCCAAGGCGGAATGATGCCATGGCTATACACCAAGCAGGGCGCTGCAACTGTTGCTGGAGTTCAAGTTGGCATGGGTGCCGCTGCTGGTGCATACGCTGCACTACCAGATCTTGGCATGACTGTATCTCGTGCAACTGGCTTCTACCAAGCATCACTTCGCAGTGGCGGAGCAATGAGTCGTGCTGGTTTAGCAAAAGCAACCTTTGGCGCATTAGGTGGCGGAATTACTGGACCAGGTGAAGATGCCGCAGCCGCAGCGATGCTCGTTCAAGGCTATGGATACATGCCAGGTAGTGCTGACTTTACTAGAGCGATGCGAGAAGTTGGTGGCGCTGCTCGTTATCTAGGAATGCCAAATGCAACAGCGGCTCAGGCTATTGGTGGATTACACACTGGTGCAATGGGTGGAAATCTTTATCAATACGGAATTAGTACCTTTGATCCAAAGACTGGCAGGGCTAGATCTACAGGTGATATTGCTAGACAGTTATTTGATCGAATGACACAAGGCAGAAAAGTTACTGCAGAACAGATGTCAGTAGCACTGCGTGAAGGTTTTGCTGGGCAATCATTAAAGGCTCTTGGGTTTTCACAAGCACAACAAGAAATTTTTGGCACCATGTTAACGGACATGGCGGCTGGTAGAACTATTAGCACTGACTTAGAAAACGCACCATTTAATCCTGCTAATCCAGCGAATGCACAAATGCAAGTTGCTACATCAATGACATCATTAATGGAGCGTGGAACAGAGCCAATGATTGCTGGCTTTGAAAGAGCAGCGGGCGCTGTTGCAGCATTAAATAAATCTTTAGAAGGATTACCCGATGCCTTCTTCCAATTAAAGGGTGCGGTTCAAGGATTCTCTGGAACAAATGTTGGTGCAGGTGTATCTGGTGTTGTTGGTGGAATTGCTGGTGCTGCAGGAACACTACTAACTTACAAAGGTTTAAAGATGGCATTAGGTGGCGTAGCATCTAAGGCTGGACAAGCAGCCACATCTGGTATTGGTAAGGCTGGTGCTACTGCTGCAGCAGGCACTGCTGCTAAAGTTGGATTAACAGGTTTAGGAAGAGCCGTGCCCGTTCTTGGTGGAGCAGTGGCAGGTGCAACTGGCCAAGGATTTTTAAGCACAGTTGCAATAGGTGCTACTGCTGGTGGAATTGGTGGTGCATTTTTTGGTGGGGTTGGTGCAGTTCCAGGTGCAATTGGCGGAGGAATTTTATCTGGTCTTGGTTGGCTAGGCACTAAAGCAATATCAAGTATGTTTGGAACTCCCGCTAATGCTGCACAGACATCTCAAACGGGAACACAGATGACTGCTGGCATGGATCAGGGATTAATGCAAACTCTACAAAATGCTGGATTCTCTGGCCAATCATTAACAACTGCATACGGAGTTGTAAAGGCTGAATCAGGTGGAAGAGCAAATGCTTATAACCCAACTGGTATGGATGACTCTTATGGTTTATTCCAAATTAACATGGAAAATAATGATCCAAGAAATCCTGGTATGGGAGATAAACGTAATGCCAATTACTTAAAGAAATACAAATCTATTGGTTACACAGGACCAGAAAGTCTTAAAGATCCATACATTAATGCACGAATTGCATATGACATTTCTAAAGGCGGTACAAATTTTAATCCATGGACTACCTATACTAGTGGAAAGTATCTACAACATACTTCAGGAGTTTCAACTGCAAACGTAGGAACGAACACCGTAAATGTAAATGTTAGTTTAGCCAATGCATCAATAGCAGAGGCTAACTCTTTAGCCAAAAAAGTAAAAGAAATATTATTAAATGATAAAGATCTTCAAGCGATGGGAAGTAAATAATGGCTGGTAGATTAATAACAAGTGGACCAAATAAATACGCTAGACCAGGGTCTATCAGTTTAACTACGTCTCAAATCATTTCTAATGTACAAAATGAACAGCAACG
>Ga0247723_1001447_pt1 | contig 13900 bp, 11 predicted proteins | sample MSEWelMarce5H_FC_FD_189079 | JGI IMG/M metagenome (GOLD analysis project Ga0247723, IMG submission 189079) | Subsurface sediment microbial communities from gas well in West Virginia, United States - MSEEL Well Study Marcellus 5H_FC | ecosystem: Environmental > Terrestrial > Deep subsurface >...
CATCTACTGTATATGTAGTGTTTGTTGCACCTACGGAGATTGCTGTAATCTTTGCAGAAGCACCTACGTTAGTACCAGAGATTTTATCTCCAACCTCAGCACGGCCACCGAATGCAGCATTTGCTGCCACGATAGTAAACGCACCTGAAGCACCGCTAACTGCAGATGCAGTTGCTAGTGCTGTTTGGTCTGCGCCAGACTTTGAGTTATACATACGTGCTGATTCAACATAGTATGCACCCTCATAGTTACCGATTTCTCCTGCCCAGATGCGGTCTTGTGAAGAACCGTATTGGTTAGGTAGCAACCAGCCTTGTCCTGAAGAGGACTCTGCACGTAGGTCATGTGATACTTCTGGGTGAATACCAGTCCAGTATAATGAACCCTTACGGCCAACTGCTTTAGCAGCACGTAACTTAGCGACTACCTTGCGGACGTCTGCTGAGTCAAGTGTTGATGCTGCTGCAACTGTGCCTGTTGATGTCGCTGAACCACCAAAGATTTTATATGTTCCGCCACGCAATGTTTCCATTGCTACAGCATCGATAGAATCTGCTAGGTTGAAAGCGATAATGTTTGCGATTGCTGGGTCTACATCAGCAAGGCTGAATAGTTCCAACGCACGAGTTACCAACACAGAATTTCCATACTCATTAAGAGTAATGGAAACGTTGGTTGGTGTAGACATTGCTACTGCATCTGGGTCAGTTGTTTCTGTCAGAGCGGTAGTGTTTGCGGCCAAGTCAACATAGCGTTGTAGAACAACGGTTGAACCTGGTATTGATTGACGGGCAGGTGTTTTATCTGCGACAGAACGAATTAATGGTTCTGAGCGAAGAGCAAACTCAAGTAAGCGGTCATACGCTGCTTGAACTAAACCTGCGCTGCCAGCGGTTCCTCCTAATGAGGACGAACCAGTTGATACAAAGGCGTTTGCCATTTGTTGTCACCTCCAAGGTGATAGGAATTACTATGGATTAAATATTACTACGAACGGAGGATAGAAAGAATTTCATCTGCAGATTGTGCATTAGCAATTCTTGATTCTAAATCATCCGTACGTTCGGAGGTCAATGAGTTCTGAGTAAGAATATCTTGCTGCCGTAAGGCTGCTCGATTAACTTGTTGTTCCTCAGTTATCTCAGGCTTGCTTAATCCAAACAATTCGCTATTATCATCAAGCCAGTTATTAACTGACTCTTCATTAATATCTTCTAAGTCTTTAAGGATTAAGCGTTGTGCCTTTAAATTGACACCCTTCTTTTCTAGGACTTCCTTGACGACTCTCTCACGCTGCACCTTGGACAATCCCTCAAGTTGCTCAGTGAGTTCCTTAATACGCTTCTCATCTGCACGTTTGGCTTTTCTTAGTTTCTTAACTAAGTCATCCCCCTGCAGAGGTATATCGTTATCTTGGTCTTCGTCTTCGTCTTCCCAGTAGTTGTTGCTCATAGCAACCCACCCTTCTATTCGTTGTAGTCGCAAGCCACAGGTCCCAATCGGGGAATTGGTCTGGCTCTTGCTATCGGTCTAATACGCTATGTGAGGCCGATAGATTCACATAGGAATTTATTTAGAACTGACCTGCTGTAGAACCTCTACGCAAGTATGTAGTTGACAATCCCGCTTCACCTACTCCAGATGAACCCTGGAATGCTGCTTCTTCAGTAGCAATTAATTTTTCTTTCTTTCGTTTAGCAGATGCTAAACCTTTAAAGGTTGCAGATTCTGCATCTGCTTGTCCATATGTAGTACCAGTTTCAGAATATATATTACCTAACTTAGTAGCAGTAGGTAACTCTTCTCCAATGGTTGCATAACCTGCTTGTGCTTGTTGTTTATTAATACCAAATCTAGCAAGGTCTTCAGCACTTGTCATAGTGGCTGCTAATCCTTGTCCTATTGCAGCACCACCTATTTCAGCAGCAGTTGCTTTTTCTTTAAGATTTACTAAAGCCTTCTTAGGGTCTAAGAAATATTTAACAAGTTCTGCTTCACCAATACCATAGAAGTCTTGAAAGGCTTTCTTTGTTGATGGGTCAGCCATCTTAACTCTATCTACAGCAGTAGATACTCTATCGGTAAATTCAACAGCAGATACATCAGCACCAATAACATCGGCTATTGCTGATTGTTTAGTAGCCGTATCAATACCAAAGTAACTTTCAAGACCATATGCTTTAAGAGTCTTTGTATAATCATCTTCTAGTGTTAAATATTCGGCTTCACTTAATACATTTAATCCAGCAGCACGGCGGGTTTCATTACCCTTAAATCTTTTGATATATGCTGAATTATATTTAGGGTCAGTCTTTAAAGCAAGGGTTGCTTCTTCAGGACCATAACCTTCACGCATCAAAGTTTCTATTGTTGCGCCTAGGTCGCCCAAACCATACTGAAGAAACACGCCTTTGATAATTGCAAAAGCATCTCTATTATCTTTATCATCTTTTTGTTTTTGAAGTGCAGCAAGTCTTTCTGCTTCTAACTCTTCTGCAGTTTTAACCTTTTTGCCACCAAAGGTTTCAATAGTTGCAGTTGAAACATTACCTGTTTTAGTTACAAATTCATTATATTGAGCAAGTTTTTGTTCAGGCGACATTGGTGTTGATGGCACAACATCACCTTGGCTATTAAGTACATTACCAAATTCGTCTCTATCTGGTCTGGCCATTATGCTATCAATCCGAAGTTACGAAGAATACTATTAGCATAACCAGTAGCGGTTTCTCTAGCATTAGTAGTCTTTCCCCAACGTGGGTCTTTCTTAAGAGCACGTTCAAATTCAGTCAAGTTCATTGCTCCTTTGTTTCCATTGTTCTTAAGTGCCATTTGAATAGTTGGATTCAATACATCAACTTGGCTTTCAGGTATCTCTAAAATCTGACGCATTGTATATTTATAGTTGGCAGATAAATCTTCTAGGTCAACATCTTCAGATAGAACATCTGCTAGGTTAGAATAAGTAGCCTTAGATATAGCAAGTAATTTTGCATTAATTTTACTTGTATCTTTATCATTGTTTCGATATGATGTTGATACATATTTTAAAGCATCTTTATTACTTAATGTTATGCCATACTTTTTAGCATAGGCTAGTGTACTATTAACATCTTGAGCAGCCTTGCTACCACCTTTTAGTACTACATCAATATCAGAACCATCAAGTGCTTTACCAGCAATACCACGTTGTAGTTGAAGTATATCTTCAGCATCTAACTGATACTCACCTGTGGTTACCTGTGAGGTACCACCAGAATCTGTACCTTTAGTAGTAGTAACTTTAGCATTCTTCTTTTCCAATGCTCTTAATTCTTTATAATATTTTTTTTGTTCCTCATCTGTAGCGCCTCTACCTAAATAATCTACAAAAAATCTATTTAGGTCAGACTCTGCTTCATCTACTTTAGTTACATATTCATCGTAAGATACTTGAGGTCCACCCACACCTGAATCTTTAAGGTCTTCCTGTATGTATTTAAAGAAAGATTTTGGCGTAATGTTTTTATTTTGCTCTAAATCATTAACCATTGTTTTGGTATGTTTTTGCAAAGCATAAGCCAAGGCTTGGCCAAAACTAACACTAGTAGTATCAAGTCTATTGTAATCATTTTCAGGAATTCTAAGACCAGCACCTCTTAGGTCATCAAATAAACCTTTTAATCCACGGGGAGATTTAATAGAATCTTGTATAACTCTTTTTGCTACTCCGTCAAAATCAGATGTAGAAGGTGCATAATCATTAACAAGTTGGCCAGGCTTTTCTTTCATAAATAATGGAACCTTAGTTTCAGGTCCTATGTATATATATTGTTGAACTTGGCTGTCACCTTCTGTACCGCTAACCCAACTACCACCGTCTTCAGGGTTTCTTGTTACCTTTAAACCTTTAGCATTAACATCTTTTACAAACTCATTATCACCCTCATATGGCTTAATGCCAGGCGTACCACCATCTGCAGTTATCTGTGCCGCTTCTAAGGTTTCAATCTCTGCTTTTAGTTTTGCGGCTTTTTCTCTCTGAAAAGTTTCTTCCGCTTTTGCTTGTTCTTTTTTCTTATCTTCAATTTCTTTAGTTCTTTTTTGTTTCTTTTCTTCATCTGTTATAGTAGACAGTTCAGTATCAATTGATTTTATTTCAGCAAGGCGTGCAGTAACCTGAGCATCCAGTCTTGTTAGTTCATCTTTTGCTATCTTGTATCTTCTATCATCGTTACCGTCATCCCAAATAGCCATCTGCTTGCGTTGCAAGTCCATGCTTGCAGCATCACGGGAATTTAATGCTTTGAGACCTCTTTGCTTGTCTCTTAAGTCACGTTGCTTTATTGATTCAGCCATTAGTATCCTTTGTATGCTTTAGCGGTATAAGTATCACGGGAATAGTAACCAAGAATTGATTTAAATATTGCTCTGCTTGCTTCTGTTAGGATGGCATCTCCAGCACTTAGGCTTGCAATTAAGTTTTCTACTTCATCTCTGAAATTTCTTTTAATATCAGCAAAGTTCTCTGCCTCACGAAGTGAAGCATCGTTAGACAAAGATACAAACTGACGGATTCTTGATGTAACCATTGCTAGTCTTTGGCGTGTGCCAACTGGCATTTGGATAGATGAATCTTTAATCATCTCTTCAAGGTTAGACAACATATTTAATTCTGTTGCTACCTCATTACCACCAGCCACAAGGGCTGCTTCTAGTAATGGGTTAGACACCTTAAGTAAAGCACGTTGTCTTGTTGATTCAGCAATCTTTGCAGTACGAGCAGTAATGCTAGGTGTTGACTTTAAGAATTCTTTTTCTTCTTTACCAATATCGTAATAGGCTTGCTTGTCTTTAGCAACTAGAACATCTAAGTAGTATGCTTCTAAAGATTTATCTTTAAGCAATCCTGCTGCCTCTAGATATGCATAGGTAGGGGCATCAAACTCACCTGCGTGAGGTGCAACTATCCATGCTGCTTCGCCATACTTCTTGATATTACTTTCATTTTGGATAGCCCAAGACTTAACAGCCTTAGTCTTTTGAATAACCACGTTAGTCTGTTTCTCATTACGAGCAACTGTATAGATTAACTTACCTGGATTCTTACCCACAAATGTAGCAACTGCTAACTCATATGGGTCTTGAATATCACCCTTGTATTTCTGCGTTACTGCATTTACTAGGTCATAAAACTCTGGACGTAGTCCTGTTATACCTACCTCTTTAAGGTAATCTGGAAGATTAACACTCTCTTGAACTGACGGAGATATAGGTGAGAATAAACCAAGAATGTTACGCATTACAACTACATTGTGAGCAGATATTCTAATTTGCTTTAAGTAGTTATACTTATCCTGTGCTGATGCATTAGGGTCTAAGTACTTAGCCATATCTTCATCAGTATTAAAGGCTTGATTGTAGGCAATAGCCTGCATAGCAGCAGTTGATTCTTGCCTATCCTTCTCATCCTTAGGTACTATTGAATATAGTTTTTGCAGTGATGAAGGAACTAAAGCACGCATTACTGTTACACCATCGCCTATATCACCAAGGGCGTAGTTATCTAATTCTTCTGATAACTCTTTTGTTGCTGGTACTTTACCCAGCAAAGACTTCATAGTTAGCACGCTTAAGGCACCAATAGGTCCAGATAGCGTAGGCATACCAGCATCTGGGCTAAATGAAGGGTTAGCCAAGGTTAGTTTAAATGTAAATTCATTAAACTTTGGTTGTTGGAAACTCTCTTCACCAGGTCCTAATGCACGTACTGCTTTATCTACAACACCAAATATTACATTATCTGTTGGCATCATGATATATGGTTCGCCATTATTATCTTTGTATACACCACCAGCAGCATCTAAACCAAGATGCACTAAACGCATACGATATAAAACTCTAGGTGCTATGTCTTTTAGACGATAAACTCTGCGCCAGAAATCTTCAGTAGCACGGTAATAACGGCCAGTATTACGTACTGATACGGCAAAGTTAGTTCTGATATTAGGGTTATCAACAAACTTTAATACAGAATCTGCTGCTTCTTGGACAGATATTTCTGTTACAAGTTTCTGAGCATGCTGCTTTGTATCTTCTAGTATTGCTGCTTTAACCTTCTCGCCTATAACTTTACCATCATCTTGATACTCTCTTAATTTATCCGCATAAAGTTTTGCAGCCATTTGTTTCTCTAGAACAGCATAATTTTTGCGTACATCTAGATACTTAATCATTACCACTGGCTGGCGTAGGATACCTGTTACTTGGTTATCCATCAATTCCATCATACCGTTACCTAGTTTGGCATAAGCAGTTTCCATATCGGAAATACCTGGACCTTCAAGGGTAGTAAATAACTTACCTTTAGGTTGGAATCCTTTAGTTAACTCTTCAAATTGTTCAAAGGTTATTTTTTGTGCTGCCTTTTGAGCCTTGTTAGATATTCTATTTCCAGTATCTAATTCTTCTTTTACTAAATCATCATAAAGAGATTTAAATTTATTAAATAATCCTTCGTTAAATGCATCTGCGCTGCCATGAAAAGTTTGACGCATATCCAATAGGATACGGTCTATTAAAACTTCAGCAATTTCCATATCATCTAGTCCCTGTAAACGCAAAGCACTAGTATGGGCTGTCATACCCAAGAAACTCTTTAATGCTTCTGGGTCTTTAACTGAGTGTGTAATCTTTATATCTAAATCAGGTATTACATTCTCATCAAATTTACCTAATAAATCTGTATTCTTTCTTAAACCTACATTTTCTAATAGGTAAGTTTTAGCACCAACAAAGTCACGCTCTGTTCTTAAACCTTTACTGGCAACAAATGCAGCAACTGGGTTGAACTTAAAGTTCTCACCAATACCTATGTTCTGTCTAGTATTACCATAAAAACGTTGCACAAAGTTTTCAAAGTGAACTAAGGAAACACCACGACCTGCAAGAGATTGAAGTGAAGCCAACTTTTCTGTGTCTATTCTTTGACCAGTTTTGCCTTGAACTAAATCTGGGAAAAGACCTACGGCTATATCAAGATTACTCATGTTAACTAATTGCTCAGTTACTTCTGCTGATTGCCGTCCAACAAGACTTGCACCTGCAGCAATAGACCTAGTGCCTGCTGTTAAATATTGTGAGTTTAAAGTTAATCCTTGTATTAAAAACTGCACTTCATTATCATTTAATTTACCAAGAAAACCTTTACGATTCATTGCCTCAGTAATATATTGTGCTTGAGCCAACTTGCGTTCTAAAGATGATAGTTCGTCAGGTTGTTTTCCAACACTATTAGCATAATCACTAATGATTGCTAGTCTTGCATCTTTATCATACATATCAGCAGGAGTTTTTCTGCCCAATGCTCTAGCAATCTTAACTCTTAACTGTTCACCACTCTTAGAACCAGAGTATGCTGCAGCAATTCTGCCCATTCTGTGACCTTTACGGTCTAAGTATTGGAATAAATCCTTAGCAGGTGCTGTCAAATAGTAAATAAAACCTTCATCAATACTGCTTCGTATACCCAAACGTGGGAAAAGTGTAAAAATAGACCAGAAGTTAACTATGCTAGTTGATAATGCGCTACTTGTAGCGCCACCAAACATAGCAGAAACTAACTTTCCCTTGTTTGCTTCATAAGCATACTGTGCTAATTGTTGATAATCAAGGGTAGATATTGCACCACGCTCTTGAGATGGATGAATAATGCCTTGTGAATCATACTTAACTGCATTACCTTCTAGTTTAACGCCAGCCTTAGACAAAACAGGTGTAAAACCTGTAGGAACATCTAGTTTTTCAGTAACTGCAACTCCAACTGAAGAACCATATTTTTCTTCAAGGGTTTTTCTTATGTAATCTCTACCCTTTTCTGTTCCTTCAATTCCTAAACGTTGCATAATAGCAACATCAAGGCTACGAAGCATAGCAACTTGGTCATTTGCAGTGGAGTTAATAAACTTAATAGTTAAAGCCTCTGATAAATCCTTTGGTAATACTTGACGTGCTGTGTCTCTAAAGACACTTGCAGTTTTAATAGACTGTTTATCATCAATAACGTTAAGTTTAATCTCTTTATTTTGTGGAGTACGTGCTGCAAGAAGAGAAATTTTTTCTTTAATATTTTTGCGAGAGAATTTTGCAAAGTCTGCTATTTCTGAACCTATTATGTCAGCCTCACGGGTAGAACCTGCTTTAACAAGTGCCTTGGATATCTCTTCAACTGACTTAGCAATTTCTTTAGTTGTTCCAGATGCAGGATTTAAGAAAGTACTTAGTGCTTTTTGAGCACCACCAGTTAATCTACGTTGATTACGTGCAGTTGCTATACCATTACGAAAGAACTGAGCACCATCAACCCTGCCAGCCATAAACATAGATAGATTATCAAGATTTGAAAAAACTGTTTGAGCACGACTAGCATTGATAACATTTTTTCTTTCTAAGAAATCAATTGCCTCATCATTGTTGTAGCCAGGGAAGCGCTTTTTAATATCATTACGTATTCCAATTTTAGCAATCGTATCTGTTTCATCATTAAGTTTCTTAATTGCAGGACCTAGTTGGTCATCCCATAACTTAACTACATCTTTGTTGTCACGGAATATGTCTCTCACTCCAGCAACACCAAACTGCTCAATGGTCTTACGCATTTGAGTACCAGTTTGATTAGCCATACCAAGTAGTCTGCCTTTAACGGCAACGCTTACACCACCAGTAACATAAGTTAATGGGTCAACTGCAATTTGGTATATAAAATCTATAGGGCCAGAGATACCTTGTATCCCAGTAGCACGGCTAATATCTCTACCTGGAGATACCTGTGCAAATTTAACGCCATCCATAACTTGCTGGAATGATTCTGGATTATTATATGCTTCTTCTAAAGCATCTAGTAATTTTGTATTTATTGAACCACCAGCAGCAGCAATAATTTCTCCTGGTTTCTTACCAGCAATTAAACCTTTTGCTATCTCTACTTTTTCAACACCAAAATAATCTTGAGCATTTGTTAATGCGCCTTCGTCATAAACTCTACGGCCATCCCAAGCATCACTAAATGACTCTTTAGTAAATAAACCCTCACCTTGAGAAGCCTGACGTGCTAGTAGGTAAGGTGTGTTAATTACTCTATTAAAAACACCTGCAGCCTTGAATAGTAAAACCAATGGACTCTTAAGAACATTGAATCCAGTTTTTATTGCACCAGTAACATAGTTAGCAGCACCTGGTTCTGCTAATTGATAATCTGATTCTGGAAATAAAAACTTTAATTTTTCTTGAGCACTAGGGTCTAACCCTTGAAATTGTTTACGTGCTTCATCAATAGATAATTGGTTTAGTTTTTTGTTTTTATCAACAGTCCAACTAAACTGTTCTAATTGAGTTCCTTGTTCCATAGGAATATTTGCGGATTTAGCAGCGGCATAAAGGTTTGGACTAGCCTTGGCTACTATCGGGTTAAGACGATATACCATTAGTACCCTTCGTCTAGTAAACTTCTATATATTAGTTCAGCCTCACCAGATGGGTCGTATGGTATTAAATTTCTAATTACTTCTTGAATTGTATATGAAGGATTAGGCAATCTTGATTTTGCTTCTGAGCCAGGTCCAGCACCTATATCAACTCCAGAGGTAATGGGTTCATTAGGACGTGCAGTAGGTGCCATTAAAGGTGTTGGCATTTCCATTTGTGGAATTGGATTGCCAGCCATAGGCGCTGCTACTTGGTTATTGTAAGTTTCTTGTCCTTGTCCATATGGTAATCCTGGAACGTAGGTTGCAGGTTGTGTGCCGCCCCCGTCAGTGCGTTGACTAAGAGAGCCAGGGCCTGATATTGGGGCTGGGTTACTCGGTTTTCTATATCCACCTTGCTGGGCCACGCTTCCTCCTACTTAGTAAATTGTGTTTTAACAGTTGCGGTTCCACCGCACCATACATTGTATTCAATTGCTATGTTAATTGCTTTCTTTGCTGCACCAGATGCTTTAGCATGAGTTTTAGTTTCAGACTCTAACGCTACTAATGCACCAAGTGCTAAGGTTCCACCAGAACCTATTGCATATAAACCTTTGTCATCCCGCATATATCCATAGTCATCACTAACTTGATATAACCTGCCATTAAAACAAACTAATGCATCCCAACCTGAATCATCATCATTCTTTGTTTTAGGTGTTGGGTCATATCCACCATCTAATATAGTTTGCTTCATAGATGGTAATACTCTAATCATCATAAATCTGTCTGGGTCTTGGGTCTTAATTACTTTAGGTGGTTGCCATAAGTTATTAAGGATATCTCCTACAATTGCATCACCTGCAACTGCAATTAGATACTCACCAATCTTGACTATTTTCTCACACCCTTTAGCCACGTATGGTCTATCTTGATATGAGGTTGTAGTATCTGCGCCTAAAACGGCCCAGCCTTTACCTTGTATTCCAACTATTGCTGTCATTGTCCCCCACCTAATTTATCTTCTTACAACGGTCCTTGCACTTGCACTACCTGTACCAGTAGAACTTAAACTAGATAAAAGACTTTGTAGTCCACCACCTGCTGCTTGCGGAGGTAAACCTCCTGCCGATGCTGCAGCGGGAGCAGGGGACATTTGCTCAACCTGTGGAGCACCAGCAGGAGGTAATTCTGGTTTAAAGATTTGCTCAATAGCATCTTCAATGGCTACACCTTTTTGGCGTGCCTTGATTACATCAGCAATCTTTACAACTATTTCACTTGGGTCTCCACCCTGTGTTGCAATTTGCGGTATCGCTTGCGTATAAGCCTGCAATGAACCAATCAAAGAGTTACGCATCTCTTCAACTTCAATCTTTTCTTGTTCTTGAGTTACGTTAATACCAAATGGTAGTTCACGCATAACCATATCTTTAGAAATAATCTTAGCGCCTAGTGCTTGTAGCATGAAGATAAGTCCCTGCGCTGGGTTAAGACCAGCAAGCATGCCATAGCGAACATCGGCTGAGTAATCTTTCTTAATGTCCTTAGATGGTTTGTAGTCAATGCTGTATGGAGAACCAGCATCTACACCACGAACTGTCTTTTCAAAATCAAAGAATGTTTCATCAATCTCAAAACAAAGAGAGATAACATCTTTAAGTGCTGAGGCAAAGATAGCCTGAGCAGATTTAACTTGAGTATCAAAGCCACCCATAAGTGCTTGTACACCTTGGCCAGTAATAATACTTGCATCAAGATTACCAGTACGGGACTCAGGGTAACGAGTACCTATACGTAATTCTTGTTGCAGTAATGATTGTTCAGTAAATGCACCATTTGGAATAGGAAGTTCTACACGTTTAACTCCAGCAGGGTTATTGGTACGGATAATTGCATCCCCACCAAATTGGATTTCTTGAACATCGTTAGGAACAACGATTGGTGATTGAACTGATTTCTCTGCTGCTTCCATCGCGAGTAATGCGAACCTGTTACGAAGCAGTTGGATACCTAGAACATCATCAAACTGTCCACGCATCTCTCCATCAATGGAGGGACGTCTAGCAACTACTACCATCATTTTACCAAATGGATTAATAGCCTGAGATAAAATTAAATTATTGCGAGTTGGAATATAAATCAATGATTGGTCTTTGTCGTAATAACGAACAAATTCCACTACTGAATTTAAACTCTGGTCATAGCCATTACGTCCTAGAATTTGCAATTCATGTTCTGGGAACTGGGCTACTAACTCAGCAATTGTTAATGAGTATCTTTTTGCAAAGGCAATGCAACGTCCGTAGCGGTCAAATTCTGGGTAAGCCCCAATTGGACTTTCTACTCTGATACGTGGCAGCCCTGCTTCTTCGTCTAATTCAATTATGAATGGGACGAAACCGAATGTGATGTAATGGTCTGCACCTGTGTACATCTGCACTTGTAAATCTGAATGAGCAAAATAGTTAGAAGCAATACGAGTACGCTTATCGGCAAAAGAACGAGCACGGTCAGAGACCTGATTAGCGGCCGAGCAGTTAACTGCAGGAAGAGGTGCCATAACTTCTGACAAGTCACGGGCAACAATATCAATAAAATTTGCAACGACATTTGCTTCTACACCCTCTGGAAAGAAACTTGGATATACATTTGCAATGTTACCTTTACGGACAGCAAGAACATCCTGTGCTCTGCTATCACGTTCAGAAGAACGTTGCTTAAGAGAATCAACTCTCGCTGCAATTTGTTGAATATTTAACAATTAATTACCCGCCTTATTTGTATTGTTCAGGAAATGTTTCTCTTCTTAGTTTTGCAATAAATTCAGCAGACGCTCTTCCGCCTCTTGCATCTAATTCTTTTTCTCTTTTTTGTTCAGCACCACGGATTTTGTAAGTTCTTTGTTTAGGTGTTTCTTTTTTCTTTGCAACCTTCTTAACAGCCTTAACAACTTTCTTAATCTTCTTAGGGTCAACCATTATTTACCCCTAGGTTTTCTAGCAGGTCTGCCACCACCAGTAGTATATTTTCTTGTTTTATTTTTTTCTGTTAAACGTTCTGATTCTTTAACAGCCTTTGCAGCATTTCTGTCTGACTCCCATGATTTTTCTGTTTTACTAGGATGCATAACTCTTTTGTTTCCAAGTTTATCAATCTTAGAAGAAATACCTTTAACTGTAGGTGAGGCTGGATTTAAAATACTATCTCTAACTTGTCTTTGCCATTCACTTTTTCCTACTTGTTTGGCTCTAACTTCGGCTCGGAATTGTTCTACTGCTAATTTTTTACGAAGTTGAGAACCACTTCCTGCGGGAATATTCATTTCTCTTTCAAAGATAGAACGATTTAGTGATTTAGGTTCAGTTGGTTTTTTACCAATTGAATAAGATTTTCTTTCAATTTCTTGACGCAACCGAGCCTGTTTTTTTATAAACTTATTTACTTGTCTTCCAGCAGCATTTTGTTGTCTTAAAGTTCTAGGACGATTATGTAATACATTAGTTGGCTTTGGTTTAACCTTAGGAAGATTTTTCATCCCAGTCCAAAAATCTTCTCTTTGAAGAGACTTACTAATTGCTCTTTCTTTACTTGTTTGTTCTGGAGATTTTTTAGGAATGCTTTTAACAGTAGTTTTTCTAGGAATGTTTGTTGACCTTGTTGTAGCATTGCCCATACCCTTAGGGCGCATCAATGGTCTAGTACCACCAGCCTTTATTTTTTGCGATTCAACCGCTACCTTACGTGCTTCTTTAGTGGGTACCTTTGCTATTTTCTTTTTGGCAATATCAGCAAGACGTTTCTTAGCAATGATGCTTGCAATTTTAGTAACGGCCACTATCTACCCATGTTTCTATAAACCTTACCTACAAACTTTGAACCCTTTTTAACAATACCACCAACTGCACGAGTTACTGGTCCGCCTATTGCATATGATGCATAATCTACTGGGTTGCTTGGGTCAAAGATATAGTCTTTAATAAACTTTACATTACCAGATGGCTTTAACTTTTTAGTAGGACCAAGGTTTGCTTTCTTAGACTTAGCCATTACTTCATACCCTTTGGCCAGTTAAGTTTACTTCCCATACTTCCACCACGAATACGATTAGGACGAGCAGGTGGTGTATATTTAAGCACATTGTCTGTACCATATATAACATCATTTTTACCTGTTCTTGATTTATATTGTTTTGTTGCAGCCATATATGAATTTGCGTCTGAAATATCTCTGTCTAACTTAATATTTTTCGATTTAACTGTTTTGCCTTTTGTATTAGAATATTTAAGCCCACGTGGTTTGTTAGCAGCCTTAAGCCCACGCTTGTTTGCATTAGATGCAGATTTCTTTGCTGCTGCTTTCTTAACTGCTTTAACTAACTTCATTGGATTAGCCATTACTTACTCCGTCTTTTTGCTATTGCATTACCTAATGGAATACCTATTGCTGCGCCTATT
>Ga0247723_1001448_pt1 | contig 13899 bp, 16 predicted proteins | sample MSEWelMarce5H_FC_FD_189079 | JGI IMG/M metagenome (GOLD analysis project Ga0247723, IMG submission 189079) | Subsurface sediment microbial communities from gas well in West Virginia, United States - MSEEL Well Study Marcellus 5H_FC | ecosystem: Environmental > Terrestrial > Deep subsurface >...
TTCACTTAACTCTCTTGTATAAACTTGAAATCCATAGTGGCAAGGTGGTAAAACCATTTCGTCTAACTCTGCTACATTCCATGCCGATACCATCAATCTTCTACTATCGGGATTTGTTTTTAGAGAATGTACTAATTGTAGTATTTGGTCATACCACAATGAACCAAATCCATTTGAGCCATCATCCTTTTTATATTGCATCCACCCTTGCCACTGTCTCCACTGCTTACCATAGATTGGTCCTAAATCACCCCATTTCTTTGCAAACTCATTATCGGTTTTTATTTTGTTGATAAACTCTTCTTTTGATAATAGACTACTCTTTATTTGGTTTCCTACCGAATCCATTACTTCTTGAAATTCGGATATATCATTAGGAACATTTAATGTAGATGTATATTCTTCAACTTTACTTACATAGTTCTTATATGCATCACCATCCCAAATGTGGCAATCATAATCCAATAGGAATTTTATGTTAGTATCTCCTCTTAAAAACCATAGGAGTTCTGTAACCATAACATTCCACGCCATTTTCTTTGTGGTTAATAATGGAAACCCTTGTGACATCTTATGGCGTATTTGTCTACCGAATACAGATATAGTACCTGTACCCGTTCTATCCTGCTTCTCTACTCCGTTATCTAAAATATATTCTAATAATGCTTGGTATTTACTATCTATTGTGTTCATTATTTAATATATACAAAATTGGTTATACAATATCTACCATATCCACTATATGGTTCTACCTCTTCAATCATTTTAATTGGTGTTACTTCATGCAATCTCCAAGATGGAAATATAACCAATCTATTGTTTTTGTAAGTTATACCTTCATCTAATTCTGGCAATATTAAATCACCACCTTCAAACTTTTTAGGTTCTTTATGACACCAATATAAGTAAGTTAGGATTGATGAATCTGTATGTGCTTTGTAGTAATCTTTTTCTTCGTAATAGCTTATTAAGGTTGCATCATAGTTTGTATGGTGTATGTACTTAAAACAATTATCCATACCATTAAATTCATCTATAATTTCTTGTGAAAATAGTTTTCTATTTATATTTAGTATATTTGATAATTCACGCCTTGCATATAATCTATCTAAAAATAAAGCGGAGTTTTTCTTTAATGCTTCACCGGTAGTTTGGTCATGTGCAGTACCAGTTTCTTCTGGTGGCATTAATTTTCTATCATATGTTAGAAAATCTAATTCTTTCCAAATATTTATTTGCTCATCTTCTGTATAGAAATCATCTATAACTAAAAAATCATTTGACTCACTTGTTACTTTCATATTATTTTCCTACGGATGGATACACAAATAAAAACTTTGAAATACAATATCTACCTTTACCTTGCCCAACTTCTTCCATAGATACGGGCGATACTGAATGTACATTGTGTGATGGGAATATAACCAATCTATTATTTTTCATACCAATAACCTCACCAATTTGATGTAGGGTTAAATCGCCACCTTCAAATGCTTTTGGTTCTTTATAACACCAATATAAGCAAGTTAGTATTGCTGCATCGGTATGTGGTTTATAGTGGTCATTATTCTCATAATAATTTAACAATGTCCTATCAAAGTTTACATAGAATGCGTACTTAAACTCTGGACTCATTGTTGAAAATCTCTCGTATATATCCGTACAAATGTACTTATCATACATATTGAGTATTGATGATTCTTCTCTATTTTCATAGTAATCATCTAAAAATATACCAGAGTTTTTCTTAATAATTGTACCATCATCACCCTTTGCACCAGCAGTATTGCTCGGTGGTTGTAATACATCTTTACTCTGTAATGTATCCAATTCTTCCCAAAGATATTTTAGTTCACTCTCATTGAAGAAATCATCTACAATTAAGTATTGTTTGGAATTACTAGTAATTTGCATTATTTATGGATTTTAATCTTTTTTTATTTTCCATTTCATCCTCTCTACTATATTGTTCTTTATATGCTAATATCCTATGGAAATCTTCATATGCGTTTGGGTGATAGTTTTTGATTCTATCAATTCCCAATTCATATTCGAATATCACTTTATTGTATTCGTTTTCTTTATTATCGAATCGTTTTGCCTGCGATTCTAATTCTGCACTTAAAGAATCGTTTTCACTTTTTAACTTTTGGTTTTCTACTAACAATTCATTAGTATTTACTTCTTGCACAATTGGTGTATTTTTTGGCTTTATTACACTCACATATAATATTAACCAAATGATTGACCCCAACACAAAGAATGTAACTGATTTAACTGAATTATTCATAACGTTTTAGATTTTAAATGTTTTACAAATATACCACTTTTTGTGGAGTTTACCAAATAAAAAAGGGGAAATCTTCCCCTTAAAATGTTTCTTTAGCTTGTTGTACGTTTATTCGTATTTTTGGATATTTCTTTTGTAGTTTCTTTACTGCTTCTACATTCTTTCTGGAATCATCTAAAAAGAATATATCATCGTACCCCTTGTTTATCTGTGTTTCAATCCAATCAGCTTTCTTTTGTGGGTCATTCGATGCAAGTGTTACAATGTAAACATCACCCATACCAATATCTTTTAGGTATTTCTTTACGGGTTCGTATGCTGCTCTTGCAGTAAGTATAGTTACTCTAGCTATACCTTCATCGTTGATAATCTTTTTAAGATACTTTGTGAATGGACGAATTTGCTTTGGTTTATTTACCTTTTCAAAATCTGTAAAATTAAATACATCACCTGGTTTTTCATCATATACTGCGTACTCACCTGGAGTTAGTTTAGATTTAGAACCATCTTTGTGTGTGATGTATATAAAGGATTTTGTTTTGACAAGTGTATCATCAAAATCTAAAACTCGTAGTCTTTTCTCTACCAATAAATCCTTTAACTTTATCATAATATATTGTTTTGTACTTACAAAGATAAGTATATTATTTGATATTTCCTAGTCTTTTATTAATATTTTTCTACTTTTTTATAGTCTAATATCTCAATTGGTTTCATTATTATTTCATTCCAAAGTGCAGTTTTGTTTTCCTTACACTCATCCCAATTCCTACATAAATTGTTTTCATTATCTGGATAGGAAAACCGGAATAAGTTTGCTGCTCTATCACCATTATCTACCACCAAAGATTTAACGTCTGATTGAAATGCTGCTACTAAATTACCTTTAACCTTTACTAATATATTACTCTCTGGTCTGAAAAATGATTTAGCTTGTGTAGTAAATGTGGAAATAGAAAATTGAGCTTTATTATCTATACTATCTTGTAAGTTAGCCAATCCTTCCTTACTTGTCCAATGTAATGTTACAACTTCAACTGGCTTCTCACCATATGTATCGTTTGTAAATCGTTTATCTAAAAGAATATATGGTTCTATTGCACCTCTACTATAAAAGAATGAAAACTTATCATTTTGTATATCAACAATATATTCAGCAAACTCATCAGCTAAACCCCATACTCTATGGTTTATAAAATCCTCAATGAAATCTAAAACCATCTTTTGAGTAAGTTGTGGAAATCTTTGAGTTTCTACATATAATTGAAATCCAAACCATTTGTTTACCAATGCAATTAGTTCCGGACTATTATCAATCATACCACCGCGAGTATCAAACCCCTTCTTTTGTAAAGATAAAAACTCTTTGGCTACGGATTCCCATTCTGCTATTGTAGCAAAACTCTTATATGGGTGATAATATCCTCTAACTTCCATATTTATTTTTCGTCTTGTAGGAAATTTGAAATATATCCTGATAATCTATTTGCTTCTGCTGATAGATATATCAACTGCTCTTGCTTTAATTGCTTTGGTTTCTTTACCCAATCTATACCCAACGTTCCCATAAACTCATTTGTTCCTAAATTAAACAAACCAAATACATAGGATGCTCTACTTCCAACTGCTTCTGCACCACCCTTTAATCCAAATGTTGCTATCGTTTCGTCATTAAAATCTGCTATAAATATACTACCATTTTTTAGTAATTCATCAAATGCTCTAGAGTATAATGAAGATGGGATATTTCTAAATGTATGTGCTATTGGTGATACTCCGTTTGCATTTACTTCGTGAAATACAGAAAACTTTTGTATTGATTTGGGTGAATGCAAAAACTTACCACCATTGTGAAATTGAGAAATCCAAACTCTGTCTGCACCCAATGTATCTAATATAGTTTCTAATTCTCTGTTTATAACACAACTCTTTGCAAGTTCTTCCTTTACCGGGTCTGTTATTGGTGCTGGTTTAGCAAACTTTGTCTTCGCCCATTCAACAACAGTAGGACCTATTGCGGATACTATAAATGCGGTAGCAATACTTGCAAATAATTCTAAATTAGTCATTATTATTTGTTTTCAATACCATTATAGTATTCGTTTATAGAATGTAGGTAATCACTAGCTAATGCTAAATATGATTGAACCCAAGCTGGTACATCAAACTCTTCTCCCTTTGCGTTGAATATTTGTTGTATGTTATTTGCAGATTCTATTGCAGTTTTAATACCACTTCTAGCCATTCTACTCTCATCAGCCACAGTATCTTCGTTTTCGTTTACCGATTCATATTTAATCATATCTGAATTAAACTTTTCAAAATTCTTTTTTGCCCATTTTACGGCTTCTTCGTATGAATTGAATTTAATTCTATCTTGCTTAAATCCTTTTTGCTTATTTAGATAATCAATATAAACTTTTTCTTCTTTGATAATACCCTCAATTCTTAATCTATCTGTAAAATCGGTAACTTCACTATAATCCGTATCTCTTAATTCCTTTTCAATATCACTACGAGATGCTTTTGGGTCTCTACAAATAATAGTTCCTAATTTCTTACGAGTAAATGAACCACCTTTATCCCAAATTGACATGATTGCTTTGTAGTGCCAATCGTTTGCAGTTACTTCAGTTACTTCTTTCTTCGGTGCTTCTGCATTTGCATCTGCTTTCTTTTGTTGAATACCTATTTGGTCTGCAAATTCATTTGATATTTTTACCAAATCTTTGATTGGCATATCAATTACTCTCACATTCATCATAGCAGGTTTTCCACTTGCTACTGCTGAAGATGTAACTGCTGCCCATCTATGGTGTCCATCTAATACATACCCATCATTTGATACATAGATTGGTGCAGTAATCTTTGGATGATTAGGTTCTGTTTCCAATGCTTTAGTCATACCTGCTACCTTTGCCCCAACCAATTCAGTTTGAGTTGCTTTCAATTGGTCTGCTGGTACTTCTTGTGGTTCTGATACTGCTACACCATTTCTCTTTAATAGAACTTTGAATTGTGATTCTGTATCTACCTCACCATCATTGTTTTTTGGTAATTTATCTGCGATTGAACCTGGTTTTGCATATCCTTTGAATTGTGGCATGTCCTCACGAGGAATGCCCTTGTTTCCCTTACAATATAAGTTAGTGCCAGGAATAGTAATATCACATAGATTAAAGTTTGGTGCTTTCTCACCCTTTGCTTTAGCTTCTGCTGCTGCTTTTGCTAATTGGTCTATTTTCATAGAAACCATACTACGGAACTTTTTTGGAATATCTTTGATGTGTGATTGTTTATCTACATCTAATTCAGGTCCTTTAGTTGGTTCTGCTTTTACTTGTCCACCATTATCAGCTTTAGCTTGTGCTATATCTTTTGATGTTGGTTTTGTATGTATTGCTGGGTTTGCTTTCTTTACTGAATATACATTACCCGTCTTTTTATTCTTTACTATTGTATCTTCACCCAAATTAACCGGCTCACCTGTCAATGCTTTTTCAAATGCTGCTTCTGCTCTATCTACCAATTCTTGATGATGTTGCATTTCTTGATGTAAAGCAATCAATTGTGGTTTTAATTTAACCTTTGTATTTTGGTCACCAACTTTAAACTGGTCAATCAAAGCACGTTGTTCTTTTTGCTTTACTTGGTATTGCTGAACTGCTCTTTGGTATAGCTCCGATGCTCTCTTAAATTGTGAAGATATATTTGCCATTCTTTATTTTAATGTTAGTAAGTATTTTGTTTTATTACATTTAGCCATTAACTCATCACGTAAGTTTAATAGGTCTGTATCTCGTCTTGCATCCAACACATCTGTAAGGTTGATTGCCTTTTCAATCATATCATCAATTGCAGTTATTACATTAGCATCGCTGATATTTACAAAATCATAAGATAAACCAGCTACATCAACTCTACCATACTTACCCATAGCCGTTTCAGTAAAGTCATCAACCAATTCCGTTATAGCATCAAATGCTTCACCCAATGCAACGTGTTTTGCATAGATTTTAGTTTGCCAATGAAAAAACTTCAATGCATTTGAAAAGTGTTGTGTATCTGCTATATATTGTTGTAAATCTTTATTTTCCATTATCTAAAATTATTTCTAGTTATCTTGCTAATTAAATCGTAATCTTTTGGGTCTAACTTTTTCTTCAAAACCTTTGCAAAATCTACTGTTCTTGGATGTGATACCGCATGCTGAATATCTTCATCGTTTTCTAATTCTTTTTCTAATTGGCGTATTCTACTCATATTCTTTAATGAACTCCAAGCATTTTTAACACCCTGAATGATACTCTTCATACCATTCATTGTTGTATCCTTTGATGCTTTTAAGAACTCACCAATCATATAGCGGAATAAAAATCTTAAAAAGAAACCACTTGCTGCTATACCAATCATTTGTAATCCACTCATTACAACATCCGATATATCTTCGTTTAGTTTAGATTCGGTTTGAACTTTTTTTTTTAAAATAGCTCTAACACTTTCTTTGATTTCTTTAACTGATTGTCTTTCGTAGTATAATTCTTTAAGTGAATTGAATACTTGCTCATCACCTTTTACACCTTCTCTCCAGCCACCACCTTTCTTCTCATACATTTTGATACGTTCAACAACAGGTCTTCCTTCACATACTTTACCAGTTGCGTTCCAAAGTACTCTGTTAGTTGGTAGTGGGAAATTCTTTTGAGTTCTATTGTTTGGTAAATCTTCGATAGATGCCATAGTAGCATTTGGATTTACATCTGCTCCTTCGGTTCTAAAACAACCACAACTTGCATCGTATCCTTTAATAGTGTTTTCAGCACTAACAGGCAATACCGCAGATGGTAAGTCTTCATCTTCCAAATCTATTTTGTTTTCTTTTTTAACATGACCAGGCAAACCTTTGTGTTTTGTAGATGCGAAATCCTTCGCTGCTTTATCAGTCATTGAATCAGCTGCTTTCTCAACTTCTTTTGATGGGTTCTCTAAATCACCTTTTTGGGCGGCATGAACCATTCCCATAAATCTCTGTTGTGCTTTTGACTGTGCAGGCATATTTTTTAATATATAGTTTTACCAATATAAATATATAAAATTAAAGTTTAACTAATGAATTTTGATACTCCGTTAGTTTATTTACCGATATATCAAACACATCGTATTTGAAATTACCCAACTGATTTGTATCTGCAATAACCATAGGTAGTATAGTTAGGAATCTAAATCTGTTTTGGTCTGCAAGTAAATCATCACAATTACATTTAACTACTACATCATTTTTGGGTTCTGAATTAATTTCTCTAAACTTTTTGTTTATATCTACTTTGGTAAGACGTAGTTCGTTGGACAGATAATCAACTGCTATTTCAGTATCACAATATATGTTTGAGAAATATGGTTCTAAATACCCAATTACATCCTCCCTTGCATTATCCATAACCAAACCAATATCGTATTTAATTATACTAACTGGTCTATGCTCATTATCCCTACACATATCAGTTCCCCATTTACGGATAAACTCACGTTGCATATTAAACATCTGTTGCTGATAATCATTATTAAACTCTCCAACTTTTCCGTTTTTCCATTTATGCCCTCTTTGTGTAAAATGATAAACGAATGTATCTTGCATTCTAATAATATCAAATCCGGCTAAAACCATGCGAACAAATATGTCAGAATCTTCCCAACCATATGGTGCAAAAAGAGTATCATGCGAACCGATTCTATTTAAGTATTCTTCTTTATTTACAAACCAGGGTGCAAATAATGAATCATGCGTTTTACCGTTTGATTGGGTTTCTAAATTAATACAAAAATCATCAAATGATTCCATATTAAAATCTTGCGGATACATACCAAAATCCATTTGAATCTTTTCAACTCCCGCAGGATGTATTGGTGGTTCTATACAAGTAAGGGATAATATTTTGTTTTTATCTAAATTAGATATAATGGATGGTATAGTATTTTTAGAAACAACCATGTCCGCATGTAGTATTCCTACATATTCGGTTTTAGCCATCTGAAATCCTTTATCGTATAGTATAGTGTGACCGATTCTTTCATCAAATATTTCATATTGTAAATGAGAATCTGTTAAACTATTTAACCATTCAGTAGTACCATCTGAACTACCATCGTTGAATATAATTAACTCTACATCTTTACTACTTTCCCTTACACTTTCATAACAAAGTTTAAGATAATCAATGTTGTTGTAAGCGGGTATAACTATTGTTAGCATAATCTATTTTTGTTTTAATAACCAATCTGTCCCTAAATCTTCTACTATGTAATTGAACTCATCTTTTAATATGTTAGCCAATTCGGTTTCTCTATCCTCATACCAGCCACGTTCAAATAAAATGTAAGGTCTTAAATTACTACTTCGAAGCCAATCCAACATACCATATATAATTTCAACATCATGTCCTTCTGCATCTATTTTTATAAAGTTGATTTTATGAATTTTACTATCTAACACCCAATTACTAAATGTTTTACATTTGATAATATACTCATCGTGCGGTTGCACTTCCATTCCTTGTTTGTATATTTTATTGTATCCAAAGTTTTCTTGCGATGCATAAATTGTTTTATCGGTATCATCATCGCTTAATGCAAGGTTTTCTATAATAAAGTTTGATTTATCTCCAAATTTATTCACACATTCGTTGTAGTACATTTCTATTGGTTCAAACATAACAACATTTTTCAGTTGTTTACCATCTGATTTCATACCATCTATTACAAGTTGTGTAAGTAAGCCTGTATTTGCTCCAATATCAACAAATGTATCACCATCGTTTAAATGTTCTATAATAGTTTTTACATTTTTTACGATGGATTCTTTTAATTTATCTTCCCATTCCCCAATAGTCATTTTATTTATTATTTTTGATGTTGTCCATCCTCACCAACATCCGTTACATGTCTACCCCAACCAGCGTGTTTACAATATCCTTCTTTGAATGCCATAGCAAAGTATCCCAATGAATAATAATACTTACTCAATTCTAATTCCCTACCAATTGGAGTGTATCCATTCGTTGGGTAATCTTTCATTTTCTTTAATGATGGATTGAATGTAAACCCATGCCAATGCCCATCGAATCCCCAACTAACTCTTTGTATTTTATTACCACTTTCGGTCAAATAGACATCTGATAATAATGGATGTAATATATCATTTTGGTCTCTAGTCCATACACATATAATTTTTTCATCCAAATCAATAACCTCCAAGCAAGCCTCAATGAATCCTTCTTTGTAGAACTCCCAATCTTCTTCCATATGGAATACATAAGGAGTTGTAATCATAGAGTATGCTTTATCTATACTACGAACTTGTCCAATGTTTTGTGGATTATCTATAAACTTTATTAGTGGATACTTTTTAATCAAGTCATTATTACAACCAACTACACCACTATCATCAATCACTATAAACTTTTTGATTGGATGTGTGTTAAACTTATGGAAACTATCCAAAGTTTTCTCTAACAAATCAGGTCTATTACATGCGGTAAGAACTACTGAAACTTCTTTATAATTGCTCATAGAAATCGTTTTGTTTTCTTTGACGTTCTATATCCTTTATGTGTTTGATTGAATATATTTCTTCTGGTGGGAAAATAGAATAACTTTCGTATCCTTGCACTTTCTCATGCACTTTACCTGCCCAATAAATACCTTGTTTGTTTCGGTACAATCTACCTTGTACATCTGGATAATTTACCCAACCCTGCTCACTTATGTTCCATCCCCACTTTGTAATATCTTCTGGTGTTAAACCATTTACGATGTTAATGCGTGGTAGCCAAAACATATCTATCTCTGTGTTTCCCTCTAAAATAGTATGTAGGTTTTCTATGAGTGTTGGTTCTAAATCTTCATCTGCATCTAATTGGAAAATCCAATCTCCACTACAATTTTGATTTAAGTGCTGTTTGAATTGTCCGAAATCACCATTTAATGGATAGGATACTAAACGTTGAATTGAACCATCTATTACTGATTTGTTTAGATATTCAACAACTGGAATCGTTGCGGTGGGGGAATCAAATTGAACTATGATTTCATCTTCCTCACGTTTGTGGGCGGATAATCTCCCTATAAGATTTTGTATCTCAATTATTTCATTGGATACTGTAACTGCGTAACTTATTTTCATAATCTATTTTATTGTCTACCAACAGGTTGTATTGTTAAACCTATTTTCTTACCCAACTTTTCTACGTTGAAATATATTTCACCCAATCGTTTTAATCCAGGTATTTTATAGGTTCTATAACAATCGTAGTTTTTAAGTAGTGTATTATTTTTAACTTGCTTTTGATAAAATTGAGAACCTGTTCTATCTATCTTTATTGCTTTACCTTCTTTACTATATTGTAAGTTTTCACTTAATTCCGTGTTTGTATCTTGTATATCTTTCAACAAAGCAACTACATACAATGGGTCTTGTATCTTTTTCATCAATTGACTAAATACCCTTAAAGGTATTGAGTTTAACTTTATGCAATGTAATAATTTATCACCTCTGTTAAAACCCAATACCAATAAGAGTGGAGTTTGTGAAGCTCCATATGCTTTTTTTGTTCCATCTACATAATCATATCCATACAATCTATAAAACCCACCATTTTTTATTTGATTTTTGGTAGTATTTCTTTCTAAATAAAAGTATGGAATATAATAGTATAGGTTATTCATCTACTTTAGTCAACTTTGGAATGTTTAATGGAATAAACTGCTTTATTGTTGGAACATATTTAGTTAAAATAGTATCAAACAATTTAGTCATTTTTTCTAAACCAAAGTTTTGTTGGTTTTGTTTTCCTAATTGTTGTGATGCAATTTTGTACTTATCGTATCCCTTATAAATATCGGTAAATGTTTTAATTGCTCCCGTATAATTTACATAGAACCACTTTGTTCCTTCTAAAATGAATTGGTCTTGCGCAGATGGATGTACATCTTTCAACTCACCATCTAATAATACTGCACCACTTTTTAAGAAATCTAAATGTCCACTCCAATTAGATGCAACTACTGGCTTACCAGTTAAACTGAACTCTAATAATGGTCTACCAAATCCTTCACCATGTGTAAATGAAACCATAGCTTTTACCTTTGGGTGTTGGTATAGTGCATTCATTTCTTCATCACTTAACTCACCATGTAGTAAATAGATTGATGGGATGTTTTTACCAAACTCTTCCGTAACCTCTTCTAATTTACCCATAGTTGCTTCTCTATCCATTACAGAGAAACCTGCTGAACTGGTTTTAAGGATAAGTGCAGGTGCGTTCTTTTGTCCTCTAAATGCGTGACAGAATGATTTAATCATCATACCCACATCCTTTCTATCGTGTCCTAGTTCACCTTTCAACCAATGTCCTACAAATAGATACGCAAAATCTTCTTTTACTTTATCCAATTCTGGCATTTTGATTTCTGCTTTCTTACCGAAGAACTTTTCATTGTATCCCTCAAATAAAACCTCAATTGGCTTTTCTAATTTATGTTGTTTGATTACCTGTTGGGTGTTTCTATCGGTTTCACTATAAATAGTCTTAACCAATACATCTTTAGAAAACTCCGATGGTACAATAATCAAATCCATACGATTACATCCAGCGATGAAATCAACCGAACAAGCCGTAGTTTCAATACCAGCCGTAATACCAATGTTGTAAGTACCCATAGGTTGGAACTCATTTGGTACTGTAACTTGGATATATACATCTGGTTTTCTATCTACACCAACAACAATTCGTTGTAAGATTTCACCATCTTCGGCAGTTAGTGCTGTCATTGGAGTTGCTCCCCAACGAGTTGAAATGATACGAACATCGTATTTATCTAATTGAATTAGGGAACGAACCAAATCTCGTGCATGGTCCCCATAACCACTCCTTGTGGCTACGGGTCCTTGAAATAATAGTAAAGGTTTTTTAACTTCTGCCATAACTTATTTAATATCTAATGTAAAAATCTCGTGTTTCTTTCTGGGTGTAAAGTTTTCCAATGCATCATTGATGCCATCTGCCATAGTTTTACACATATTCTCTAATGATAATCCACCTTCACCTAAAGCCCACTCTCTACCTTTCAATCCTAATGCTTTTCTTTCTTCTCTACTCATATTGTATAACTCACGCAACGCTGATGCTACTTCAAAGTTATCAACGTGGTCTTCCATAATGTATGGCGTTGGTGGTGAACCTGTATAAGAACGAGAACGACTCCATACTGGAATTACCCAATCTCCCCAAGTTAATTTATCTTCGAACTTTCTCCAATCATGCAAAGAACCAATCTCTACATAATCTTCTTCGTTTAATGCTACCCCACTATCTTTCCAACGGAAACCACATTGGTCTTGCAATCCACCAGTTACGTTTACGATGATTGGTGTTCCTGCTACGATACTTTCTGCACTAGCCAATCCAAATCCTTCTGCCGATGAAATGTTTAATGTAACATCTGCAATGTTGTATAGTTGATTTAATTGTGCCTCATTCCACTTTCTATCATCAAATATAACATTAATACCTGGACATAAATCTGCTACTACCTTTGGTAAATCAGTTCCATTTTCATCTACCTTTTGTGTGTGCATTAATAACGCACATTTATCACGTTTTTCTTCTGGTAGATTATTTACGAAATCTCTGAATGAAACAATCACATCAATTGCTTGCTTTCTACGAATGTTTCGGTTGTTCCAATATGCTACGAAATCATATTTCTTATCACCCAATACCTCTTTGTAGAATGTTTCATCAATTGGTGTTGGTTTATAATCCGTAGAGTTAATACCATGTGGTACATACTTTACTTGCCAATCCGCAGGTTGCTTCCAACGTGATTTTGCATCCATTCCCCATACTCTACGAGTAATACCATATGTTTGTCTTGATATAGTACCAACCCAATCGCAACTCTCTAAATAATCTCTGTTGTATTGTGGGTCTGGTAAATCATCCCAAATGTGATAGAATAGGATTGGAATGTTTTGACGAATTTCGTGCTCAATTTGGTATAACCAAATCCAATACCTTGGGTCTGTAAAGTGTAGGATTGCATCTGGATTTTCCATATTGATGATTTGACGTAATGAATCCGCAGTACCATATCCCGATGATGGATAGATTTTTACATATGCGTCTTCGATACCCGTTCTCTTACGAACATCATCACACAAATCCATAATCTTACCCTCTTCTGGATGTTTTACTGCTGCACCGATTTGTACCCAATCGAAATCTTTCAATGTACCTAATACGAATTGCTTTGACATATTTGCAATACCGCTTGCCATCCGTAGGTCATCAGAAAGTAGTAGAATTTTCTTTTTTGCCATAACTTATTAAAATGCTGAACCGCTTGTTTGTAATTGATTGTAATTGTTTAGTTTGTTTTTGTAATCTTCATCATTCAGATAAAGTTTTATACTCCGATTTACTAATTTTTGTAACGTTATTCCGTTTTCACTTATTGACGAAACTCTAAATTTTTGATATAAATCGGAGATTATCTTTACCGAAGTCAGTTTAGTTTCTGCTTTTTTCATATAACTCTCCATATATTTGTAT
>Ga0247723_1001450_pt1 | contig 13888 bp, 10 predicted proteins | sample MSEWelMarce5H_FC_FD_189079 | JGI IMG/M metagenome (GOLD analysis project Ga0247723, IMG submission 189079) | Subsurface sediment microbial communities from gas well in West Virginia, United States - MSEEL Well Study Marcellus 5H_FC | ecosystem: Environmental > Terrestrial > Deep subsurface >...
GCTACCCAGGTGGCCTTGTTCCTTGGAAGTACTTGGCTATGCCAGCACTACTTGAGACACACGAGGACCCTGAGAAGTGGGTTACATTGTGGCCTGCGTCAGACGCACCCTTTGATGGGCAGATGGAATCTGATAAGAACGAAGATGGACTTTACCCCCGCTGGAATGGTCGTAACCTTTACAACGAACGTCAAGCAATGGATGCATCTACCTGGGCGCTGGTTTACCAGCAGCAGGATATATCAGATGATGCAATCTTTGACCCAGTATGTGTGAGAGGTTCTATTGATGGTATGCGTAAAGCAGGTCGTTTGGTTCCTGGTCACCCAGGCCATCCGCGTGACCTTAGCGGCTTCTCTATTATTTGTGGTCTTGATCCCGCTATGGTTGGTGATACAGCCGTCGTTTGTTACGCTATCGACAGGACTAGTCATAAACGTTATATCGTTGATGCTATTAAAATTACTAGGCCAACGCCTGCTGCAATCCGTCAAATAATCTTTGACTGGACTGCGCTCTATCAACCTACCGAGTGGATTGTAGAAAAGAATGCGTTCCAGTCTTTCCTTACGCAAGACGAAGGTATCCGTCAGAACCTGGCCTCCCGAGGAGTGCTACTGCGGGAACACCATACTGGATCTAATAAGTGGGACTCAGGCTTCGGCGTTGCATCAATGTCAACTTTGTTCGGCACCAAGCAGTTCGATGGTAAGCACCACAGAGACAACCTTATTCACTTACCTTCTGACCAAACTGAAAACATTAAGGCGCTCATTGAGCAACTAATTACCTGGTCGCCTAGTACTAAAGGCAAGACCGATATGGTGATGGCTCTTTGGTTCTGTGAGATACGAGCACGTGAGATGCTCAACCAAGGTATGCACAAGACGCACCATATGAAAAACCCATTCCTGTCTCGTAGTGAGATAGGCAAACGAACAGTTATCAACATAGATGAACTGCTCGCAGAAAAAGATCGTACATTCATCTAACTAGGAGATAACAATGGCAAATATGAAGAAACCAGGAGCAAGAACTAGCAAGTCAACTACTAGAGGATTAGGTCCTGCTCAAAAGCCAGTATCACCAAAAACTCCTATATTTGCTAATAGAGCAAAGTCAACAAATGTAGCCCCTAAGAAAGCAACACCAATGCCAATGGCTAAGCCTACAGCAAAGGCTACTCCTAAGACAACAACTAAGGCTCCTGCCAAGGTAACACCAAAGCCAAAGGTTACAAAGAAGCCAGGTAAAATGACTCCAGAGGATGCTGCTATGAAGAAGATCCTTGAGAGCAAGTACGGCAAGATCTACGGATAAGGAAAACAATTGTTATCAACTAAAGAGGTAGTAGCCAAGGTTAATCGCCTACAAACGCGCTACGCCGCACGTGACCAGAGAATGCGTGATGTGCTCTCTGTACGTCAGGGAGACATTAGCAAGGTTTACCCTGCAATGTTTTCGGAGGAATACCCAAAGCCTCTAGTTGCTAACTTCATTGACGTAGCAGCACGTGACCTTGCAGAAGCAATGGCACCGCTACCATCATTCAACTGCGCTGCAACCAATATGGTTTCAGACTCAGCACGCAAGGCAGCAGACACACGTACTCGTATTGTTAATCATTACATCAGTGCATCTGAACTACAAATTCAAATGTATACTGGTGCTGACTGGTTTAATACTTACGGTATGTTGCCAGGCATTGTAGAGATGGACTACGAGACAAACAATCCTCGTATACGCCTGCTTAATCCTTTTGGTACTTACCCTGAGATTGATCGCTTTGGTCGCACCGTATCACTTACGCAGGTAATGGCATCTGATGCTGAGACACTTGCAATGCAGTACCCAGAGTTCTATGACCAGATTATGCCAAGGAATGTTTATTCTCCTGGCTCACCTTATGTGTCACTAGTTCGCTACCACGACAAAGACCAAGATCTAATCTTTATCCCAGAGCGTAAGAACCTAGTACTCTCAAACATCCCGAACCCTATTGGTAAGTGTATGGCATACGTTGCTATGCGCTCATCCATTGATGGTGAAGCACGTGGACAGTTTGATGATGTTCTATCAGTTCAACTTGCTCGTGCACGCTTTGCAGTCCTACAGATTCAGGCAGCAGAGAAGTCTATCCAAGCACCTATTGCTATCCCACAGGATGTGCAAGAGTTGGCATTGGGACCAGATGCAATTATGCGTTCTGCTAATCCACAAGGTATCCGCCGTGTTCCTTTGGAACTACCACCTGGAGTCTTTACAGAGTCTGGAGTCCTTGAGCGTGAACTACGTTTAGGTTCTCGTTACCCAGAGGTTCGCTCAGGTAACATCGATGCATCTATCGTTACAGGCCGTGGTGTGCAAGCACTACAGGCAGGCTTTGATACACAGATCAAGTCAGCACAGGCACAGTTTGCTCGTATGTTTACAGACCTTGCTTCTCTTTGCTTTGAAGTAGATGAGAAGATCTTTGGCTCTATGCAGAAGGAAATCAAGGGCGTAGACGACGGTACTCCATTCAATATGAAGTACATCCCATCAAAGCAGATTGATGGCAACTATGGTGTAGATGTTCGCTACGGAATTATGTCTGGTATGGATCCTAACCGTGCAATCATTGCATTGTTGCAGATGCGTTCAGACAAGTTAGTTTCTCGTGATTATGTACGTCGTGAGATTCCAATGGAACTCAACGTTACCCAGGAGGAACAACGTGTCGATATTGAAGAGATGCGCGATTCTTTGCGTGTTGCTGTTGCACAGTATGCTCAGGCAATACCAGCCCTTGCAGCGCAAGGCCAAGACCCGTCTCAAATCATTACTCGTATCGCGGAAGTTATCCAAGGTCGTCAAAAGGGTCTTCAGTTAGAAACTATTATTGGTAAAGCATTTGCGCCAGAACCTGCGCCAGAAATGCCAGTAGCACCAGAACTAATACCAGGTGCACCTCAAGTTCCAGCAGCGGGAGCACTCCCTGCCCCTGCCTCGCAGCCAACTCCAGAACAACCAGGAGGCGCACCCGCTGCTGCTCAACGTCCAGATATAGCAAACCTACTAGCCGCCATTGGCGGGGCAGCATAAAGAGGGGGTGTAAATATGAACAAAGGATCACGTGCAGCAGCACCAATGTCAAAGCCAGTTGAAGGCAAGAAGGATACTTCTAAGCCAGCAGGTGGCAAGGTAGTACCATCAATGATGCCAGCAGGTCGTCGCGGCAACGCGGTAAAAAAGGGATAATCTTATTCTAATTAACGGAGGTATTGGGCGTGGACAATAATAACGACGTTCCACGTCCAATACACTTCGCTGATTTTTTAGTTACCTTTGCAGGACTTGTACATAATCTTGCAAGTTCTGTACAAACTTTTACAGAAGAATTAATGGAAATAGCGATCTATAACGCTAATAGAAACTCCAAAGTCAACAAGGCTTGGGAACAATTTGCAAATGATTTAGAAAAGATACAGGAGGAAACCGATGGTAGATAACCCAATTAGAGGCGTATCAGGACCTGGTAAATTCTCCGTTCGCACAGATTTGCCAGCATCACAAAATTATGGTGACCGTAAGGCTATGCAAGAACAAATAGCAGGAGCACCTACCGCTAGAACAGCAGATGTTCGCGGACTACCTACAGGCCAGGTTCAGGCTGCAGCACAGGCTGCACCGCAACCACCTATCACAGAATTATACGCACCAACTACACGTCCTGATGAACCAGTCACTTCAGGTGTAGCAGTAGGTCCAGGCCCAGGACCAGAGGTAATGGGTTATGCAGGACAGTCAGAAAAACTATCTGACATTCTTTCTCAGATGCTTCCATATGATACAGATGGTGAAATAGCAATCCTTTACCAGCAAGCCGTATCTAGAGGTCTGTAATGGCAGAAACGCCAAAGAACTCTAACCTTGCACAAGCAGCATTTCGTGCAGGATTAAATCCGTCTCAGACACGTCAGATCGATGGCCTTGCTTCAGCATTGGCTACACATCAACGTTTATCTGATTTACCTAAGCAGTACGCAGCCGAAGAGTTTAACAAACTACCTAACAACAAGAAGCAATCTCTTGTATCGATGACTGGTACTAGTAAGAACGACGATGACCCAAATCGCTCCTGGCTAGAGACTGGTGCTCACTACGCATTTAGTCCTTTCAAGGTAGCGGCAAAGACTTTATTTGATGTGCTTGATTACGCATCCGATACGATGACACGTGTCTACCGTACTGGTGCTATCGCTGCAAATGAGAACATTAACTTTGGCGATGCGTGGGGTAAGGCAGGCCGTGATGGTGAGAATGTCTTTATCCAAGATCGTATCAACACAGCAATATCTCGTTACGGTAACGCACGAGTAAATGTAGCAAAGCGTATTGCAGCAGGTGTTGCTCCAGAAATTATTTTTGCAGAAGCACAGAACGAAGAAGAAAAGCAGATCGCAGCAGAAGCACAGCAAAGCGAAACTGGCGACATTATGGATCCGCTACTGCGTGATGCTGTCGCAGAAGTAAATGCTGCCAAGTATTCACCAGGTCGTCAGATTGCAAACTTGTTCCTAACTAAAGACTTAGAAGGTCAAGGACCAATTTACTCCTGGATCTCAGGTTCAGTAGATGCAACTTACCGTTTGTTTATGGATCCAACCCTTGTTCTTGGCAAGGCACGCAAGATTTATCTTGGTGGTTCACAGGCTCTCAAGGTTACTGGCAAGTATGCAGCAACTGCAAAACTTGGTAGTGCTGAGAAAGTATCTAAGTATTTTGATACAACAGATATCTTTGGTACAAAGAATGTACAGAATCTTTGGACAGACTATACAGATCGTTTTACTAAGTATGTTGCTGCAAAGAACTCTGGTATAAATGATGACATTGTTAGAACACGTACAGCACTTAACGATCTAGCCCCAGAACTACAGGATGACTTCATCGTATCTTTCAAGTCCTTTGGCGAGAAAGAGTTCGGTGGCAAGTGGGATCTAGATACTGCTAAGGCTTATCTATCAGATGCCTCAAAGATTGAGCCTATGCTCTATGGTCAAGCAGGTGCCCGTATTAAGTTGGCACCACGTATGACACCTGCACGTAAGGCAAGAGTTCTTGCTTTGACAACAGGACGACGTGTATTTGATCTAGACAAAGACTCACGTGCACTCATTGAAACAATGGAACTAACTGATGATGCATCATTGCTTCAGGCTGTAGTAGGTAGCGAGACGCTATCTCCAGTAGAGGCAAGTGCAAACTTTGTTGGCAAGATTGTTGAAGGCCGTCAGAACATTAAGCGATTTACTCCAGAGTACTTTGCTAATCGTATTGACCGTATCAAGGCTAAGTTCACACCTATTGCATCCCTGATAGATGATGAAGCATTTGACCACGCATCAAAGACAGCGCCACAGGACTTCTTCCGTTACTCACGTATGGCACTTGGTTCATACCACGCCAAAGCATTTACTGAAATTTATTCATCAGCAGAACTTGGTCAACGCAAGGCAATGATGAAGGGTATCCAATTAACAGTTGGAAATCTAATGGGTCTAGACAAGACTCCTGGTGGACGTAAGTTACTCAAGGCTTTGTCAGATGATGCATACGCAGGTGTTGCATACTCAGCACGTGGTGCAGATGGTGCTGTACCTTCAGTGGTTAACGGTATAGATAGTGCTCTATATCCAGCACAAACATCTAACCTATCTCGCGTTATTGGTCTTCGTGATATGCAACGCTTTGCAGGACGCGAGAGTTTCTTTAGCAGAGTTCTAGGTGTTCAGTACAGCGCTGCAGCAGATGGCGTAATCGATGCCTGGTCATTTGGAACTATCGCTGGTCCTCGTTTCCCAGTACGTAACGCTATTGAAGATTACACAATGGGTATCTTAAACGGTCAGTCACTTATCAAGACTGCACAAGCACGTCGCACAGCGACTAAGGTACGTCTAGGATCTGGACAAGACCTAGGTATGTTTAACCGTGTTATTAAGCGTAAGGATCAAGAGTACTTCAAGACTCGCCTTGCTGCAGTCAAGGGTGAATCAGGCGCTATTAGTGACCTTGTTAAAAAGGGTATCCTAAAAGAAGAAGATGTAACACTTTATCGCACACTAACACCACAGCAACAGTTAACTCAACGCCGTATTATTATGGCAGAGGCTTTTGTAAAAGACAAGATTGATGATGTTGCTAACGCTGATATCTTAGAAAAGATACCAAGTCATATCAAGGACTTCGTTAAGTACGGTAACCTAGAATCGCTATTGCGTGGAGCAGGTGAAGGTGCATCTAATGCAATCAATGGACTTAACGCTTCTTCACGTGCGGTAGCAACTGCAGACCGTAACGGTAAGACGATAGCACTTTCTTTCAATGACACTGCAATGCGTCCAATTGGTGGAAGTCCAATCGTACAAAGGTCTCTTATTGATGACCAAGGTAAACTTGCCTGGGGTTGGAATATCCTTATCCGTGGAACTGATGATGTCGGTCAGCGTGCTATTCAACTCTTTGACGATAAAATTACACAACAAGATTTTGTACAAGAACTAGCACCATACATTGATTCACTTGGTGATAGATTAAAGTCTGACCTTATCCGATATTCAAATGATAACTACACATCACAGCAGCACGCTGCAGCAATCTACGATGACCTAAAGAACCTCTTTAGTCGTCAAGATGGCAAGTCTATTAATATGGATTTGCTAGGTAAGATTCGTAAGGTAGATGAAAATGGCAAGGCGTTCATTGATTTAGAAGACTTTAACCTAGAAGATCTGCCAACAAACATTGAAGATCTGCCAGCATCTATTGCAGGTCCACAGTTCATCCCAGTAATGGAAAGTAAAAACATCTTTACTGACCTATCTAAGCGTGGATGGACCTGGATGGGTGAGTCAAATGCACGCTTCTCACGTGAACCATTGGTGGTTAATGCTGCAGTTCGCTACTATGATGAACTTAACGCACCTGGTGGCTACGCAGAAGACCTGATTAACCAGTACACCAAGGGAATTACAGACCCTGCAGCCCGTGTAGCAGCAACAGATGCTGCAAAATCACAGGTTGTACGCATATCTGAAGAACTTGCACTGGAATCTACGCTTGCATTTGTGGATAACCCTGCACTTCGTACACAGTTAGCCTGGTCTGCACGTAACTTTGCTCGTTTCTACCGTGCAACTGAGGACTTCTATCGTCGTTTGTACCGTACTGCTAAGTATAACCCAGAGGCTATACAGAAAGCAGCGCTAACCTACGAAGGCGTAAGCCATTCTGGGTTTGTTCAGAAGGACGACCAGGGTGAAGCGTACTTTATCTACCCTGGATTGGCTCCAGTCTATAGCGCAATGAAGAAGACACTAGATGTATTCGGTCTTGGCGATAAGTTTGTTGCACCAATGCCAATAGAATTTAGCGGAAAGTTAAAGATGCTTACACCATCTTTTGATCCTGAGTCTTGGGCACCAACATTCTCTGGTCCACTAGCAGCAGTCCCAATGAAGTTGGTTTATTCCGTAGTGCCTTCTCTCGCTAAGTCAGAGAATGCAATTATGTCTCGCATTGGTAAAGAACTTGGTTCAGTACAGCGTGCAACATTAGGTCCTATTGGTGAAGACCAAGGTCTTATCTCAGCAATGATGCCAGCACACGTCAATAGACTTCTTGCTGCTATGAATAAGGATGAGCGTGAGTCTCAATACGCATCAGCATTTCGTAAGGCTGTCACATATCTTGAAGCAGCAGGCAGAACACCAGGCGCAGATGCTTCTCCAGGTGAAACAAAGGCATATCAAGAAGCATTAGAGTCAACAGTTCATAGCATCCTTGCTGTACGTTTTATTGGTGGATTCTTTGCACCAGCAAGCCCATCAGTATCACTCAAGTCAGATATGGCTGAGTGGGCACGAGATAACGGTAACGTTAACTTCAAGCAGACCTGGAACAAACTGATTAACAAGTACGCAGAGCAGGGATCTGAGGATCCTTACGGCGAAGCGATGGGTGATTGGGTGAAGTACTTCCCTAATCAGATCCCATTCACTGTTAATGAGTCAGATCCACAGGTATTGCCGTACTTCCAGTCCAGCAATGCAGCATCTAAGTGGGTAGAAGACAACCGTGGTTTAGTCAAAAAATATCCACAGGGTTCAGCATTCTTAATCCCAAACACTGGTGAGTTTACCTACGATGCATACCAGACATTGATGAACAACGGCTATCGCCAGAAGAAGTTGATTGGCGATTACCTCAAGGAAGTATCAGTAGCCAAGGATGAGCAACTCTATTATTCACAAAAGGCTATTCGTGATGAAGCCTTGGTAGGAATAGTAAGTGATCGTCAGCGAAGAATCATTAACGATAACTGGCAGTCTTGGTCAAAGGAATTCCTAGCAGCACGCCCATTGCTACGTATGGAGTTTGCTAGTGCAGCAGAAAACACAATTAAGCGTGACGCAGCATTTGCTGATTTACGTGAGATGATTAAGGAACCAAACCTTACTGGATCTACTATCAGCCGTTTGCGAGATATGGTAACTGAATACGATAACTATGAAGTACTTATCAATACTCAGTACAACTCTAACTCAGACCGCGATATTAGAATACGTAAGTCTTACAAAGAATCATTACGACTACGCTTGCAGGATATTGCAGCAGGAGATCCTAATGCAGTATCAACATACAGCGTTCTATTTAGCAGATTGATTGGTGACTAATGCCAGATAACTTTGAACCATTTGACCCAAAGAAGATAAGAGGAGATATCTTTATCTCTGGTGGTACAGCATCAAGCATAAAAAAACAAAAAGGCTCCAAACTTGTAAACGTATATTCCAATGAAATTACAGGGGCAGACATAAACAAACTGCTAAAGGACTTTGAAGGATTTAGTGCTGATTATCGTAGGGCTCTTTCTCAGAAGTTAAAGTCTGCTGGATACTACCGTGGTAATGTTACTGGTAAGCCAACTCTTAAACTGCAAGATGCATACTTTGATGCCTACGCTGATCTTAATGAGACTAACCGTGGCAGACTTAATGCATATGCTGGAGACCCTACTGAAGTCTACAATGTTCAGTTAGATAATCTTGATACATTCCTGGCAAAGCAGGACACAGGTGAAGGCGGCGGGGATGGTGGGATTAATGTAATCCAAACACAGCGCAAGTTCACTCCTGAAACTATTGAAGGAACTATCGACAAAGTATTCCGTGACTTAACAGGTTCTGGTGCATCTAAAGCACAGATTGCTAAGTATACCAAGAACATTCAAAAGCAGTTAGCCGAGCCAAAGAATCTTGGACAAACTGAGTACAAGAATATGGGCGGTGGCGTACAGCGTCAGATTGTAACTGAGGCTGCATTTAATCCAGAGACATATCTTATCGAAGAAGTATCTAAGGGCGATCCTGCTAAGGCAAGTAGCGTTATGGGATTCTATGAAGTATTCAACAAATTTATTGGGAGGGGCTAATGGCTAAAGAAGTCCAGGCTAAGTTAGATAAACTCTCCGCTGATTACAATGCAAATGTAAAGAAGACTCGTGAACTCAAAGAAGAACGTCGTAATCGTGGCAGAGGCGTATCAGATGCTGAGGCTAAAAGAATCAATGGCCTGCTCGCTGACCTTGATGCAGAACGTAAAGTAATTGCTGAAGAACGCAACAAGGCAGTTAAATTAGAAAAGACAGCAAAAGATTATACAAATCTTCAAAGTGATATCAAGGAAGTTCAAGCCCAGATTGCTAAGGCTGAGGCTCGTGGAGAAAGCACCACTGCTCTGCAAGCAAAGAAGGATACCTTAACAGGCAAGTTTAATTCTATTGCTCCAAGAGTTGAAAGAACCTTTCCTGATATCAAGGCAAAGCCTGTGCAAGAATCAACTCCTTTGCCAAGTGGACCTACTGGTACTACTGTTACTGATATTACTGCATCTAAAGCAGGGGTATCAGATAAGCAGGTACCACCTCCAGCCGTTAAGACTCCACCAAAGAAGGACAAGACTCCACCAAAAACTCCAACAGTTGTTCCTGAAGTAATTACTGGTGCAAAGACTGAGACTGGTGTTGAAGACATCAATGCTATTTATACGCTTGCTAGGTCTAAGTACGGCAACGTAGATTCTATTTTCTTGTATGACCCAGAACTCAAGCAACTTCTTATTGATGCAGTTGGCGATCCTGCAACTGCTAAAGATGATATGGATGCTAATGAGTTTGCTCGTCGTCTAGGTGCATCTGATTGGGCTACTCGTAACGCTACAAGTTATGCCAAGCGTGATGCAGAACGCAGACAGTACACAGAGACTCTTGACAAGTATAACCAGCAATTGCAACTTGCTGATACTCAAGAGAAGAAGGATGCAATTCTTGCTAAGATTGGTGAATTAAATACCACATCTAGTTATGCTCGTGGACTTGCATCTGCTAAGGCTTATATCGAAGCAACTGCTTCAGGTCTTACTGGAACAATGTCACCTGAGCGCCTTGATGCATTTGTCAAGCGTATGTATGATTCAGCCAACGACAAAGATCCAAACATTATTAACCGTGAATTAGCGGCTCTTGTATCCTATAAGCCTGGTATGCAACTAGGTGGAGCAGTAGGTGGAGATCTAACAACTCTTCGTGCAACAGCACGCGCTAATGGCTTTGACTTAGACACATCGTTTGGTTCTAGTATCAATGACTGGCTACAGCGTCTTGCCAAAGGTGAGTCTATTGAGACATTCAAGAATACTATCCGTGGTGCTGCTAAGTTAGGTCTACCAGATAAGGTAGCAAACCTACTAGACCAAGGGCTAGACCTTAAAGATATCTATGCTCCATATCGCAACGTTATGGCATCAGTGCTAGAAGTAGCACCTGATTCTATTAATCTTGATGACAAGACATTACGTATGGCTATTGGTCCAGAGAAGGAAATGTCTATCTATGATTTTCAGCGCACACTCCGCAAGGACCCACGTTGGCAGTATACAAATAACGCAAGAGAAGAAGCATCTACTGCAGTATTAGGTGTCCTTCGTGACTTTGGATTACAGGGGTAAACAATGGCAGTAGATGATTCAGACGCTAAACTTATGCAACAAGCCCGTGCTGCAGCAGCAGCGCGTAGAGCAGAAACTGCCCGCGAAAATGCTCGTACTGCAGCAGCAGCGGAAGCATCCCGTGCTGCTCTTACAAGATTAACCTCTGGCGCTACGCTAACTGATGCAGAGCGAAAAATTCTTAACATTGCTCCCGCAACAGCACCAACAGGCGCTACTGGTCCTACAGGAACGCCTACTGGCACTCCAACGGGTACACCTACAGGTACACCTACTGGTACACCAGCAGGAAGAGTTGTCGTATCTACTTATGTAGATGAAGCAACTGGTGATACCTATGCAATTTATACTGATGGCACTAGAGAACTATTATCTTCGGGAACAAGAGTTGCTGATGCAAATGCAGAAGCAGCACGATTAAGACTACAGAGAGAAAGAGATGCAGCACTTGCTGTTGAAGAAAAGAAGCGTGAAGGTACATCTGCCTATGCTTTGCTTCTCTCAGAATTTGATCGCTATGGACTTAGTGCTTTAGTAGAACCACTTAAGAAGTTTATCGAAGAAGGTTTATCTCCAGCAGAATTTACTATTCGCCTACGTGAGACAGATGCCTACAAGAAGCGCTTTGCTGCTAACGCACAGCGTGTTGCTAAAGGTCTTCGTGCACTATCAGAGGCTGAATACATTGGCACTGAAGACCAGTATCAGGATGTAATGCGTCGCTATGGTATGCCAGAGTCTTATTATACAAAGGGTGACCTTGGTGTTCAGAGTGGATTCGAGAAGTTTTTAGCAGGAGATGTATCTGCAGTAGAACTAGAAGACCGCATCCAGACAGCACAGAACCGTGTAGTTAACTCTAATCCAGAAGTTGCTAAGGCACTAAAAGAGTTTTATCCTGGTATCTCTAATGGAGATATCTTGGCTTACGTACTAGATCCTGCCAATGCTATTGAGCAGATCAAGCGCAAGGTAACTGCTGCTGAAATCGGTGGCGCTGCAATTCAATCAGGACTTAAGACTGGTATGACTCGTGCAGAAGAACTCGCTGCTGCAGGTATCACTAAGCAGCAGGCGCAGCAAGGTTTCCAGACAGTTGCAGAGGTTGCACCACGTGGTGGACAACTAGCAGAAATTTATGGTGAATCACCATATACACAGACAACTGCAGAGCAGGAAGTCTTTGGACTTGCTGGTTCAGTAGAGGCTGCAAAGCAGCGCAAGAAACTAACACAACTGGAGACTGCTGCATTTAGCGGCAGTGCTGGTCAAGGAGCAATAGCACGTGAACGTGCTGGTTCCTTCTAAATAACAAGCCTGCCAACGGGACGACTGGTCCGTTGGAGTGAGATTAAAACCAGTAGCAAGAGCCACACCACTTTCCCCAAGGTGACTGTGAGGCTTGCGTCAATCTAACAAGAATGGGAGAAGGACCTATGTCCAACTATGACTACGAGGATGATGACTTCGATACGGACTCATCAGGCAATGACCTTGTAAAACAACTGCGTAAGGCTACTAAGCAAAAAGACAAGGAACTGTCCGAACTAAAGGCACAGTTTGAAAGTCTTAACAAAGCGCAAAGAGAACGAGCAATCAAAGATGCCCTCGCAAGTCGCGGGGTAAACAGCAAAATTGCTGCATTTATCCCACAGGATATAGACCCAACTGAAGAGTCTGTATCTAAATGGCTAGAGGATTACTCCGATGTATTCGGAATTGAATCTAACCAAACCCAGGCAACACCTAATGTTAATCCAGCCGATGCTGCTGCATATAAGCGTATGACTAATACTGTCGAAACAGGAGTTTCTCCTGAACACAACGACAACATTATGCAGAAACTTATGAATGCAAATAGCAGAGAAGAACTGGATGATGTCATTAGATTGTCTGGACTCTAATCCGATCCTAAAACAGAAAGGCTAGACCTAAATGGCTATCCCAACAGGTACCCCCACAACCACGTCTAGCATCAGCAATCTAGTACAAGCAGCGTACGATCAATATGTCAGAATGGCATTGCGTTCAATCCCTGTTATGCGCTCACTTGCGGATGTTAAGCCAGTGCAACAGGCTATGCCAGGATCATCAGTTGTATTCTCAATCTACTCAGATTTGGCTCAGGCTACATCTACATTGACAGAATCTTCAGATGTTTCAAGCATCGCACTAGGTAACCCTTCACAGGTTACAGTAACACTGAACGAATACGGTTCAGCAGTTACAACAACAAAGAAGTTAAACCTAACTTCATTTAACGATGTTGACTCAGCACTTGCTGACATCATCGCTTACAACGCAGCAGACTCTATCGACAACGTAGTAGGTCAGGTCCTCTCAGCAGGAACTAACGTGATCTACTCAAACGGTCCATCAGGAACTGTTCCAACTGCATCATCAGCAATTCTCCCAGTAGACACAATGACAGTTGCGGACATCCGTAACGCTGTTGTATCACTACGCACAAACAAGGCATTGCCTCGTATGGGTGAACTATATGCTGCATACCTACACCCACGTCAGTCAGCCGATCTTCGTGCTGAAACTGGTACAGGTGGATTCCAGGAACTTACAAAGTACGTAGAGCGTACACCGTTCGTTGCTGGTGCAGTAGGCGTTATCGAAGGCGCTTTCATCGTTGAGACACCACGTGTTCTTAACGGTCTAAAGTTGTCAACAGGTATCACACCTACAGTTGCAATCACAAACGTTGCTTTGACATCTAACGTAGTAACTATTACTACAGCAGTTGCTCACGGCCTCGGAACAGGTCAGGTTGTAACAGTTGCTGCTACAACTAACACAGGTGTTAACGGCACATATACCATCACAG
>Ga0247723_1001451_pt1 | contig 13876 bp, 25 predicted proteins | sample MSEWelMarce5H_FC_FD_189079 | JGI IMG/M metagenome (GOLD analysis project Ga0247723, IMG submission 189079) | Subsurface sediment microbial communities from gas well in West Virginia, United States - MSEEL Well Study Marcellus 5H_FC | ecosystem: Environmental > Terrestrial > Deep subsurface >...
ACAATATCTAGCGACACAAATTGCACGTGCTATGAATGTACCTGCATATTACATATCTGCAGACATGAACAACAGCATGACTTACCAAAACATTATCGATGGTCGCAAAGAGTTCGTAGCATATTCATTACAACCTTATATCTGTGCTATCGAAGACAGATTAAGCATGAACGATATAACGGCTAACGGCCACACTGTGCGTTTTAACATCTCAGAGACTTTCTTACGATCAGATGATAAGGCAAGACTAGAGACAATAGAAAAAATGCTAGCCCTTGGACTTATTGATATAGATGATGCAAAGGAAATGGAAGATCTAACACCCAACGGAAATCAAAGTGGCGATGCTGAGTACATTAACAGCGCTAAAGGAGAAAATGCATGAGTGATATACAACAAGCCAATATACCTGCTAGCACAGTAACACTATTAGCGTCAGCTGCTCGTACTGAGACAGTTACCGGCACAGCGGTTAAAGGCCTATCTGCAGCAAGACTATTAGTAATGCAATTAAACGTTACAGCAGCTAGCGGCACATTACCTACCTTAGACGTGGTAGTGCAGGACACAGTAGATGGCACAAACTGGAATACTATTGCTACATTTACACAAGCAACAGGCGTTACACGAGAAGTAATTAGATTAACTACTGCATTTACCGATCAGTTAAGAGTAGTTGGCACAATCGGTGGCACTACTCCTTCATTTACCTTTGCAGTTCTAACATGGGCGGATTCAAATTGATTCTTACATTTAGCAGTCAAATAGAAAGCTCAGACAATGAGCGCAGAGTTATTGCAGGCAAAATTGTGCCGTTTGAAACACCTGGTAATACCAGTGTTGGTAAAGTGGTATTTGCTAAAGGGTCAATAGACGTAGGTGACCCTGGCAAGATTAAGATGCTTATGCAACACCGTAACGATAAGCCTATTGGCCGTATGCAAAGGTTTAATGAAGAGCAAGACGGTATCTATGCTAGTTTTAAGATCAGCGCAAGCATGCAAGGATCAGATGCGTTAATGCTTGCATCAGAGCAGTTAATAGATGGCCTATCTGTAGGCGTAGATGTAATCAAATCATCACAGAAAAAAGATTATATTTATGTAACTAAGGCGCAATTAAAAGAAGTTAGCCTAGTTGAATCACCAGCATTTACAGAAGCACAAGTAACTAAAGTTGCCGCTAGCGAAGGCGAAGCGGATGCAACAAATCAACCAACTACGGAAAGTGAGGCACAAGTGGACAACACCACCGAGCCAACAGCAGTACCAGTGGTAGAGGTTGCTCCAGTAGAAGCCGCACGTCCAACGATTAGTGCATCCTTCTACACAGAGCCACGCTCACCAATCAGAACACAAGCTCACATGCTAGAACACAGCATCAAAGCACAATTAGGTAACCATGAGTCAGCAACATGGGTAATGAAAGCAGAAGCAGACGTTGCTAAATACTTAACTGCAGCAGATGATTCATTCACTACCAACCCAGCATTCAGTCCAACACAATTCGTACCTACTGTAGTAGATACGCTTATTGGCGCACGCCCAGCTATTGATGCAATCGGATCACGTGCATTACCAGCTGCAGGTATGACAATCTCAGTACCTAAGATCACTACTTCAGGTACAGTTGCAGAAACTGCAGAAGCAGCAGCACCTTCAGAGACAGGTATCGTATCTTCATACGTAAACCTAACTGTTAAGAAGTATGCTGGACTACAACGCTACAGCTTAGAAATCTTAGAGCGCAGCTCACCAGAGTTCTTTGCAGCCATGCTTGATAACATGACACGTGCTTATAACAAAGCAACAGATGCAGCAGTTATTGCAGCACTAACAGCAGGCGGTACACAAGCTACAGGAGTAGCAGCAGATTCAGCAGGAATTATTTCCTACGTATCTACACAAGCACCAGCTGCATACCTTGCAACAGGTGAATTAGCAACACGTTACATCGCTGGTACATCACAGTGGTCACTACTATTAGGCGCAACAGATACAACTGGTCGCCCAATTTACAACGCTGCTAATCCAATGAACAATGCAGGATCTTCTGTACCAACATCACTACGTGGTAACGTATTAGGTCTAGATCTATACGTAGATCCAAACGCAGTGTCAACAACTATTGATGAGTCTGCATTTATTGTAGTTCCATCATCAGTATCAATTTACGAGTCACCAATCCTACGACTATCTGTAAATCAGCCAGCAACAGGCGAGATCGAAACAGCACTATATGGCTACATGGCCGTTGGTGTATTAGTCGCTGGTGGAGTTCGTCGCTTCAACCTAAGCTAATAACTTAGTAATTTAATAATCCCTAGGGTTTAGTAGCCCTAGCCCTAGGGAGCTTTTTAAGAGAGGACACTATGGCCGCTGCGATGGTAACAATGGCAGAGTTACGCAGTAATTTAGGTATTGGCACTTTATACAGTGACGCTACAGTGGAAGAGTGCTGCCAATCGGCAGAAGATTTAATACAGGGTTATTTATGGCATAACGATGCCCCAGTAGTAGCTTCATCTATTAGCAATAACGTAGCAACTTTAGTATTATCAAATCCTGGCATATTTACTACAGGTCAATCAATAACAGTGTCTAATTGTGGTGCAACGTATAACGGCACATACACATTAACAGGATCATTTCCAGGTACTACAGTGCCCGCTTCAATCGGCACAATGTTTTGGAGTACATACGCACTTAGTTCATACCCTAACGGTTACAGCTTTATTCAATACGCAAAGACAGCTGCAGACGATAACTTCCATTTTGTTAAACCATACGGCCGAGCCCTTGGCCCAGAGCATAAAGCACAGGCTTACACTGCGACCCCTGCCATAAGAGAGGCTGCGATGATCGTAGCTGTAGACATCTGGCAAGCACGTCAAGTTAGTCAGACTGGTGGGGTAGGTATGGATGGGATCACTGCAAGCCCATATCGGATGGGTTATCAGCTGATCAACAGAGTGCGTGGTCTCATCCAGCCGTATTCTAGTCCTAACTCACTGGTCGGATAATGCCAGCAGCAATAACCACATTACGTGGCACACTGGCAACAGACCTAGCCAATGCAGGCGTGTGGTCTACCTTTGCTTATCCACCTGCAACAATTTTAGCAAACAGCGTAGTCATTACACCATCTGACCCATACATAGTGCCGTCTAATAATGACTACACATCTATTGCACCATTAGCAAATTTTAAGATAATGATTACAACCCCGGCATTTGATAACCAAGGTAACCTAGCAGGCATAGAAGATTTTATTGTAGCCGTAGTGACTAAACTAAATGCATCATCTTTGGTGCTAAACATATCAAGTGTCTCTGCTCCAGCTATCGCTAGTGTGGCAAGCGGAGATTTATTAACTGCAGAAATAACTGTATCAATACTAACGAGCTGGAGCTAAAATGAGTCTAACACCAGAAGATTTAGCCTTCTTGAAGAAGATAGGTCAGATCGAAGAAGCACCAAAACCTGCACAAACTAAAGAGAAGGATAAGGAGTAATAATGGCAATTTTCTTAAACAATACAGCTGTAGTAACTTTTAACAGCGTTGATCTATCAGCGTATGTAACAGCTGTAACTATTAACCAAGCATTTGATGAACTAGAAGTCACTGCTATGGGCGATACTGCACACAAGTTTGCTAAGGGACTAGAGGCATCAACAATTACTCTAGACTTCCTAAACGACAATGCTTCTGCAACAGTAATCCCAACACTGCGTGCTGCCTATGGTACAACTGTACCTGTGACAATCAAGCAAGCAAGTGGTGCAACATCTGCTACAAATCCGCTTTACAGCACTACCGTTTTAGTGAATAATCTACAAAACATTAACGGTGCTGTTGGCGATATATCATCACAGAGCATCACATTTACCTGCAACAGCGTAATAACTGTAGCGGTATCATAAGGAGAAATAATGGCAAAGCTAAAGATAACAAGGGCTAATGGCGAGGTAACAGAACACAAAATCACGCCAGGTGTCGAGTACGCTTTCGAGTTAAAGTATGGCGCAGGAATTAGCAAAGTCCTACGTGACCATGAACGGCAGACTGAGATTTACTTCTTAGCGCATGAGTGTTTACGTAGGGCTAACGTCACTGTACCTGTTTTTGGTGTTGAGTTTATTGACAGCTTAGAAACTGTCGAGGTATTAGACGAACCAAAAAAATAGCACAGCGTAATTCAACTCTTTACTCTATCGCTGCTTTAAGTGTAGAGACTGGAATTGCGCCAAGTGAGTTTATTAACATGGACTCAGAAATGTTTTCAGCAATCATTCAGGTCTTAAACGATAGAGCGAAGGAGATCAAAAATGCCAGTAGAGGTCGTAGGCATTAAAGATGTTCTTAAAGGTCTAGAGTTTATTGATGAAGATATGCGTATACGCATTAGGACTGCTATTGATCCTATTATGCGTGGGGTAGCATTTAAGGCCAAAGGCTTTGTAGCTGCTAATACCGATGTGTTATCTGGGTGGGCTAGAGCATCTGGCAACCCTGGAACATTCCCTAAATATGATGCGAGTGTAGTCAGAGGTGGTATTGGATATAACCCAGGCGAAAACAAAACATTTAGAAATGGCTTTAAGGTAAGCAACTATGTTTACAATGCCAGCAGACCTGGTGCTATCTATGAAGTAGCAGGCCGCCTAAATCCACAAGGCCGTGCGCCATTTACATTTAAGCATGAAGGCAGCGGTACCTATGTTAAGAAATCTGCTAGAAGCAAAGCACTAGATTACTATGATTCAAATAATCCATTTGCTAGCCAGCAATTCGTAGGTGCATTAGAGCCAGTAACAAAACAACCAAAGATTAAAGATATTAGAGGGGCTGGTCGTAAGACCCAGGGTCGTTTAATTTACAAGGCTTGGGCACAAGATAGCACTAAAGTTTATGATGCAATTTTAAAGGCCATAAACGCTACAGCTATACAATTTAACAAAGCCACAGAGATTAAGAAGGCAGCCTAATGGCCAATGTAGTTGTCTCGGCTATTGCCACCTTTAATGGTAAAGCATTAAAAAAGGGTCAGAAAGATATATCGGCATTTGATAAAAGCGTTAAGAGTTTAGGGCGTACCTTTGGCACAGTCTTTGGCGCAACTGCACTATTAGCATTTTCTAAAAAGGCAGTAAAAGCATTTGCAGACGATCAAGCAGCAGCTAAATCCCTAGAAGTACAGTTAAAGAATACTGGCCTTGCATTTGCAACACCTTATGTAGAAAATTATATTGCTAACCTACAAAAACTAACAGGAGTATTAGACGATCAATTAAGACCAGCATTCCAGTCTCTATTGACAGCAACATCATCAATCACTTTAAGCCAAGAAGCGTTAGACGTTGCTTTAAATACATCTGCTGCTACTGGCAAATCATTACAAGAAGTAACAGACGCAATAGTTAAAAGTTACAATGGACAAAGTAAGGGGTTAAGAACCCTAGGAGTTGCGCTATCTAAGACTGCACTAAAAACTGGCAATACAGAATTAGCATTAAAAGAATTACAAAAAGCATACTCTGGACAAGCTGCTGCAAGACTTGGAACTTATGCTGGCAAGATGGATCTATTGCGAGTTGCTGCTAGTGATGCCACAGAGGTAATTGGCAAAGGTTTAGTAGATGCTTTAACCAAGTTAGGCAAAGACGATTCTATACAAAATGCAGCAGACTCTATGAATAGTTTTGCTTTGGCTATCGCCGATACGATTAGAGGATTAGGTACATTAACTGGTGAGGTTAAAAAATTTGCAAGTACCGACATAGGAAAACTATTAACAGGCTTAGCCTTCCTTGTCTTTGGATCAAAAAAATTAGTTATTGGTGGAGCGTTGGCTTTAATTGCCAATGATATTGGTAGAAGTAATCCTGCTGCCCAGCCTAACGTGGGTGGCTATTCAGGCATCCCATCTGTCCAGGAAAGAATTAGAAAGCAAGAATTTGATGCACGTAAGAAGTTAATAGATGCGTTAAAGGCAGAAGAGGCATTAAAGAAACTAAAAGACAAATACGATTTAGAGCGCATCAATTTAACAGCTGCTCTTAACGCTGCAACCGATGAAGAAACAAAGGCAAGACTTGCTGAGAAGTTAGCCATCCTAGATGGTAATGCTGCTATGGCTCAAAAGTACCTATTGCAAAATAGTGAAAATGAAGCGATTAAAACAGTTACTACTTCTTTAGGAATTTTAGCTGGTGCAGCTATGGATTCAGCGGCTAAGTTTAAACAAATAAATCCTTTTGCTGGCACAATGTATGGCGAGACTGGTAGAAGCCCTTCTTCAACTTCGGTATCTCCTTCAAGTCCATTCCCATCAATAACAGAAACAATGTATTCAGGTACTTCTCAGGTAACTAATCCTTTTGCAGGAACATACTATGGCGAAACTGGTAGAGATCCAATGCCAGTAACTATTACAGTCGATACAACACAAACAGGCGATAGATTTGCTCAACTAATAGCAGAAAGTATTCAGGTTGCTAATCGTAGTGGATATAGCACTAGTGCAGCAGGACAATTACCTTAATGGCAATACCAGTAATAAATGCATTTATAAATTTTAGTACTGGACCTAGTTTTGCTCAGGCTATGATATTAGATACTGGCATTTTAGGTACAAACATACTTGAAGGACCTACTCCAGTTATAGTTGATGTATCAAATCGTGTGAACCGTGTAGAGACTAACCGAGGACGCACTGCATTATCAGATCAATTTCAAACAGGCACACTTACTCTGCGCATAGTAGATCAAAATGGTGATTTTAATCCGCAAAATGTTACTGGCCCTTACTATAATTTATTGACACCTATGAAGAAGGTACAAATTACTGCTACTTATGGCAGTGTTACATATCCTATATTTTCAGGATTTATTACAAGTTATGTAACTACATATCCAGGTGAGTCAGATGACACCGTAGCAATAACTACTATACAAGCTGTTGATGCTTTCCGTCTTGCCCAATTAGCACAGATAAGTACAGTTACAGGTGCTAGTGCTGGCAATTTATCAGGTACACGAATTAATCAGATATTAGATGAAATTGACTGGCCAGCGACTATGCGTGATATAGATGCAGGACTGACTACTATGCAAGCAGATCCAGGCACAAACCGCACAGCATTACAGGCATTAACTACGGTAGCCACTTCCGAGTATGGTGCTTTATATGTAGATGCCACTGGATCATTTGTATTTCAAGATAGAGCAATAACCGCTGGATCTATTGGTGGCACACCCACAGTATTTGCAGACAATGGCACGGGTATAGTTTATTTTGATGCTAGGTGGATTCTTAACGATGTATTAATATTTAATAAAGCTACTATTACTAGAACTGGTGGTAGCCCACAGATATCGTCAAATCAAGCAAGCATAGATAAATATTTTTTACACAGTTACTTTTTAGACAACCTATTAATGCAAACAGACGCAGTAGCGCTTGAATATGCTGCAAGTTATGTTGCGAGCAGAGCTGAGACAAGTATCCGAGTCGATTCCATAGTCCTAGACTTGTACACGGCTAATTACAATACAGGCATTATTGCAGCCCTAGACCTAGATTTCTTTGATCCAATAAAGGTAATAACTACCCAGCCAGGTGGATCTACCCTAGAGAAAACACTACAGATTTTTGGTGTAAGAATGAATATCACACCGAATAGTTGGAAAACCACGTTCACGACATTAGAGCCTATTTTAGATGCCTTTATCCTAAATGATACGATTTATGGCACTTTAGACTATAATGTCCTAAGTTACTAGGGAGTACAAATGGCAGCAGGATTAGGTTTCAAGGACTTTGTTACAGGCGAGGTATTAACCGCAGCCGATGTAGATGGTTATTTAATGCAAGGTGTGTGGGTGTTTGCTAGTGCCGCTGCTAGAGATGCAGCTGTAACCTCACCACAAGAGGGTAACTTTGCTTATCTTAAAGACACAAATGTAACAACATATTACACTGGCAGTGCTTGGGCTAACTTAGATACAACTGGCATGACTAACCCAATGACCACTACAGGCGACACAATTTATTCTTCAAGTGGTTCAACACCAGCAAGACTAGGAATTGGTAGCACTGGACAAGTATTAACTGTTGCGGCTGGAATACCAAGTTGGGCAACTCCAACAACTCCTTCAAGTGGTTTAACTTTGTTAAACAAAACAAATTTATCATCAACTGCAAGCGTTAGTTTGAACAACGTTTTTAGTTCAAGTTATGATAATTATAGAATCCAATGGACAGGTAAATTTTCGGCTGGTGCTACTGACGTAAACATGAGAATGAGAGTATCTGGCGCAGATACCAGTTCAGGTATTTATTATTATGGAAATAATAGAACAGATAGTGCTGGAACAGTGACCACAGCAAGTGGAAGTGCTTCAACTTCATGGACGATGCTAACAAGCCCTACAACGATGAGCAGTTTTGCAGTTGATATTTTTAGACCTTTCGCAACAGAATGTACAACTTACAACGGCACATTAATGCAAAGAGCAGGCGATAGAGGTGGTTACGCTACTGGCTTTATTGATAATGCTACTTCTTACGATGGTTTTACAATATTTTTTGCTAATGACTGTGTAGGTACTTTAGCCGTCTACGGATATGGAATATAAAAATGAATACTGTAAATAAAATAATTGTCGATGTTTTAACAAATGAAGTTGAAAGTATACCTTTGACTGATGTCGAAATAAAGGCATTAGCAAAAGAAGCAATCCAGGAAGAAGATAATCGTTTAGCATTAGAAGCAGAAGCCGAAGCAAAGGCAAAAGCTAAAACTGTACTGCTAGAAAAACTTGGCATTACAGCTGAGGAAGCCGCTTTATTTCTTTCATAATGAAGCCTTGGCTATGCGCTGCAGGTACACAGTTAAGAGATCAAGTTGATACCTGGTACCCAGATCGTCGCTCTACCAGTGATGGGTGGGTGGGTGATGCTCGTCATTCCGCCACAAAATCGGATCATAATCCAGATGCAACTGGGTGTGTACGAGCCATTGATGTTGATTCTCGCTTGGATTCATCCGAAGGGATCTCAATATATCTGGCTGACCAGATCAGAAAATGTGCGAAAACCGATAAGCGCATATCTTACGTAATACATAATGGCATGATCGCTAGCAAGATACTTAATTACAAGTGGCGTAAGTACAGAGGTTTTAACAAGCACACAAAGCACATACATATCAGCTTTACAAAGTTAGGTGATAAAGATAGCAAGCCGTTTAATATACCACTACTAGGGGGTAACTTATGAAGATCAGTGAAAAACAGAAAGCAATATTTAAATCATACTTTAGGGGTGTGCTTGTATCATTCTTAACATTCTTAGCAAGTAATGAGTTAGGACTAGATCCAGTTATATCAGTAGTAGTGGCCGCACTTGCAGGCCCAGCAGCTAGGGCTTTAGATAAATCCGATAGTGCTTATGGCCTCGGTGCAGATGAAGCATGAGTCCGGCAGAATGGGCAGCCTTTGGCGCTGGCGGTTGCGCCGTGCTAACAAGCGTGCTAATAGGATTACGTTTTTTAGTTAAAGGCTGGCTTAACGAGTTACGTCCTAATGGTGGATCTAGCATGAAGGATCAGTTAACTAGATTAGAGCAGCGTGTTGATGATCTGTATTCTCTAATAGTTAAGAGACAATAAACACATGGCTGATACAAGACGTAAGAGAAAGAAAATAAATAGGCGTGTGGTGCGTAAATCACCAGAGCCATTAACTAAATTAGAAGTGTTTTATATTGCCAAACATGAAATGTTTAGAGCTGCACGCAAGGCTGGATTTACAGAGAGCGTTGCACTTTATTTAATGGATAGCCCATCATCTATGCCCGACTGGGTAGTAGGCGAAGACGGCATTATCCCAACTATCCCTACTCCAGAAGAGGATGAAGATTAAGCGTTGGCTCGTAATATCAGATTTACAGATCCCATACCATCATGAGCATGCAGTCAAAAACGTCATTAAGTTGGCAAGACGTGAGAAGTTTGACGAGGTTCTATGTGTTGGCGATGAGATCGATTTTCAAACAATTAGCAAGTGGGCCGATGGCACACCTTTGGCTTACAGTCAAAGTCTTAACGAAGATCGTGCAGCTACTCAGGACATACTTTGGGATCTTACCGAGTACAGCAAAAAGGCTAGTGTTATCCGCAGTAATCATACTGATCGCCTTTACAATACTTTATTAAAAGCACCTGGGCTTATAGGTTTACCAGAGCTTCAATATCCTAAGTTTATGGACTTTGCATCCATGGGCATTGACTATCACAAAACCGCTTATGAATTCCATCCTGGATGGGTATTAGCACATGGCGATGAGGGCAGCATGAGTCAGCATGCAGGTATCACAGCTCTTAACCTTGCTAAAAAATGGGGCAAATCGGTCATAGCAGGACATAGCCATAGACTGGGCATGAGTGCCTATACAGAAGCCATAGGAAGCCATTACAGACCCTTATATGGGGTTGAGGTAGGTAATCTTATGGATAGAAAAAAAGCCTCTTATATCCGCTATGGAAGCGCGAATTGGCAGATGGGTATTGCTATACTAGAAGCCGTTGGAAAGACGCTAACACCCACGTTAGTGCCGATCAATAAGGATGGCTCATTTACAGCTCTAGGGCGGTATTACGGGTAACATCGTTACCTAATCGTTATACAAACTACGCCCTAAATAATCCACAAAGTCGTACACACATGTCACACTATTGCTATGCCACAAATTGTGGTATGGAAAGTAGGGCTACATGATCGAGACAACAACACCCTGGTTAGTGCTTTATAGCGTGCTGGGTTATTTTATTGCTTGGGGCGTTTACTCAACAATTAAAGATAATGCATTTCAGTCAGGTTATTGGAAAGGCCGCAAAGACGGCTTTGACATGCACCGCAGAATGACAGATAGCAAAATTGATGCCGACAACAACTGAGAAGCTATTTGATAATGTCATCAAAATTATTCATGACAGAGGTGTCCGCTATGGGCATCCAATTACAAACCACAAGAGGATTGCCGAACTGTGGAGTGCATATCTGGGTTATCCAATACAACCAAACGAGGTTGCAATTTGTATGGCGTTGGTCAAGATCAGCAGGCAAGCTGAAGATCCTGCGTACCTTGACAATTACGAAGACGCAATTGCCTACCTTTCAATCGGTAAAAGCATTACAGACGCTATGCAAGACGATTCCGATGACTGGAGAGACTAATGGCATTTGATTTAAGTCAATACGAAACAGTAGACGAAAGATTACATAAGTGGTGGAAGGAGTTCCCAGATGGAAGATTGGAAACAGAAGTTGTCGAGGCCTCAAACACTAGATTCATTGTTATTTGTAGGCTATTCAGAACCGAAGTTGATCAAAAACCGTACGCTACTGGAATTGCGAGTGAGACTGTTAGTGATCGTGGCGTTAATGCGAATTTTGCTTTACCTAACTGCGAAACAAGCGCAATTGGTAGAGCGATTTCAAATGCGGGTCTCTCAGCTAAAGGTAAGCGTCCAAGCAGAGAAGAAATGGCGTCCGTAAATGAAAAACAATTTACACCTAAATATGGCAGACCAGGATCTAAGTCGGCTGCGATGGAGTATGCGTTACATCTTACTGACACACAATCTAAAGATATTGCTAACGAGCCTATTCCTGTTGCTTGGTCTATTGGCGACAGCATTAGTCAAATTAGTGGAGTTCCTACTGTTGGGTTTACTTGTAGGCATGGTGATATGGTAAAGAAAGAAGGCATCGCCAAAGCAACTAATAAACCTTACGCAGGTTATGTATGTAGCGCACCTAAAGGCGATCAATGTGATGCGAAGTGGGCAAAACTTACAGCTGCAGGCACATGGTTTTGGCCCGATGATGCAGAGCCAGGTAAAGGGGGTGAATAAATGGGATATGTTGAAATATTGAACGGTTCAGGCTTTACATTACGCATGGAGAATGATAAGGAAAGCCTAAACCCTAGTATGGATAGATGTGTGTCTTGTAATGATGACAGGTTATTACATGACGGACAGTATCTGGTGTGTACTCAATGTCATTGCAGACAATAAGGAAGGGGATTTTATCACATGCATGCGCAATTTAAGTGTAATGGATGTAAGGCTAAGACTGAGTTCTTATGGCTGGAGCAGTTAGATACGCCAGAGGGATTTAAGGCTTATCAGTGTATGGATTGTGGATGTGTTGGTGTTAAGAATATAGCTGAGGCTTTACACATTCCAGATAGTAAAATAGATAGATGCAAAGAGTGTGGTGGCTGGCAATTCCTGGGCAGTGGTTGCCACACTTGTGCATTGATAGGAGCTAAGTAATGCCGACCTATGAATACAGCTGTGCTGAATGTGGTACCTATGGATCTACCAGCAGCTCTTATGTAGATAATTTACCTATCATGGAATGCCCTAAATGCATGACAATTATGAAACGTCTGTACTCAGCACCTGGCATTGTCTTCAAGGGTAATGGGTGGGGTAGTAAGCCGTGAAGTTATTAGATCTATTCTGTGGCGTAGGTGGTGCTTCAGTAGTCTATGCACGTGCAGGCTTTGAAGTCCATGGTGTAGATCTCAAGCATGGTAAACGTTACCCATATACATACACCAGGGCAGACGTACTGGATGTATTACAAGACCATAAATTTATTCAGCAATTTGATGTAATTCATGCTAGCCCACCATGTCAGACACACAGTATTACTCAACATTTACGTAATGCTCAGGGTAAAACAACCAGCAAGATAGATTTAATACCTGAGACGAGAGCGGCTTTAATTGCTGCTGATAAACCTTACATAATTGAAAATGTGCCAGGTAGTCCTCTCATAAATCCTATTCAGTTATGTGGATCATCCTTTGGGCTAAAGGTGCGTAGGCATAGACTATTTGAGAGCAATATGCCACTAGAAGGATCTGTGTGTAATCACAAATTACAAGGCAGGCCTGTCGGTGTGTATGGCTCACTTAATGATGAAATACCGAAAGGTGGTAAAACTGCTGTCACAATAGACCAAGCCCGTGAAGCGATGGGTATGCCGTGGGCTATCTGGACTGAGTTAGTTGAGGCTATCCCACCTGCATTTACTGAGTACCTTGGAGGACAAATTGGAAGCTGGTTATAGTGAAACGTGGCTTGAGACCGATGATCTACGCATTATGACTTGCCGTCTGACCTGCGGTTATGTTAATTGATTTGACAGGGCATGCTACCCTAAAGAAGCGTTCGATTTTAAATCGAAAAGCTGAGTCGCCAACGGCTAGACTCGGAAGGCGCAGAGTTTGGGCGACCTTTATGCTAATTGCATTTATCAGTTGCTTTTTAAAAGATTATTCCGTTGCTAAAGAGACTACAAATCATTACCGTCAATGGGCATTTATACAGCTTAATGACATAGATCAGTTCTACTGCTTAGATGAGTTAAACTACAAAGAATCTAGATGGAATCCTAAAGCTAAGAATGGTAGTCATTACGGTATACCACAAGGTAGGTCTAAATACTTAGCAACTGTTGATGGTTATAGGCAAATTGATTGGCAGTTGAAATACATAAAGAAGCGTTACTCTAATCCTTGTAATGCATTAGCACATCATAAGATTAAGGGTTGGTATTGAGTCGTAAAGCAATAAGCACAGGTCAGTGGAAGAAGCTACGCATTACCATACTTGACCGTGATGGATGGCAGTGCGTTACTTGTGGTGGGCCTGCGCACACGGTAGATCACATCATTCCACGTGTTAAAGGTGGTGACATGTGGGCACCTGATAACTTGCAGTCTATGTGTAAATCATGCAACAGCTCTAAGGGTGGTCCACATAACTGAATAGGATTTATGAGAGGACTACC
>Ga0247723_1001452_pt1 | contig 13864 bp, 15 predicted proteins | sample MSEWelMarce5H_FC_FD_189079 | JGI IMG/M metagenome (GOLD analysis project Ga0247723, IMG submission 189079) | Subsurface sediment microbial communities from gas well in West Virginia, United States - MSEEL Well Study Marcellus 5H_FC | ecosystem: Environmental > Terrestrial > Deep subsurface >...
AGTGTAACAATTGTGACTACACGGATACTCGGAATGATACGGTCATTGAATTTGATATCGCACCCAGTCGCCCAAAGATGTCGGTGTCCGATGCAATCGTGGAGACGGTCAAACCCTTCTCAGTGGACGGATGGAAGTGTGAGAAGTGCTCCAAGAATGGGTGCACAAAGCAGTTGCTCCTAGGAAGTTTCCCGGACATTCTAACCTTTCATCTGACATCTATGGACACGTCTGTCACGTATTCGTCGCAGATCATTCTCAACGGAAATACGTATGCTCTCCTTGCGGTTATTTGTTACGACGGCAGTCATTGGAATACCTACGGTCGCGATATGCCTCCCGGACAACCCTGGTATCTCTTCAATGACCAGCATGTGCGGAGTTTTGATCCGAAGCATTTCCCGCTCACAGATACGATGCGTCTGCTGATGTATTATCGTATTAAGGAATAAGAAAGGATGGCTGATGAAATGAGCCTCGGTGTTTATGGGACACTCGTGGGGGTGTTCCTTTTAGTAATTTCTCTCTTCGTTGGATTCTCGACCGGATCCATCGTAGCAGTTTTTGTACTTTGGGTATTGGTTGCTGTGATTATCATGGTTCTCGTCTACTACGAGTTCATTGATATTGGCATAACCAATCAACCGGCAGCACCTGCCGTACCGACACCTGTTACTCCCGTTGCAGGTGGACCCAAGGTTGGAAGTGAAGTGTTTCATATTGCGGACAACCAGTTCACATATGATGAGGCGTCAGCAGTGTGCGCCGCCTATGGCGCGCAACTTGCGACCCTGGAGCAGGTGATGGAATCATACAACCACGGCGCAGAGTGGTGTGGATATGGATGGTCTGCGGGTGGAATGGCGCTCTACCCGACCCAGAAGGCAACCTGGACGGAACTTCAGCGTGAAATAGATCCCGGGAAGCGCACTGCCTGTGGTCGCCCAGGTGTTAACGGTGGATACATGGAACCCTCTAACAAGTTCGGAGTGAACTGCTTTGGACACAAACCCAAAGGTGATTTCACGCCCCCGTCTCCTCTTCCTACGACGGACCCGGATGCATTCAAACGCATGGTGAACAAGTTCAAGGAGATGCTCAAGTCCATGAACGTCTCGCCGTGGTCTCGCGGGTCTTGGTCTGGATATTCTGCCCAGAATTATGGTGCTCAGTTCCAGCAGGACCTCCAGTCTCTTGCCTTCAAGGAGTCGTTCACGGAATACGCAGATGAATTCAAAGAATCAACGGCAACCAGCGCGTCCGCATACAGCGCTGCCCCCTTCGGTTTAAAAGGGGATAAAGGTGATGTGGGCCCCGCCGGACCAATAGGGCCCCAAGGCGTACCTGGACAGAAAGGAGGTCTCGGTCCGGTCGGTCCTCCAGGAGCGAAAGGCGATCGTGGGTTAAGTGGACCCATAGGACCCTTAGGTCCGGAAGGACGTATGGGACCCAAGGGGGATCGTGGTGAACAGGGTTCTTCTGGACCTCAGGGTCCCGCTGGACCTGCGAGCACCAAAGGTGACAAGGGTGAGATGGGGTTACCTGGACCGAAGGGTGATATGGGACCTCAAGGACTCCTTGGACCCCAGGGACCCAAGGGAGAACAGGGTCAGCAGGGTTCTTCTGGACTTCAAGGAGTAAAGGGAGACAAGGGTGACAAGGGTGACAGGGGTGACATTGGACCTAAGGCAGTTATTCCCAAGGAACTTACGCTAGATAAACTCAATCTTGGAGACTGGTCTATATTTAATAGTCCTAAAACCGCTACCAAGGCATCGCAATTACTTATCAAACACGATGGAAGCGCCAGACCCGTTGAAATTGCAGGATATGGAACGGCAAACGGTGGTATCCAGACATCCATTTGGACCGGACAAGTCGGAACCGACAGGCGTGGAGATTGGATAGGTTAAAACGGGTTAAACCGACGACCAATGCGAACAAGAGAGGGAACGGCACCGACACCGCGTCCGTAACTCAGAGGACCTCCCTTGTAACACAAATACGGCATACCTGCGATACGTTCAGGAAGGTGTTTGGGACACGTCTTGTAGCACAACCCGGCAACTTTCTCAGGATGAGTTGCTTTGTAGTTTTTGCTGTCGCTCTTGTCTACCAACCAATTAGGAAGGTTTCCTCGGTCCTTGGGCCAATCACAAATACCACCTCCATCTAGGCGACCTTTCAGACGACCACCAGAACATCCTTGTGTGAAGAAAGCCCATCCAGTTGCGCAACGGATCGGTTCACGACAAATCAATCCGTCATTGCTCCATCCAGCAGGACAGGGTTCTAGTCCAACCGGTTTCCCAACACCAACACTCTCGCTGTCGGCCCAACACACTGGTCCAACACCGTGAAATCCTGCCTTACAAGGGCGATAACAGAGACCCGCATCAAGGTCTGATTTATCCGATGGGCACGTATGCGGTGTTGTGCTGAAGATCTCAAGTCCTTGGTCGGTGTCTGTGTCGGTTGTAAACCAACCAGGACCGCCAATTACAACGCCGAAGTGTTCGCGTCCTTTCACAAGTGCGAACATAACGAGAATCAAAGCGAGCAGAAGCTCATACATTATTTCCTGAACACATTTTAAGATGGAGATTGTTCAACCCAAGAAATATGATAAGAAGGAGATGCAGACATCTACAAATGTGCCTGTTGCGAGGGGTGTAGAAACAACCTATCCCTTCCAGTGGCTTCATTTCCGTCCTCAAGCCCATGCCGTGACGCCATTCGAAACGAATGTTGCCTCACGAGACGGGAACAGTGCGAGAAGTGGGGATCGAACCCACGCGGGCTTAGCGCCCAGAGGATCTTAAGTCCTCCACCTTAACCACTCGGTCATTCTCGCTGAATACACCTGGCGGGAATTGAACCCGCGACTTAGGACTCATAAGGTCCTCACTCTACCAACTGAGTTACAGGTGTGAAATTCTGATACCGGGAATTGAACCCGGGCCAAGGGTGTGAAAGACCCCTATCCTAACCACTAGACCATATCAGAGGATGCCTCGTGTGAGAATCGAACTCACGACCTACAGTTTACAAAACTGGTGCTCTACCAACTGAGCTAACGAGACAAATGTAAGGCTCGACCGAGATTCGAACTCGGGCTACAGGATTCAGAGTCCTATGTCATAACCAAACTAGACCATCAAGCCAAACATGGCGACGGGCACTACGTCACTACATGAATAGCGGAACATGTCTTTAAATAATCTTATGAACACCTAGAACAAAGATGGAAGTCGCACTTATACTTGGACTTGCCGCGCTGGGTTATGCGCTGGCACCCCAGGGCGCTCGTCAGGAAGAAGAAGCCCCTCCCAAAATCAACCCCAAGGAAACCTTTGTGAACCCTCTCCAGACGGCACCGGAGACGGAGCGCGTGACTGTTGTTCAGTCAACAGAGGGACACAACAATATGGTTCCGTTCTTTGGAGGACGTGTAACGCAGTCCATCTACAGCGGTGCTACGGATGGAGTTCTAGATACGTATACTGGAGCGGGCAAGAACACCTTTTTCCACAAGGAAGAGGCACCCGCGATGTTCAAACCCGAGGTAGCGACTGGTCTCCCGTGGGGCAAGCAGGTGGAGACTGACTTCGAACAGTCTCGCATGGTTACTTCGATGTCGATGAAGAACGTCTTCCCGATTGAGCAGACACAGGTCGGTCCCGGTGTCAACGACGGATACACCAACCTCCCCTCCGGTGGATACCAGCAGGACACCATTCGCGAGTTCGCTCTCCCGAAGACGACCGATGAAATCCGTGTTGCGAACAAACCCAAACTCACCTACGAGGGCGAGGTTATCCCCGGTGCTCACTTCATCACGGAGATGGGTATCCAGGCACCTGTCAAGAAGAACCGTCCCGACCGTTTCCAGGTTCTCCAGGCGGCAGACGGGTCTCTCCCCCACGTCAACACTACAATGGGTCAGCAGGTGGCATCTGCTATCTACCCGACCAATCTGATGAAACTCCAGAACCGCGAGAGCACCTCTGTGGACTACAAGGGTGCTGGTCAGGCTGCTGCGGGTGGATATCTGTCTTACATCCGCGCCTTCACGGAACCGTTTCAGGAGTTCATGAAACTCACCGTAGAAGGTCGCCCCACTCCTGCTGGACCCTCTCCTGCTGGCGGCATTGCTGCGGGTCCTCAGTCTTACAACGTCCAGACCCACCGCGATGAGTCTCTCCTCAACAACACTCGTGGATTTGAGGCACCGATGATGACTCTGGGCGGTCAGGCACCTACTGCCGACCAGCAGGGATCCACCAAGTATGTGGTTCCTCTCAAGCAGGACTTCTACACGGAGCGTAACGAACCGGGTATCCTGGATGCGTTCCGCAAGAACCCGTATACGCAGAGTTTGCAGTCAATTGCTTAATGGACCTTCTGCGATATTCTGATACAAAACTAGACGTTTGTTTCAAAGACAAGTCTCGTCGCGAAATCAATGACATTCTGCGTCAACTCTATCTCCATCCAGACCGAATCAGGATTTGCCCATGTGACGGATTCTCACCTTGGCTTCGGGAAACGCTGAGATTTCTTGGCGCTGTTTACAGCAATGAACCATCTCATCCGAAGTGAAGACTTGAATCGGATTGAAAACCAACTGTTGTTGCGACGGGATCAACTCGTCCAAGCAACCGCGTGGACATTTAATCTCGCTTTGCTCGCTCTTGTTCTTGCAACGTTTGTGTTCTTCTTGTATACGCAATATAACTCAACAGCGCAAGAAGAGAAAGAGCAAAAGCGAATTCCATTTACTCCTGTGACATGGTATTCCGCCACACGAAATGTTCGCAATGAAGAGTATGGACAAACTCCTTCAGATCAAACTGGATATGGTCTACCGGAACCTACCCAAGGAAGAGGCACAGAAGCGTTTTATGGAACTTAATCCCGAGGCACCAAAAGCACCCGAGAAAAAGGTTATACGTCGTGTGCGCCGTGTTAAACAAACCTTAGGAAAGGATAATGAGTAGAATTGACGTATCTGTGAATACGCCATATCCATTTTCATCGAGCAACTCAGGTGCTACGGTTCAACTGTATAAATACGAACCCTTCTCGGGGAATGTATTTTCACTGGGTTCTGGTGCCGGTGTGAATGATACGATTGGATATGTTGCGGCAACGACGCTCCAAGCCTTTTTAACTGTCGATGTATCGCGTGTGCGTGTGTCGTTTTCTTCTACGAATGGACCAACAACAGTGGGAAGCAATCTTTCTCTTACGATTGAGGATCTCTCGGGAACCACTGTGATGGATTCTAAGACGTATTCTGTAAATATTGGTGCGGGACGCTTTATAGCCCCAAGTCCTCCAACTCTTGAATTTTACAAGAACGAACCAATTGGGAATTCCGCGCTTTTTATTGGAAGCATTCCTATCTCTACTCCTGCGTCTACCATTTCCCTTCCCGCAGGTCTTGGATTTGTGTATAAGGATATTTCTAGTTACTACCTTACGGGAACACCTCTTATCCAATCTCCTGCAAGCAATTACAATATTCTTGCAACAGGAGCACCACCGAATCAGTCAAAATTGATAAGCATACTTACATCTATCCAAGTAAAAGGCGAGCGCTTGCTTTTAGATATTTCTGGAGGAACCGGTATTTCTAGCAATGCCACTGTGAACCAAGACATCTCACAGATCGTCGTGACCGGTCGCTGTCCGCCTTACACTGGACCCGGAGGTATCTATTCCAATACGAACATCCGCTATACCTGGGTTCCTAGTCTTCCTCAAGGTCTTCGCTTCACAAACAGTGCTGGTGTTACACTGTCGAGTGGAGATAGACCGATTAGCGATATGAGTTCCACCATTATTCTGACAGGTTCGATTACGAACGATGCTATCCGCTCACTTGCATCTTCAAATTTTGACATATCGTTGTTCGGATCTCGCGTGTCACAACCGACTATTTCGAATGGAGTTGCGTTGCGTGTCTCCTTCAGAGAAACCGTAGTATTTGATGATCCAACGATTACCCAATTTTACAAAGATGCGTCTGTGAACTCAAGTGTTTCGAGCAACAGTTTCTATGCACAAACAAAGTTTGCGCTTTCCGATGGAGCAATCAGTAACATCACATCGAGCAATCTTCCTAGTGGGTTGACACTTGATTTCAGTTACAATGCTCAGCGTGCCTTTTTGAGGGGGAAACCGACGACTGTTTCAGCATATACCAGTACAATTCGCGCGATCAACAGCAATGCGGTGTTTGCTGATCTTTCTGTGAATTTTGATGTCTTACAGGATTTCGTGACACTGACGTCTACTGCGGATGCGTGTTCCACATTTATCGTCAGTCGTTCCCTGTCAAATCCCAAGGCGGGTTACTACTCATCACCGATTCAGTTTACCGCTTACTCTGCATCCGGATGTAACGTGACCATGGGAATTACAGGTATCTCCGGGACAGGACTAACATTCACTGGAAATTCGGGAAGCAATGTGGTATACACCCTCGGTGGAACACCTTCAAACACAAAAATTCTCACGAATGCCGTAGTAACTGCTACAGTGTTAGATACATCGGTGAATAAGGACACATCCTTCAATTATTCAATTCGTGCGGATGCATTTGTGTTTTCGGATGCATCTGTAAACGCGATTCAGAACGTACCTATACCGCCGGTTTCAATTCGCGCAACCACATTGAGCGGTGTTCCTGTTATCTGGTATTATAGTCCAAATCTACCCCCTGGATTAATTATAGACGCAACTGGAAATATCACCGGAACTGTTCTAGGATCATCCAATGGGACGTTCAATGTGAGCGCGTCAAGTGGACTGAGTGTTGATACATGTTCATTCAACTATTATACGTCGCCCGATTCCATTCTACTCTTTGCTCCTCAATCTTCATACACATACGATGCTGGGGCGAATGTTAGTATTCCAATCACCGGACTTTCCTACAGTGGTGCCACGGTTAGCAATTATAGGTTTTCTGGACTACCTGCGACTGGACTAACAATTGACTCTAGTTATGGACTAATCACAGGTCCTCTTTCCGATAGCATTCCACCGAATCCAGTTCTCCCTCTTGGAACAACTCCATTTGATGTTTGCGGAAGTGTTGGGTTGCGGTCTGGAGACCTTCCAGCGACATTCACAACAATCAATCCAATCGTCCCTCGCTCATTCTTGGCAATGAATAGACCTCTTTCCTCAAGTGCCTATGATATGGCAATGTTTACCAACGATACTGATAAGTTTCTTTCAAATTGGGTAACAAGCAATACGTATTACGGGATTTCAAATACTGAGTTGGTAATACCCACTATCAAGATATCAGATTTCAAGGTCAAAAATACATCCATTGATTCCAACATATTTCTAGGAACGCTCGCAGAAGACACTGGGCGCACAATTCGGTCTACGAATGGTGTAAACTTTTTCGATGGAACTATTGCTCAATCCGGTGTCGTTTTATCATCAATTGCGAATAAGACGAACACATCGACATGGTTTGCGGCTGGAACGGATGTTAGTCTAGGAGATCCTACTGCTCAGTTGTTCTTGAAAACATCCGCAGACGACGGACTAACGTGGTCAGACGCCGGCAGAATACGTGGAGGTGGAATCACGTTACGACCGCGAGATGTTGGTGCGACTCTGGACATGACAAGTGCCGAATATCCCTATCTGTTTTCTGGAACAAGTATCGCATACAAAAGCAGCGTTCTAATGGTCGGTGGTAGAAACCAAGATTCCCTCCTGGGTTCGTTTTTGCGGTCAACGGATGAGGGAAGCAATTGGTCAAAACCTACGGGCGATATGCTTGACATTGAAACGTCAAAAATCAATACAGATGGATCGGGGATGTGGATTGCTACCGGATCTCAGGTCTACGATACAGTAACCTTACCTGCGCATACAAGCGATACCAACACAATCTTGTTTTCAACAGACAACGGTTCTTCATGGGCACGGGGGCAGACACCTGTTTCAAGTTTGACCGCTGTTTCCGATGGAAGTTATGGACAATTCAACTACTTCGCATATGACTCTGCGTACGGAAATGGATGTTGGTTGACATCGGGTATCAGCGTGTACTCTGATGGCAACTATTACTCAGAAGTCCGAGTCTCATCGAATGGATCCAATTGGACCCGAGTTCCGTTCTTTGGCGGAAGCAATGCATCTCCAACCTATGGGTTGATCGGTCCTATTTTGTATGCGAATAGTTCTTGGAATGTCATTACTCTAGATCAGAGCGGAGCGATCACGTATACGAAACTTGCAACACACGCAGACACCTCCTATGGAGATGTCAGCAGTCTTCTCGGTGGTTGGTCAAGCGATTATATGTTCAACGCATCGTTTGTGACAGATTTCAAGTTGCCGAGTTATAGGGGATTTACAACACCCCAGTATGTCCGAACAGGAACACCCACACAAGCAGTAATTACGTTTCAAAATACAACGGGCAGTGGTCCTGTATTTACATCTCCAGGACAGACCAATTACACCGTCTACCAATACATGACTATCACGCCGATTACGTTTTCTGCAACAGGTAATGGAACCGTCTATCTCTTTATAGACACTGCGACGCTTCCAACCGGATTGACTTGGAATGCGTATACGCAGACGATACAAGGAAAAACAGTGAACGTTGGAACACATACCTTCACAATTTACGCAAAAGATGACATTGGTGTTACGGGGATCACGATCTCGGTTACTACAATTATTCCGCGAGTGATTCGTCAGCAAACCGGTGCTGGGGCATACACCTATTTGTTGCGTCAGTATACTGAAGTCAATGCTGCTCAGAATGCACGGGACAATCGTGTCACTCCAACCCAAGACGTGCCTCTTGGAAAGTTCATGGCGCCTGCTGCTCCAAGTGTTGTCACGCCTTCCAATTGCCCGTGCTAAATGGAAAAATTGTTTTTCAATTCATACATTCGGACGGTTCATTTACGCGGGCACCACCATTCCAACAAACTCCATCATTCCAACGTGCCCAACCAACTTGTCCACCTCACCGTCCTCCACATACACCTTCTTCGTATCCGGGTCCACGAAGTAAGTCTTCTCATGAAACTCTACCTGGATTAGCGTCCTGTCGACGACCTCCTCCTTTGGCTTACCGAAGTTCTGTACATGCTCCTCAAACGTCTTTGCCCTATACTCCTCCTCGGACAGGGCATTGACGAACTCCAGGAACGTCTTCGGGTCCACCTCCTCCTTCTTGAGGACCTTCTTCTGCGTCGGGTTGAGCTTGTCCAGGTTCTGTGCCTCGGACTTCTCCTTCTTCGCCTTCGCAGGTGCCTTCTTAGGCTTCTCCTTCTCCGGTTCAGCGGCGCTTGCGCTTCCAGCAGCAGCGTTTGCGACAACCGACTCCGGCTCCTTCTTTGCCTTTGCCTTCTTCGGCTTGGGCGAGGCGGGGAGAGCAACCGCCTCAGCTGCAGCGATGGGGACCTGAACGATGTCCACCTTTGTCACGTCCACGAGAGCAGGGTTGTTCGGGAATAGAGTCTTGAAGATATCTGCGAGGAGGTTATCCACAACCTCATCCGCCTCCACGTGATACTTCTTGAACTCCACTGCCTTCACAGCGGCCGTGATGGCCTGCTTGATGTTGTGCTCGATCGGAACGATAGTGTATGCTGCCATTTTTTTCTCCACTGTCCTACATTCGTGAAGACCTAAAATCCGTTTTTTGAGGTGAAAAAAAGTTGATCTCAAAAAATGGAAATGGTTCTTTCAGGGAAATAGATCTTGGAAACAAATGGACACTCTCGCCGAAATCGACGCCACGGGGCTCGCCGCCGCAAAGGCCGCAGCCCTGGACAACGCTTACTCCCAGCGCACCGCTGCTGTATACCGCAATTATGCGGACATTCTCTACTCTCGCATTCTCGACTACATCCACCCCCACAAGGACAAGATCCTTGACCGTCTCATTACCGCAGCATCGGTCCCCAACGCCCCGATCAAGACAAAGATCTGGGACTACGCTGTAACTCACCGCGTCGACGGGAATGTCGCTCAGGTCAGCGACATGAAGTCCTTCTCCAATCGGGGGAACCACACTGTCCTGTCTGACGACGGTCGCCTGATGTCGGTGGACATGATCTTCCGCAAGTCGGATATCGCCTGGCGACTCGCCTTCACCTTCGGGTCCAAGTATCGGGTCACGTTTGTCCAGGAGCACACCAAGTTCTTGTCCGGCGAGTACTGCAGTTACCAGATTGCGGTCTACCTTCACTACCACCCGGACGGTCTGCTCCCTTCCGCTGAAGAGAGTCTGATCGCTGCCTACAACGGTGTGAGCGGTCGGGTACTCCACGTCGGCGAGTCTGTATTTATGACGCCCAGGTATTAGACTGTGTGATCAAATGTCTATATGTCACCTCAAAAAACGGATTTATTTTTGTCATTATCATAGAGACTTGTGAGAAATGATCAATGACAATTACCAGTCTACCCTCGCCGCGGGCACACCGTATGGCGCGGGGATCGTTTCGTGGGGCGATTACGCCATTGGAGACTATATTGATACGTATACTGTTCAGGTGAAGGAGCGCGTGTTTGTTGCGCCGGAGAGCAATGACTTCCGGTTGTGGAGGGACATGGCGGAGGAACCCTGGAAGTATGGGGACGACATCGGGGACTGGCTAGACCTCGATGCTGAACTCCGTGCGGGACCGGGACGGTGGCGGGTGGATGCGTACTGGACGAAGGAGCAGCAGGCGGTGGACTGGGCGAACTTGGAGGCAAAGCTCTGGAATGCGTGGAATGAGTTCCTCGCTCGCAAGGAGATGTCGGTCGTTCGCATTCAGGCGCTGGTTCGCGGACACCTGGTTCGCAACCGGATTCCCTGGCGCGACTGCTGCATGTGCCTCGCCCACCACATCTCACCGGTCAAGACCGACGTCGGGTTCATGTGCCGCCAGTGCTCTCACGACGGACCGTTCACAGACCTCATCGGCATGGACGACCCCTGGGAGTGGCACCGCGCGGAAAAGTAGATGTAGAAAGTAGTAGACGCAAAAGACTTAATGTTTTTGCATTACATATGCCTTGTTCAGACCCGTGACCTCAAAGGATAGGTGGAATAGAGCACCCGCGACGAACAGAGTGACCCACTTTCCATAGGAACCCACAAGTTTGTCAGCGATCCAATACATCGGAAGAAGGACAACCCCAACCAAAACTGCTTCTAGGAGAACGTTCATTGTATAGAAAACGGATTTTTTCAGTCCCAGGATAGGAGTAGTGGGAAAAATGAACATTCACGTCGCAATTCAGAACACTGTCGCCCAGTTTCAGGGCATTACTATCGAGCGCATCGAGACCCAGGGAACGCGCTGGACAATCCAGGTGAAGAGGGATGATATGGAGTTGACATTTGAAATCGATGACACGATCGGCGTCGCATCTGTATTGGAACGGAAAAACATGGGGTACAGGTCCATGTCTCGCTTTATGGACACCTTTATCGAGGAGGCACGTCTCTTGCTCGGAGACGACCCATATGACGATGATGACGATGACCCGATCAACCCTGCTCGGGACTAGATCTTCTCTACCTTGTCGGCAACAACCTTCTCTAAAACAATTTTTACATCACGTTTCACATCACACTTGTGTACCTCAGGAAGTTGACAGGAAACGCAGAACGTCTTCTCACAGGCACACTTGAATTCAAGATGGGTCTTCTTCTTACAGCAGGAACACCTCATTCTTCTCCTTCTTTGTGAGAGGAACGATTGCGAATTCCTTTTTCGGCATGCAGTCACAGACATCCACTGGACACGGTGCTACACAACCATCCGTCTTCTTTGCCTTCGGACATCCGGTATGCCGGAATGCCTTCTCACGGTAGACACACCCCATTTCACAATACGACTGGACAGTCTTGGCGAGAGCGCAGCAGATACGACGGTTCATTTGAATATCTACTTCAAGTTAGAGAAATCAAATTTCGTTTTTCACTCCAAGAGACAATGAAGATCTTGTACACAACCGTTGTGGATCAAGACGTTGACTATCCTCCCAAACACTTCGCAGAGGAAGTCTCTGCCTATCTTGCTGATCCCGATGGTTGGGTTTCAGAAGGATATGTATTTGTTCGCAGTCGCTCTCCCGACGTTGTGATTCACTTGGCGAGTCCAAACTATCTCGCGAAGAATGGATGTCATGATAGGAACCTTTCGTGTGCGGAGATGAATGGGCGGCACATGTATATGAACTCTATGCGTTGGATGAAAGGAGCACCACCGAGCAAACTGGAACTGGATCAGTATCGCCAATACATGGTTTCACATGAAATGGGACATATTCTTGGTCATGATCATATTGATTGTCCTCGTGAAGGAGCACCTGCTCCGATTATGTTACAGCAAACCAAAGGCATAGGCAAATGCAAACCAAATACAAAACTTACAGAGAAAGACCGGAAAAAGAAGTAGATGCTCTATCTTCTTGTCCCGACTGGAACCCCTGAATGGAGTGATATGCGCGTGTTTACATCATTCTCTGCGGTTGAGCAGATTGTTGAGCGAGAGGCACTCCGTCGGAATCAGCAGCGGATTACTGATGCGTGGTGTTATGTGATTGCGTATGAGGGTGTGGATGAACTCCATCCCGTTTGGGGGTATTATCTCATTGATGGTCGCCTTCAGAGGTTCGCGATTACTCAGTCACCTTAAGGATCATCACACCCGACGCAATAAGCGCAATTGCGAGAAAATCGTGGAGATGAAGTGTCTCCTTGAACAACATGGTTCCCACAACCGTTGTAGCCACGACAGAAAGTCCTGACCACAATGCGTTGGTCATTGCCATGCCGGTTCCCGAAAACGTTAAGCGAAGGAGGTATCCGACAACCGCGTAAAAGAGAACGCCAACTGCGAAGAATGCGGAGTTGTCTATACTTCGCTTGAAGCAGGACATCGCAAACGTTTCCATCAATACGATGAGCAGAACATACCAGTAGACACGTGGAATGGCCATTTACTCATTGGCGACTTTCTTTTCAAAAATGGATAGCATTGTGACCGCCATTATTGAAAAGTTTCGTGCTCGTTCAGAGTTTGGTAAGAAGAAATATGGAACCGATCTTGATCGTACAGACCTGTCAGTTCTAGATTGGATTACTCATGCACAGGAAGAACACATGGATGCTATTCTGTATTTGGAGAAACTGAAACAGGTACTTAGTTCGAGTACGCAAGACCACCCATCCCGCTCATGATGCGGAACACGTTGTAGTTCACCGCGTAGACGCGGAAGTTATAAGGCGTCGCCTTGGACGGGTAGGTTCCCGCAACACCAGAGGTCACGCTATCGAACACAAGGGTTGCGTTGTCAATGCGAGAGAAGTTGCAGGTACCCGACGGCTGGTGCTCCTCAGGCTGGATGGCAAAGGAGTACACATTGATGGGGTTCATGTCTCCGAGGAGGAGGGCATCCCTTTCTTCTCCAGCAACAGTGTCAACGTAAGCACCAGCAACTGCTCCAAATCCACCACCAGTGTGGTGCTGGTAGCGCTGAACCTTCCAGAAGTAATCACCGTAGCGCTCGTCAAAGCGGTCCTGTCCATTGATCTGGATACGGCAGCGGTTCACAATGTCATTGTAACTGAACGGTGATGTGTATCCAGCAGATGTAGTGGTAGAAGATCCACAGTCCGCCTTGCGTGCATCCTGGAACACCCAGATGAGTTCCTTGACAGGGTGGTTGAGGGTCAGGTCCAGGCGAGCAGAAGAAGTAGCGATCTGCTGCTGTCCGGTGTACTGGAGCTGCTCGATGAGGTACTCGTGGGACTCCTGAGCAAAACGGCGACGTTCGTCAACATCGAGATACACGTAGTCGATGT
>Ga0247723_1001453_pt1 | contig 13855 bp, 22 predicted proteins | sample MSEWelMarce5H_FC_FD_189079 | JGI IMG/M metagenome (GOLD analysis project Ga0247723, IMG submission 189079) | Subsurface sediment microbial communities from gas well in West Virginia, United States - MSEEL Well Study Marcellus 5H_FC | ecosystem: Environmental > Terrestrial > Deep subsurface >...
GTATGGAAAGCAGCAGACAGCCTCGTGGAGTATTTAAAGGACGTTACATTGATAGTAGCCCACAACGGGATAAGCTTCGATTTCTCGATACTCAACAGGCTCTGGAGTACGAAGATTCGCTTGAACCAAGTGTTCGATACACTGATAGCCTCAAGACTGCTAGATCCCTCAGTAGAGAACGGTCACAGCTTAGACGCATGGGGCAACAGGATGGGGACAGTTAAGAAGGTAGACTACAAAAGGATATGGGAATGGTTAATGGAACGACGAGAGGAATACAAAGGTGAGTGCTTCAACAGTCCTCACATGGCTCTTCTGGAGTATTATTGCATTAGGGACGTTGAGGTCACTTGTAATCTTTATACTCATCTTACTGATGAACTCAATAAGAAAGACTTTTCACAAGAAAGCCTTACTCTTGAGCATAAGGTAGCAGCTATCATCTCTGAACAGGAACGCAATGGATTCAAACTCGATCAAGTCTATGCCACTTGCTTACTTGCTGACATCAAGGGAAAGATGGCTGGAATCTATGAGCAGATGCAAGAAAGGTGGCCTCCAACAGTCACACCAAGGTTCCACAAGACAAGTGGAAAGCCCATTAAAGACTGCATTGATACTTTCAATCCCGGAAGTAGAAAGCAGATCGGAGAGAAGCTGATGGAGCTAGGATGGAAGCCTAAGGTGTTCACTGAGAAGGGTCAGGCTATTGTCGATGAGTCTGTGCTTGCTAAGGTTGCTCTACCGGAAGCTCAGTTGATTGCCACATACTTGATGCTGCAGAAACGTGTAGCTCAGATTGAAAGCTGGCTAGAGGCTGTAGGTAAGGACGGTAGAGTACATGGTAAGGTTATAACGAATGGAGCTGTCTCAGGTAGAGCTACTCATCGCTCTCCTAATATGGCTCAGATTCCCGCTACAAGGTCAGAGTATGGTAAAGAATGTAGAAGTTGCTGGACTGTTGAGGAAGGTAATGTCCTTGTCGGTACGGATTTGTCTGGTATTGAGCTGCGTTGTTTTGCTCACTATCTTAATGATACTGAATATTCAAATGAGGTTGTAAATGGAGATGTCCACACTAGAAATCAGAAGGCATTTGGAGTCGCTACGAGAGATCTTGCCAAAACTGTGCTATATGCCACACTCTACGGTGCTTCACCGGGTAAAGTTGGTACAATTATTGGTGGTTCAGAAAAGCAGGGCAGAAAGATTATTGATAATTTTCAACGGAACGTCCCAGCATACGCAACGCTTAAAAAGAAAGTATCTAAGTTCGCTGCAAAAGGGTGGATACCGGGTCTTGATGGACGTAGATTGCAGATTAGATCTGAGCATAGCGCACTTAATACACTCCTTCAGTCGGCAGGAGCGATTATTGCTAAGCAATGGATTGTGTGCTTTCACGAGGAACTCCGTAAGAAAAAAGTACCATTTAAGTTAGTTGCATGGGTTCACGATGAGGTACAAATTGAAGTTCCTAAAATGTATGGTACAATGGTAGGAGAGATTGTTGTTAAAGCAGCAGCTGATGCAGGTGAGATCTTAAAGTTTAGATGTCCTGTAGGAGCTGAGTTTAAGACTGGAAAGAATTGGTATGACTGTCACTAAATATCCTAACGGGTACTTTAAAGATAAGAACTGCAAGTCTTGTGGTGCTATCTTTACACCTACAAACCCATGTAATACATATTGTAGTGTAGAATGTAGAGGAAAGAATGCTTATTACAAACGTAACTATGGTATTGATGATGCTGAGTTAGCTAAGATGAAGGAAGACCAAGAAAATAAATGTTACTTGTGTGGTTCTGAAGGCTTCTTGATAGGGAATAATAACCACAATGAAAAGTTAGCAGTTGACCACGACCATAAAACTGGTAAAGTCCGTAAGCTTTTGTGTCATAATTGCAACCGTGCTCTAGGTTTGTTTAAGGACAATCCTGCGCTTATGAGAAAGGCTGCAAGTTATGTCGAAGAGCATTGATAAGAATCAAATACTATTTAATGTTGAAGGTGAAACTTTCAGGATTAAGATAGGAGAGGATCTAGATCTTGAAGAGGTATACACTGTGCTCTTATCTGCACTTGTATACTTAGAAGATCTGGCATCGGGTAATACAGCTCACCCGTCACAAGAGCTGCATTGATAGTAGAAACTAAAGGAAAATGAAATGAGTATTGATAGCATGAAACCCGTTAAAGTTGCTGGTGAAATCTTCTGGAGCAACTGGATGAATAACTTTAACACTAAGTTCAACGAAGACAACAAGAAGTACGAATGTACCATTGGTAACTTGAGTGATGCAGCTTGTGAGAAGCTTAAAGAGCTGGGCATCAACATCAAGAACAAAGAGAGCATGGGTAACTTCATTGTTGCTAAGTCAACCTACTTGTTCACACCTGTGGATGAGGAAGGTAATCCTGTAGACATTGCCAAGATGGGTAATGGTACTAAGTGTCACGCAGTTATCTCTTCATACCGTCACAAGATGTCAGCTAAGTTCGGTGCTGCACCTTCGATTAAGAAGTTGGTAGTGACTGAGCTGAAGGTGTACGTCCCTGAAGGTGAAGAGCAAGAGACTGCGGACGATGTCCTCTAACAAGCCAACTGAGGCTATTGTAGATGCTGACTTTTTAGTTTACAAAGTTGGCTTCTCATGTGAGGATGAAGAGGAACGGTGGGCACTAAATCGACTCACAGAGTGGTTTACCGACATCATCTATATGCGTCTGAAGTGTGATGACTACAGAGCTTGGATTACAGGTAAGACTAACTTTAGATTCGAGGTAGCTACCACTGTTCCTTACAAAGGTAATCGTAAGGATGCTCCCAAGCCTAAGCACTATGAGGCTCTTCGCAAACATCTCATGAAGCTCGGTGCTAAGATGTCTGAGGGTGAAGAGGCTGATGACTCTGTAGGCATAGCGTCCACTGAAGGTAACTACTGGATCGTCCACGTTGACAAGGATCTAGATCAGTTACCGGGGTGGCACTATAATCCTGTAAAGGATGAGGAGTATTATGTTACTGAGTTTGAAGGCTTGTACAGTTTCTATAAACAGATACTGACAGGTGACAGAGTTGATAACATTGAAGGTATCCGAGGTATTGGCCCTGTAAAGGCTGATAAGATTCTCAAAGACTGTACAACCGAAGAGGAATTATATGCAGCTTGTATCAAAGCTTATGACGGCAATACTGACAGGGTACTGGAAAACGGTAAACTCCTATGGCTAAGAAGAAAACCAAACCAGATGTGGCAACCTCCTTTGAACTTGCAGGTTCAGTCTGGAACGTAGTCTATGCAGATCACATGGAAGACATGGGCAAGTGTGATCCTGAGAAGCAAACCATTAGCATACGTACTGGAATGAATAAGCAGTCTACTGAGCAAACCTTCTACCATGAGTTAGTTCATGCCATCTTGTTCACAATGGGTAAGCTAAACCACGAAGAAGAGTTTGTAGATACCTTTGGAGCTTTCCTTCATCAGTACTACCTCACCAAGGAGTACCAACGTGAAGCCTAAGCGTAAGAAGCCACTGACAGTTAGACAAGTAGCTTTGAAGCATGGCTTTAGATCTGGCTTAGAAGACAAGATAGCTGATAACCTAACAGCCTTAGGTGTTCCATTTGAGTATGAGAAGCTAGTGATTGCATATACGCAGCCTGAGAAGAAGCGTACATACACTCCTGACTTCTTACTACTGAGTAACGGTATTATCATTGAGAGCAAAGGCAGGTTCGTGACTGCTGACAGACAGAAACACTTGATGGTGAAGGAACAACATCCTGAACTTGATATTAGATTTGTCTTCAGTAACTCTAGGTCTAAACTCTCAAAGGTAAGCCAAACTACATACGGGGATTGGTGCAACAAGCATGGATTCCAATATGCCGATAAAGATATTCCTATGTCATGGTTAAACGAACGAAAGGGTAAATGATTATGATAAATAATCTAATTGAAGCAATGATGAAGTCTCCTGAGATTAAGAATGCTTGGGAAGACTTTACAGACGCTATCACAGTTGAGACTATGAAGCAGACTTACTTGAATACTCTCAATGGTGGATGGAGTAGTCATCCTGAAGACATTGCCAGTTGCAAAGAAGTCAACGAAGCTCTGGCTGTGTGTCTCAAGTACTTCATGTTTGTTAACGATGCTGAAGAGTTCTTGAAGGAGGCTAACAATGAACGTAAATCTGATTAAGGAACACTCCAATGGTGATGCAACATATCAGTTTGACTTGACTCATGCTGAAGCTCAATCACTTCTTACCTTTGGTATCCTAGAGGCCATCAAAGCTGGCTTACGTGAAGGTGAGAGACTAACAGTGGAAGGAGATGAACTCGATGAAGATTTTAGTCATACCGGACTGTCAGATTAAAGAGGGTGTACCTTTAGAGCACTTGACATGGGCTGGTAAAGCCATTGTCGATTACAAGCCTGATGTGGTGGTTAACATAGGTGACTTTGCAGATATGCCAAGCCTTAGTAGCCATGACATCAAGGGGAGTAAGTACTTTGAAGGTCTACGCTACAAGAAGGACGTTGAAGCTGCTAAGGAGGCCATGAAGTTGTTACTGGCTCCTTTGAGGGAAGCTCAGAAGGCTCAGAAGGAATCTAAGCACAAGGTGTACAAGCCTCGTATGGTGATGACTTTAGGCAACCATGAGAACCGTATCGATAGGGCTGTCAATAACAATCCTACACTGGAAGGCTTAATATCTACAAAGGATCTTGAGTATGAGAAAGACTGGGAAGTACACGGGTTCCTACACCCTGTGTTTATCAATGGTGTTGGCTTTAATCATTACTGGCCTGTGGGTGCGATGGGTAGACCCGCTGGAGCTGCTAGTGCTATCATCAATAAGCTTCATATGTCTTGTGTTGCAGGACATCAACAAGGGAAACAGATCGCCTATGGTAAGCGTGCTGATGGTAAGCCTATTTGTGCTATCATCGTCGGCTCTTATTATCTACACGATGAGTCGTATATGGATCAACTTAGTAACCGTCATTGGAGGGGCTTACTGATGATGAATGAAGTACAAGATGGACACTTTGATGAAATGTTCCTCAGCATTGAATACTTGGAGAAACGATATGGTGGATAACAACGACAATAAACAATGTAAGACTTGCTTTTACAGTGAACTAGATGGTAAAATACACCCCTGCAATGACTGTGAAGGTTATGACAAATGGGTTAACCGTAGCATTTTCATTAGAGAAGCAGCTAAACCTCTCAGTGAAGCTATCAAAGAGTGGGTAGATATTAAAGAGGAAGTTGATGTCGTTAGTCAACCTCCTCACTACACTGCACATCCCTCAGGTATTGAATGTATCCAAGTTACAGAACACATGGGCTTTAACTTAGGTAATGCAATCAAGTATATCTGGCGTTGTGACCTTAAGTTGGATGCCATTGAAGACCTTAAGAAGGCTAAGTGGTACATTGACAGAGAGATTGATCGTCGTGCTAAACATAACCTTTGAAGAACTGAAAGAGGCTCTCAAGCGTTTAGATGAGGTCACACTCGTGGAACTGCTAGGACTTCAGAGTGATGACCTTGTCGAAAGATTTGATGATGTAATTGAAAAGAAACAAGAATATTTAATAAAGGAACTAGACTAAATGACAACAACTATGACACCATACCAAGAATACATTGGCAAGAGCCGCTACTCTCGCTACTTGGATGATAAAGGCCGGAGAGAGCACTGGCCTGAAACTGTGAATCGCTACTTTGACTTCATGACTAAGCACTTGCAGGACAAGCATAATTACCCGCTGAGTAATGCAATGCGTGAACAACTGCAGACTGCTGTGACTAACTTAGAAGTGATGCCATCAATGCGTAGCATTATGACAGCTGGTGATGCTTTAGAGCGTCAGAACGTAGCTGGCTATAACTGTTCATACCTACCCATTGATGATCCCAAAGCCTTTGATGAGGCTATGTACATCCTCCTGTGTGGTACTGGTGTAGGCTTTAGTGTGGAGCAAAAGTATGTATCTAAGTTACCTGAGATTCCAGTTGAGTTGTACAATAGTGGCACTGTCATTAATGTTAAGGACTCCAAAGAGGGATGGGCTAAAGCCTTACGACAAGTCATTGCCTTGCTATACGCTGGAGAAGTGCCTAAGTGGGATGTTTCAGGTGTACGTCCGGCAGGAGCGAGACTTAAGACCTTTGGTGGACGAGCATCAGGCCCAGAACCACTCGTTGACCTCTTCAAGTATGTGGTTGCAAAGTTCCATAAAGCGGTTGGACGGAAGCTCACCTCACTCGAGGCACACGATATTCTATGTAAGGTCGGAGAAGTCGTGGTTGTCGGTGGTGTACGACGATCAGCAATGATCTCCCTGTCAGACTTGAGTGATGACCGTATGGCTCACGCTAAAGCTGGTAACTGGTGGGACGGTAATGGTCAACGTGCCTTGGCTAACAACAGTGCCATCTACGAAGTTAAGCCTGACGTAGGTAAGTTCATGCGTGAGTGGTCAAGCATTTATGAATCACATTCTGGAGAGCGAGGCATCTTTAATCGTTATGCAAGTGAACTTCAAGCAGCTAAGAGTGGACGTAGGGAATTGGGTAAAGAGTGGGGTACAAACCCTTGCAGTGAGATTATCCTTAGACCTTATCAATTCTGTAATCTGTCTTCTGTTATTGTTCGGAGCGATGATAGTGTGGATACTCTACGGAATAAAATGCGCTTGGCTACTATTCTGGGGACTTTTCAATCGACCATGACTCACTTCCCGTACCTGCGTAAGGTGTGGCAGACAAACACTGAAGATGAGCGTTTGTTGGGTGTGTCTATGACTGGTATCTTGGATAATGCTTTACTCAATGACCCTGATAACACTGAGTTGCCAGCTATCTTGGAAGGACTGAAGAATGTTGCTATTGACACTAACGCTGAGTTTGCTGACGCTATCGGTATTAATCGTAGTGCTGCCATTACTGCCATTAAGCCCGAAGGGACTGTCTCTCAGCTTACAGGCACTGCTAGTGGCATCCACCCTCAGCACAGTCAGTACTTTATTCGTCGTGTACGCTCTGATAACAAAGACCCTCTGACTGCATTCTTGAAAGAGCAAGGGTTCCCGTCTGAGCTGTGTGTGATGAAGCCAGATAGCACAACTATCTTTAGCTTCCCAATGCGAGTTGAACAAGGTGCTGTACTGCGTGAAGACTTGAATGCTATCCAACACTTGAAACTGTGGTTATTGTTCCAGCGTCACTACTGTGAACATAAGCCATCTGTGACTATCTCAGTGACTGAGAATGAGTGGCCTGAAGTTGGAGCATGGGTGTGGAATAACTTTGATGAGATTACAGGTGTGAGCTTCCTACCTATGGATGGTGGAACATACCGACAAGCTCCTTATGAGTCCATGACTGAAGAAGAGTATCATGCAATGGTTGCTGCTATGCCAGCTGGTATTGACTGGGATAAACTGGTTGAAGGCACTGACAATGTTGAAGGTGCTCAGACATTAGCTTGTACCGCTGGTGCGTGTGAGATATGATACTTGACTTTGAATTCAAGACTGGTTTAGTCTTTGGTATTGAAGCTGATGAACTCTACATCATGGATGAGGAGAACAATATGTCAGATGAAGCTAACCAAGTCATCTACTTACATATAGGATTCTTAACCTTAGCATTTATCCTTGATTAATCGTCATGAACTGAAGAATATACTAGGATAGTAACTAACGTGGCTGTGCCACTAAAAAAGCCCCTTAGGAGTTATCCTTTGGGGCTTTTATGTATCTTAGAATAGTGCTATTTCAGCTTTCCTTCGCTTATCAAGGCCAGCAAGTACTTTACCGCCTCCCTTGTTCCACTTAAGTAGCTCTTCCTTAGCTGCATCCCATTCCTGAGCATTAATCTTCCTACGAAGTGTACTGCTTTGTAGTCTACCAACACCTAGATTGTAGGTGAAGTCAACAATGGCATTAAGCTTCCTGTTGTCAGTGGCTAGAATAGGACAGTATCTTAAGACACCGGGCAGGTAAGTATGCTCAAGTTCCTTTAAAAGAAGCTCTGCAGCCTCAGGTTCACTCATGTGAGCATCCTGCAGAGTTACCTTAGTACCGTTAGCATAGTATGTACTGCCATAACCTATCGTAGCTACATTAGCAGGACAGAGGTAGGGCTTACTTCTAAACCCTTCAAACCTCTTGCACAGCTCAGCTGCAATACTCAAGTCCATTACAGACCTCGTTTAGCCAGTGTACGGTCAAGGAACCAGTAGTTCAAAGTACCTGATACCAAGGCTGCAAAGTCAGCTGACATCATGACTTTAAAGACATCCAGTGGAGGCATTCCTGACACCCAAGCATTGTAGGACAACCATACATGGATGAAGCTCCACAGACCTAAGATCCAGTAAGTCACCACAGGACGTACTGAGGCAGACAGAGAAGCTACCCAGCCTCCAGCAGCCTTAACCATCTCAGTCTGTTGCTCAATAGCTGACTGAAAGGCATTCATGACACCCGTATCGATAGCAGCTTCACGTTGAGCACCTATCTCAGCTAACTTCTGTTGTCCTCGCTGAGCTTCTAAGTCACACTGGAACTTGAACATATTAAGTTCATGCTCACGCTCATTCTTCTTATCCATCCACTTCAGGACTTCTGGAGCAAGTCTAAATAGACCTCCGAAGATACTGCCAAGTAAACCACCACCAAGCATCTCTAACATATTCAACCCCTTCTGTTACAATGTTTATTCTTGTTATCGTCATCGTGAGATAACTTCACACCAGCTAATAGGCCAATAAAGCCACCGATAATAGTTTGGAAGGCCGGGCTGAGGAGCTTGAAGATCTCTGCATTATCAACCTCACGTGCCCATAATCCCAATACAAATGCAGACATCATGGCTAACACTGATATACACAATGTAAAGCTAACCATGAAAGTAACATAGAAAGTTAGTTTACTTTTCACATCATCCATAATTATCAATCTCCTATACGTACATATCTAGTTTACGATTAGTGAATATCTCTAATCTAATCCTGTTCTGCTCAGCCTTCTTAAGATACAACTGAAACTGTATATCCTCTAGTTGGTCTTGTACTTTCTTCTGCTTTAATGAAGCTCTGTAGTCCTCTTGATGCTTCTCAATCCTACGAGTAAGTTCATCACTCTTATTAGGTAACGCTGAAGGTTCTACAATGGGAAACCACCTGATAGCATCTACTTTCATTGAGCTTCCCTTGCTTTAGCATTCTTGTAAGCAATAATAACCTTGTGTCTTAACTCAGGACTATCTGCACTTCCAGCCCATTCACTCAGATTGTTCCATATAACCACCATGTCGGAACTTTTACACAATGTCTGATGCTTTGTAAGCCATGATGACATCTGTTGGTGACGCTCAGTAGGATTATGTACTGTGTAGGCTATACCGTAGAACTCACGTACACTGCAGTTATCACTAGAACTAGAGGGAGTAGAAGCTAAAAGTCCTATGGTTAGTAGGACTACTATTAGCTTTCTCATAGTAGTTACTGTTGTGGTTCTTGAGGAACACCTGACAACATTCCTCGCCATGCCATGTTAGGAGGAATCTGTGGAAGTTGTCCTGAAGCGATGTCAGACATCAGCCTATTTACACCACGTTGACGTAGAGCACCTTGAAGCTTATCAGCACCATAACCTAGACCTGCCACTGTAGCTGCAGCTGCTGGATTAGCAAAGGAACCAGCAACAGTACTGGCTTGCATCAAAGCACTACGCTCAGGGTTCAAACGAGCCACAAGAGACAGTAAAGGATCTCCTACAGGCCCAGAAGCTACACTCTTAATAGCATTCTTCTCACGCTCTGAAAAGAATCTCATTTTATCTTTATTAGCAGCTAAATTAATCAACTGTCTACGGATCAATTCACCCTCAGAAGCTTTAGGATCTAATGCACGAGCTTCAGCAACATTCAAAGCATCTTCTAAGACAGTAGCACGAGACAAGTTACGCCAGTCCTTACGTGCATCCTGTACAGTTTTAACGGCTGTGCCTAAATTACCTTGACTAGCTAGTACATCTTTAGAACCTAGCTTAGTAATGTAGTTATCCAGTTCAGATACAGCCTGTCCTGCATACTTACGAGTTGCTGAGTCTTTAGATGTCTTTAAATCAACTAGAGCTGTTCTCATTTGCTCTAACTTAGTGAAAGAAACTCGTTGAGTTCCTACCATGTCTCTAACTTGTTCAAGTACTTGTGCAACAGGTTTATGTGAGTCAAGCTTAGGATTAAAGTTCTCTTTAACTAAAGCAGCTTCAACATTGTCAAAGTTATCCAAGACACTCTTAGGTTTAAGGAATACACCTTGCTGATCTACAGTTGCATAGGATCTTTGAGCACGTTGTTTAATCTGATCTAGCGTTATAAGAGGTTCACGCTGTGCAGTCGCAGCTGTAGCACCTTTAGCAGCACCTACGCCAGCCACAGTACCTGCTGCAATACCTGCAATAGCACTTAGAAGTGGGTTCTCAGTAGCCTCTTGAACCACATCTGCAGCAGCTTGTCCAGCCATACCACCAGCACCAGCAGCAGCTGTCTGTTGTAGTAAGTTCTGACGCAATGGAGCCAGTGCAGCTGAAGTGCCTGACATAACAGCCTGTGCTGGAACACTTGCCATTGCTGCTGTACCAGTCTGCACAGCCCTCTCAAGACCTGTCTCAGGAGTTGGGAGACCTGCAGCAGTTAGAACATTCTGCAAGCCTTGAGTTGGTGAAGCCATTACTTGCTTACCAGCTAACATATTAACACCTGCAGCCACGGGTTCAGCTAACATAGCAGGGAGTGAAGCTAAGCCTGTAATGCCAGCCCTAGCTGTAAGACCTAACTGACGACCAGTCTCTTGAGCTAAACTACGCTGAGGCTTCTCAGCAGGTTGAGAGTAGTTCTGCTGTGCATAAGCTAATACTTGCTCTTGTGTTGACCCTTCAGGTGCTGTAATCTCATACTCCTTACCATCAGGAGCTGTAACAACGTATGTAGGCATTATGAATCCTTGTATTAAGACTTAGGTTTAATAGACCAACCAGAAGCTGCAGGAGTTGCAGTAGCTGGAGCACCTGTCTGTGGTTGCTTAGACTTTAAGAACTCATCTAATGAAAGAGGCTGCAATCCCTGTGTAGTACGAACCCAGTTTGAATAGTGATTCTCAATCTTATTCAAGTTCTTTTGAAGCTCTGCTTTAGATTGTCCTAACTCTAAAGATCCTACAGTTGCTTGTAAGGCTTGAAGTTCCTGTACAGCAACCTGACCTAAAGCACCACCTGTAGGACTTGCATCTCGCATCTGTTGTAAACGATCAAAGCCTAAGTTAGCTTTAAGAGTTACTAAACGTTGTTGTAGGTCATAAGCGGTTGTGCCGGGAACAAATGAAGAACCCTTACCAACAACACCTGTAGTCACTCCTGTAACAAGACCTTGAGCAGACTGCACATCATTAATAACCTTAGTAGCGTGGTTAACAGCAGCCTTCTTAGCTTCTTCCTTCTTGTCTTCCTTATCTGTCTGCTTAGATCTTAGATCTGCTAAGCGTTGTTCAGCTAATTCTTTTTGAACACCTGTCAGAGCTGACTTAGAAGATGCAGACATAGCCGCCAGCTGTTGTTTAAACTCTTGGTCACGTTGCTTTTCAATAGCACGTTGCTCAGCCTTCTCACGCTCCAATTCAGCCTTAGCAATACGATTAGCTTCAGCAGTAGACCTACGCTCTAATGTTTTAAAGATGTCATCAGGCTTACCATACTTACGCACAACATCTTCAACAGCTTTATCGTCAGCCTCAGGTGGCAAGGAAGCTAACTCAGCACGTAACTGTTCATCCTTAGCTTCACCACGAAGAATTTTACCTTGTTCAGCCAGTGCTTTACCAGCTTGAGCTTCCTGTGTAAGTGTCTTAGCCTTTTCTAATTCCATAGCTTGAGCACGTTGCATCACTTGAAAGCCTAGCTCAGGATTAGTAGACTGTAAAGCTTGAGCCATCTGCTTCAAACCTTCAGGTGTATTAGTATCAAACTGTGAAGCCATCTGACGAAGCATTGTAGCTTGACGAACAGCAGGGTCTTGTACATCTACTCCGAAAGCACCTGCTAGACCACGACCTAAGTTACCTGTGTTCTTGTAGATGTTATAAGATGTCTGTTGTTGAGGAGTCATCTGAGAAAACTGCAAAGCTCTCTGCTCTACCATTTGACGTTGCATTTCCTCAGGAGTACCCATGCCTCCAAACAAACCTTGAATTGATTGTGTAGCCATGTTATTCCTTATTAGTATCCGTAGTATCCGCTAACAGCAGCTGGTTGATAAGGTGTTGCAGAACCTTTAGATAGACTACCAATTAACTGACTAACAGGGTCTGTTAAGCCACCAACTACAGCGTTGTTACGTTGCATCTGCAATGCTGCTGCTTGTTGTGCTGCAGCATTCTGAATGTTAGCTGCATTAGTTGAACCAGCTGTAATTGAGGAACCTAGAGCTGAGCCTTGAGTCAAAGCATTCAAACCTTGATTCTCTAAGTTAGTAGCACCTTGCATATAATTAGTATATGGAGCCAGAGCTTGTGTCTGCAAACCATAGCCAGCACCTTGCAAATTCAATCCACCAGTCATCAATCCTTGACCGAATGTAGCTTGTTGTTGACCTGCTTGTTGAGCCTGTGCAGCCAACTGAGCATCCTGCTGAGCCATAGCATTGTAGTATGCAGCCATCTGAGGATTAGTAGCTTGCAATCCGGGAGCACCAGCAGTGTATCCAGCCATTGTGCCACCAGTGGCTAGACCTAAACGACCTTGCTGTTGCTGTTGGTTAGTTAGATTAGCCAGTGACTGTTCACGACCCGGAGCAAGTAACTGTTGCTGTTGAGTGATGTACTGCTGAGCTTGTGCTTGAGGTGTCTGAGCTATGTATCCAGCACCTAAGTTAAACAAACCTTGACCAGCTTGGTTGATACCCATTTGCTGAGCCTGTTGAGCTTGAGCTTGACCGATACCAGTACCAGCCAATCCCATCAAGCCTTCACGAGCTGCAGCTACGTCAGGAGCTACTTGGTAGCCAGCACCAATCAACTGTCCAGTTGTAGGATCATATTGAAAGCCTGACTTACCGAACCTAGTAGTAACTCCTACAGGACGGAACTGTGCAGCTTGTGCAGCCTGTGCAGCAGCGTTAGTGGTAGCATTAGAAGCTTGGTTAGAAGTGTAAATACTACCTGCAGTGCCCAACAATGGGGCAATAAAATCTGTCCAATCAGCCATTAGTATGTGCCTCCGTCAACTGTTGCTGTAAAAGTGCCAGAGACAGTAAGGTTTACTGCAGTGGCTGTTCCTGTCAATGCACCGTTATTAGCATCAGGTTTAGAATTCACTGCTGAAGCAATGTTATCAAACTCAGTGTTAATCTCAGTACCTTTAATAATCTTTCCAGCGTTACCTGTATTCAGGCTATCCTTGACTGCAAAGTTAGTTGCTTTTGTATAGTTACTCATTATCGTGTCTTCCCTGTCTTAACATAGACATCAAGTTTCTGAATGGATATTGATTTATTAAATACACTGGTTTCAAAGCCAAGTTGAATAACCTTGCCTGAACCACCAATGTTAATAATCTTATTGTCAAAGGCTGAACCACCATACTCACCAATGTTATATTCAGCTATGTTGTATTCAGCTACTGCAGCATTGGCTAAGTTAAACTGTCTGGTGTTCAGAATGTCACTGTAATCAAAGCCAAACCTTAAAGTGACTGGATAACCACCACCACCAATAACTGTTACGCCTACCTTCTTCATAATCTTAATCACAGTAGGTGACTG
>Ga0247723_1001454_pt1 | contig 13853 bp, 7 predicted proteins | sample MSEWelMarce5H_FC_FD_189079 | JGI IMG/M metagenome (GOLD analysis project Ga0247723, IMG submission 189079) | Subsurface sediment microbial communities from gas well in West Virginia, United States - MSEEL Well Study Marcellus 5H_FC | ecosystem: Environmental > Terrestrial > Deep subsurface > Rock...
ATTAATAATACAGCAGTAGGTCATAATGCTTTATTAAATAATACCACAAACAATAATAGTGCTTTTGGTTATAAAGCATTAACAGCAAATACAATTGGCACATCAAATGCGGCAGTTGGGTTTAGCGCTTTAGCAACAAATACAACCGGTAGTTTCAATTCAGCATTTGGTTTTAGCTCTCTCAGATACAATACAATCGGCGCAAACAACACAGCAGTTGGTTACAATTCTTTATTAAATAATTCAACTGGTTCTACTAATTCATCATTTGGTCATCAATCTTTAAGATATAATACTATTGGTACGAATAATAATGCATTTGGTGGTTACTCTTTAAATGCTAATACAATTGGTACAAACAACAACGCATTTGGTCGCAACGCTTTACAAGCAAATACAACGGGTGCAGATAATAATGCATTTGGTCGTAACGCTTTAGTTGTAAATACAATTGGTCAACAAAATTGTGCGTTTGGTAGTTATGCTTTAAGAGCAAATACAACAGGTAATAACAACACATCAATTGGCGCTCAATCATTGAGAGAAAATATATCAGGCAGTAGAAATACCGCTGTTGGTTTTCAATCAATGCTTTCTAATACAATTGGTACTAATAATACAGCGTTTGGATATACCTCTCTTTATAATAATGTCACAAGCAATAATACCGCAATAGGATATCAAGCATTATTTACTAACACGCTTGGCACTAGTAACACAGCAATTGGTACAATTAGTTTATATAACAATGTTACAGGCAGTAATAATACGGCAGTTGGTTACGGCTCTTTGCAATTTAATACGACAAGCAATAACAGTGCATTCGGTTTTCAAGCGTTAAATACTAATACCACGGGTAATGCAAATAGTGCATTTGGTTATAAAGCATTATCAAGTAATACTGTAGGTGTAAATAATACCTCGTTTGGTTATAAATCACTAACAGCTAACACAATAGGTTATAATAATTCAGCATTCGGTTACAAATCATTATTCGCCAATACCACTGGTACTTATAATACCGCTATTGGTTTCGGCACTTTACAAACAAATACAACAGGCAGTTTTAACAGCGCATTTGGTCACGCAGCTTTGATACTTAACGTAGGCGGCAGTAATAATAGTGCGTTTGGTTATTTTGCTTTGTTTAATAATACCGTAAGTAACAATAGCGCGTTTGGATTTAACGCTTTAAGAAATAACACAACAGGCGGATTAAATACTGCTGTAGGAAAAGGGGCTTTGCAGTTTAATACAATTGGATCTAGTAATAGTGCATTTGGTATATACGCTTTACTAGATAATACAACTGGCGCAAATAATACTGCCGTTGGTCGTTCATCTTCACAAGCTAATACAACAGGTAAAAATAACGTTGCTGTTGGTTTTGCTTCTTTAAGATTTAATACTGTTGGCAGTAGTAATAACGCCTTCGGTTATTACGCTTTAAGAGATAACACAGCAGGTGGTAATAGCGCATTTGGTTATAAAGCCTTATTGCTTAATACAACTGGTACGGGAAATAATGCATTTGGTTTTGGCGCTTTGCAAAATAATACAATCGGTGCAAATAATACCGCCGTTGGTTATCAAACATTACAACTTAATACTACTGGCGTAAACAATACATCAATAGGTTTAAATGCATTACAAGCAAATACAATTGGCACAGATAATACAGCAGCAGGAGTAAATTCTTTATCAGTCAATACTACAGGCGCTTATAATAATTCATTTGGTAGAAGTTCTTTAACATCAAATACCATTGGTAACAGAAATAACGCATTCGGTTATCAATCTTTACGCAGTAATGTAGTTGCTACAAATAATACCGCTATGGGTGATTTGGCTCTTTATAGCAACACTACAAATAATAATAGCGCATTTGGTTCTCAAGCATTATACGAAGTAACCACAGGTCAAGCAAATACCGCAATAGGCTTTGCATCTGGCAGAGGAATCACTACAGGAAGTTACAACACAATCTTAGGCGCAAACGTCACAGGATTATCCGCAACGTTAGCCAATAACATTATAATTGCTGACGGCCAAGGTAATAGAAGAATAAATGTTGATAGTAGTGGTAATGTTGGTATCGGAACAACAGGCCCAAGCACCAAACTAGAAGTCGTCGGCACAATTACTTGTACAACATTAATTGAAACATCAAGTGTTGTCGCCAAAACAAATGTCAAAAAACTAACCAGTCAAACCGCCAAAATCGCCAAACTGTCGCCTGTATCATTTAATTACAAAAAAGACAACAAACGCAGTCTAGGATTGATTGCAGAAGAAGTCGCCCAAGTATATCCAGAATTAGTAGAATATGAAAATGGTCGTCCTTTAGGTGTAAACTATTCGAAACTAACTTCTGTATTGATTAGTGCAGTAAATGAGTTGGCCGCCGAACTCGCAGAGTTAAAGAAACAATTAAATAAGTAACATAATATAATATAATAAATATATAAAAAAATATGGCAACACTAAGAAACGATACAGTAGTTAGAAGCGCAGATGGTCAAACAACATCAGCGATTGTAACCGCCACAAATATAGGAACTTATGGCGTAGCCGCTAATTCTACATATTATGTTGGTACTACACAAAATGTTTTTAATAGAGCGAGCGGCGCACAAACACTAACTGGCGTTAGTATTGATGGTAATGCTGCGACGGTGTCATATCCATTTAATAATAATAATGCTCTTGATTTAAATAGTACTGGTACAACTAATCAATTTTCTGCATTTAATGTTTATTATCCAAGTGGTGGATCTTATAATCAGCCGATAGCCGGATCTCAACATTTTAAAATACTACAATTTGGAAGATATAATGCTGACGATGCAAATTACTGGCGTGGACAAATGGCGATGTCATTTTATACTGACAGAATGTTTTTCCGAAAAGAATATTTGTCAACATGGGGAAGTTGGATGGAATTCCTACATACTGGAAATTACGCAGGTTACTCGGCATTTACAACTTCTTTAACTTCAACAGTTGATGCTCGCGCACCTATATTTTATGATAGTAATGATACAACTTATTATATAGATCCAGCAAACGGTGGATTCAATTTGAGAGGTGGAACTAGTAATCGTGTCACATTTAACAGCGGCGATAGCGGAATAATAATTACAAACGCTGAAGGAATCAGTTCAAACGTAAGACTTGGATGTGCATGGGGAAGACCCGGTATTTATAATGGCGCTTCTATAACTGTTGGAGCTGAAACACAAATTGATTTTGTTATAGCTAATTTTGTTAAAGCTTATATAGATTCTGCTTCAAATTTATTTGCAAATGGATCTATTCGTTCGCCAATTTTCTACGACAGTAATAATACTGCTTATTATTTAGACCCCGCAAATACAGGTACTTCTTTATTAGTTGCTGGTAATGTTGGTATAGGTACAACAAGCCCCTCGGCTAAATTACATGTATACAATGGATCATCTCATTTTGAAGCAACAAGCACTGGTACTGCCGTACTATCTTCTGGACTATACGCATTACAAATTGGACCACTTCACGACAGACTTGCAACGGCAGGAACATACTATGGAGGCATAGCATTTAATCATTTATTAAATTTTGGTGGAGGAACGACTTACAACGTCGCGCCTCAAGCTTGGATAGGAACTAGATTGCAAGATTCTGCTGGATCAGAAAGAGACTATCTAGTATTTGCGACAAAATCAGGCACTGGAACTTCAGGAACAGGAAATGATATTCCAGTGGAAAGGATGTGCATTGATTATACTGGTGCTGTTGGTATAGGTACAACAAGTCCTGCCACATTGTTGCATGTTGATACCGCTGGCGCTGATGCTCGCATTCGTGTATCAGCAGGAACAAATACCGTACAGGGTGGTATGATTGCTAACACTAACGGACTTGTATATGCTGGTTCAATCACCAATCACGGATTCAGTCTGAGAACAAATGATACGGACAGGGTTCGTATTGATACGAGTGGCAATGTTGGTATAGGTACAACAACTCCTTCACAAAAATTAGATGTCTCTGGATCTATTAATGCTTCTACTTATGTATATGCTGGAGTATTTTACGATAATGATAATACTGTTTATTATACAAATCCATCAGGTACAAGTAATCTAGTCGGTTTAACTGTAGCAAATACTATAACTGGTAGTATTAGCGGTAATGCTGCGACGGTTACGACAAATGCTAACCTAACTGGTCACATAACCTCCGTTGGAAACGCTACGTCTTTAGGGTCTTTTACGTCGGCCCAGTTGTTGGCGGCATTAACCGATGAGACTGGAACTGGGGCCAACGTGTTCGCAACTTCTCCAACTTTGGTGTCTCCAATTTTAGGAACACCAACTTCAGGTAACTTAGCGAACTGTACGTTCCCAACGTTAAACCAAAATACAACGGGTAGCTCCGCTTCTTGTACTGGTAATTCTGCTACTGTTACGAATGGTGTTTATACAACAGGCGCACAAACTATTGCTGGAGTTAAAACTTTTAGTGATAATTTAATTGCAAATGCTAAATTAGAAGTTTCTGGAACATCAGGAGATAGCCTTCCAACATTTAAAATAATTAGTACCACTGCGCCAAATACATTTAATTATGCAGGTACAATCTTAAATTCATCTTTGGGAGCAAGTAGAAATTATGTTTTATTTATAGGAAAAGCGTCGTCTACTAAAAATGCAGCATATATAGGATACAATCATAGTGGCACTGACGGATCAGATACAAATTTTTTAACACTTGGTCATTATGCTAGTGATAATTTATTAAATATATTAGGTAATGGTAATGTTGGTATAGGCACAACAAGTCCTTCACAAAAATTACATGTTGTAGGAACTGGGTTTGCATCAAGTGATTTCCGCGCACCTATTTTCTATGATAGTAATGATACTGCTTATTATGTAGATCCAAACAGCAATTCAATATTATTAGATGTCGAAGCGCGAGGCGGTATAAATTTACGTAGGGATTTAAGTGCAGCAACTGGAATATCTTTTTATAATACCAGTTATTACAACTGGCAAGTGTATATGGCAGCGGCTGCTGCAACAGGATGCGGCGCTAATGGTAATCTAACAGCACCCAATGGTCTTACAAACGTTAGTTCTTGGGCGCTAAGGTCAAGAATGGAAGCTGTAGGTAGCTACGGATGGTTATGGGAAGTTGGCAGTGGCGGTGCAGGAGGTGGAGGTGCGACTGCAACTTCTGTGATGGAGCTAGACACTGGAGGAATACTAACTTTATCGGGGCAAGTAAGAGTGCCAATATTCTATGATAGAGATAATACAGCTTATTATGTAGATCCAAATAGCACAAGCAACTTACTTGGTTTAACTGTAACCAATACAATTACCGGAAGCATCACGGGTAACGCTGGTGGAAGCTCCGCTTCTTGTACTGGTAATGCTGCTACTGCAACTACAACAACTGGCAATGCTGGATCTGTAACTTACTTACCAAACAGAACAGATTCTGCGGTATATCAAGTTCTTTGGGGCGCAGCATATACAAACGGATCTGGAACAATCGCTTATTCTTGCTCGCCAGTATATATACAATCTAGTACAGGATCTTTATATGCTAATGCATTTTATGATGCAGGTAATACTGCATATTATATAGATCCTGCAAGCACATCAGTATTAAATGCATTAACTATTGCAGGTAACAGCACGTTCTCGGCTGATAGCTACCTCACCTTTGGTCCCAATTCATCTTGGAGCAGATATCTACGTATCGGTGGAAATGGGTACACCGCTCCTGTGACTACAACCGCATCAGTTGTTACTACAAACGGCAACCTTCATTTGGATGCAGCCAAGGCAGCGGGTATGGCAATATACCTTAACTGGTATGGTGGTGCTGGTGGAACAATTTTTGGAAATGGATCTGGAACACAAGTAGGTGCGGTAGATAGTGCGGGTAACACTTCGTTCATTGGAACTCTGGGCATCACTGGCGCAATCACTGGCGCTAGCTTTTCGGGTGCTGGTACAGGCCTCACTGGTACTGCTGCTAGTTTAACTATTGGTGGATATGCAAATTACATCTCAGCTCAAACAAACCCTAATGGCTTATTTAACGCAGGATTAACTCGTCCAAAAGGAGCGTCATACACAACAACGGCTACGACGGTTACAGGAGCAATCAAAATTAAGATGCCGCCGGGAACGCCTGTTCATGGCATGTGGAAAATGACCATTAAAGTTTATGAATATGGTTCAAGAGGCAATGGATATACTATTGAATGTGGATGCCATCTATACCCAAGCACTGCATACAACAGATATCAATACATAATAAGTGCCGATCCTAATATGGCTCTGACAATACGATATGGAACCGATGGAACATCTGGTTGTATTTGGATTGGAGAAAATGCCACAACTTGGTCTTATCCGCAAATCCATGTAACAGAGTTTTCTAATGGTTACAATAATCCTGGAGGTGTAGATTGGAACGCAGGAACTTGGGGCGTTACAATTGGCACTATAGACAATTCTGTAGCAGTTGATGGTCCATATACAGCCGGTCTTTCAGCCGCTTCAACATCTAATTCAATCAGTGGATTTAATAATCCTACAACCGCTGCCACAGCAAATACAATTGTTTATAGAGACGGTAGTGGTCATATAACAGGAAATTATATATTCGGAAGTTATCTTAATTCAAGTGATGAAATAAGTACTGGTACTATTACTTACATAATGGCAAAATTTGGTGACAATTATCATCGAAGTGCTACTGCCGCTAAAGTTGCTACATTTATTAGCGGCCAAACGATGAATATTGCTGGTAGTTCTACAAGTTGTAGTGGTAATGCTGCGACGGTTACGACAAACGCTAACCTAACTGGTCACATAACCTCCGTTGGAAACGCTACGTCTTTAGGGTCTTTTACGTCGGCCCAGTTGTTGGCGGCGTTAACCGATGAGACTGGAACTGGGGCCAACGTGTTCGCGACTTCTCCAACGTTAGTATCTCCACTTTTAGGAACACCAACTTCAGGTAACTTAGCGAACTGTACGTTCCCAACGTTAAACCAAAATACAACGGGTAGCTCCGCTTCTTGTACTGGTAACGCAGCAACGGCTACTATTCTACAAACCGCAAGAACTATAGGTGGCGTTAGCTTCAATGGTTCGGCTGCTATTGATCTTCCCGGCGTGAATACGGGAGGTAATCAAAACACCTCTGGAAGTTCTGCTTCTTGTACTGGTAATGCTGCAACTGTTACAAATGGAATGTATCTTAGTGGAGATCAATTTATTTCAGGCGCTAAATATTTTACATCTAATAAAGGAGCAGCGTCTACAGTGGGTGCAAATGCTACATATTCTCTTGAAGCGTATTCTAGCGATGCTGGTGCAGCAGGTATGTCATTCCATCGTGGAGGATATTACGCTGTCAACATGGGATTAGACCCAGATAACGTATTGCGTATCGGCGGTTGGAGCGCATCAGCAAATAGATTACAGTTAGACATGAGTGGTAATCTAACAATTGCGGCTGGTATGTATGCAACTGGATTTTATGATACAAATAATACTGCTCTTTATTGTGATCCTACAGGAACATCGCTTTTTACAGGTTTAACCGTAACTAATACTATTACTGGAAGTATCACAGGTAATGCTGGTGGAAGCTCCGCTTCTTGTACTGGTAATTCTGCTACGGCCACAATACTACAAACAGCTAGAAACATCAACGGAACCTCTTTCAATGGTTCTGCTGCCATTACCACTGCAACTTGGGGAACAGCAAGAACAATTACTATCGGTTCCACAGGAAAATCTGTTGACGGAAGTGCCAACGTTTCGTGGAGTCTTGCTGAGTTGGGTGCTGCCGCAACGAATCAAACTATGTTCATTGGTACAACGTCTGTTGCTATCAATAGAGCATCTGCTAGTCAAACTCTTACTGGAGTTAGTATCGATGGAAATTCAGCAACAACAACTTTAGCAACAAAAGCAACAAGAGCAAACGGTAATTTTTATATTGATGATAATTATGGAAATACTGTAGTAGGAGCTTATAACGCAGCTAGATATCAAGGCGTATTTGCGATGGGTGATTCTTATAAATTACTTGCTGATGGAACCACTACTGGTAATTTATATGGTATTGCTTGGTCTCATCCAAATGCTGGTGGAGCGGCAGGTAATTTAAGTGATCATGGAGCTTTAATATTACTAAATGGTGGATATGCTGCTGCTATTTCTAGCAGTATAAGATGTACCGCTGATATGCGTACGCCAATTTATTACGACAGTAATGATACGGCTTATTATGTAAATCCAAATAGCACAAGTAATTTATACATTGTTACTGTAGCTAGTAATGTAACAGCAGCAAATTATTATACTGGCGGTTGGTTTAGAAATAATGCTAGTGGTAATGGTTTATATAATGAAGCAACTGGTCAGCATTTTTATTCTGATGATGTTAGTTATTGGAATGTCGCAAGCTCTTCAAGCGCACAAGGCATAAGATTAAGAACTGGCGGTCATGCAGGAACTGTTCGTGGGTATTTTTATGCAGATACTGCTAATGACGTTGGTTTATTAAATAATGCTGGTAGCTGGAGAGTTAGAGTAGTTGGTGGAGATTATACATTAATTGATGGTTCATCAATAAGAGCGCAAATATTCTACGATAGCAATGATACTGGTTATTATACTGATCCAGCAGGTACGTCTATTTTAAACGTCGTAAGAGCAAACTCATACGTTCAAAAAAGCGCATCTCAATCATTGAGCGGAACAGTAGGATGCACAATTGATGTCGCCGCTGCTGGTATTCATGTTTTAACTTTAGCCGCTTCAACAACAATATCTAGTTTTACATATAATTATAGAGCGCCTAATCCTTCTGTAAATACAATCATGTTAGTTATAAAATATGGCGGCACAGCTTCTATTACATGGACTAATGTTTTATGGGCGAATGGTGTCACTCCAACAACAACTGGAGTATCTGGTTATGCGGATGTGTATATGTTAACCTCTTATCAGGGAACAACAGGTGTTTGGATAGGAACTGTTGTTGCTCAAGGGCTAGTTAGCACAAGTTTATAAAATTATGATAACAAACGCTTCATCAAATATAGTCGGAACCGCATTTCCTTATGGTTTAGGTATTGCGAATCAAGCTGGCGCAAACTTTTTCACTCTTCTTAATTTTAGACAAGGGCTTAGTTATAATCCTAGGACAAGCCTAACCGCGTGTAGAGATATTTCTATTTATAACGCTTCAAATTTTGTGGCTAATAATGTTTCTGCGACTGATTATTATCCAAATAGATATGGAGGAATGTTGCACTTAAATAATACAACTGGGTATAGTCCAGGTACGGGAAAAACTATTACCAGTGCTGGCAGTAATTACAGCGCTTATGGAACTACAGAGTTCACTTTTATAGTTAGTTGGGAGTACGTAGCATCTAATACTACATATGGTGCTGATATTATTCTAGGAGCATATCAGGCAAGCACTCACGATTTTTGGTTAGGCACTTCAGGATATGGAGTGACTCCTTATATTTTTTCTAGGAACGGTTCTGCGGTTTCTTCTGGCATTTCACCAGTAGCTGGAAGACGTTATATTGCATTAATAGGTCAATCTCAATATTTTAATACAGGATACTTTGCGATTTATAGTAGTGCTGGAGAATCTTATGTTAACACAAGCATCGGAGGAGTAAATTTAACTACAGCTGGATCTCCTGCTCTTGGCAAATATGGTGGTTTTGATGATAATTATTTACCAAATGTTTTAATTGGTGATTGGTTATCAGGATTTGAATATTCAGATAATTCTTACCCCCAAGGATTTACCTATGCTAAAGCTAATGCAATTCTTCAAAGCTTGAAACCTAAACTTGGAATACCATAATATAAATATCTAATATAAGAACATGAACAACAAACAATATTTTTTAGTCACCAAAATCGATAATCAGAATTACTCTATAATTCAAGGCCCAAATTATTTGCCGGAATCATTTGGACCAACAAGTGGATTTAATTTTTTAGAACAAAATTCACCTGAATTGTTATCTGATTTAACTTGGCAAGGTAGTCCAAATTTAGCGTTTTGGGTCGCTATCTTTAATGAAAAACCATCAATAAACATTGATCAAAAATTAATAGAAACCAAAACACTCAATATTAATGAAAAAACTTGCACAATTTCTTATTCAATACAAAACGCAGATACTTCAGAAATAGAAATCCGCACCCAACAATTAAAACAAAGCATAAGAACAATAAGAGATAGATATCTTGTGATAACTGATTTTACTCAGTCGTCTGATTCGCCAATGTCTGATGCCGCGAAACTTGATTTTAAAAATTTCAGACAACAGTTGCGTACAATGTTAGATATCCCAGATATTACTCAAGCGGTGTGGCCCACCATTCCAACATCCGCTCCAAATATAACTATACCTACATTTCCTCCAATGCCAAGCTTTGACGGCGTTTCTGGATTCCATCCAATACCAGGCTTTAATGCTTAAGTTTTTTTTATATAATAGTCATGGGTTATTCTTATGACTATTATTCTCAAATTTGTTTCTTACTCAGAGACAAAGGGTTTTATCCTAAAAATATATTAGATATCGGTGCAAGTGTCTGCCAAACGGCAGACATTATGCGCCAAATCTGGCCTGTCGCAAACATATTATTATTCGAAGGAAACGCTGAGTGCGAAAAGTTATACCAAAAACAACTTTATGATTATCAAATGAAATTGCTTGGCAAAATCAACGGCACAACTAAATTCTATAAAACAAAATGGAGTCCAATTTGTTCTGGCAATTCTATATACAAAGAAAACTCACAAACATACAATGACGAAAATTTGATCGTTGAAGAGTTGCCGATTTATAGATTAGATGATTGTGTGAAAGACATTTACGATCTTATAAAAATAGACACTCAAGGTAGTGAATTAGATATTATAGAAGGCGGTATAAATACTTTTAAAAACGCTAAAGTTGTTATCGCCGAAGTGTCTTTTAATAATTATAATGAAGGCGGCTGCAATAAAGATCAAATATTAAACAAAATGTTTGATCTAAAATTTGATTATATTATGCCAGTCGAAACAGTTATGAACGATAAGAACGAATTGATTGCCGAAAGTCTATTATTTATTAGACCTTAAATCAATACTTTCTTCCACCATTTAATAACCATCTTTGGGCGGAAGTTTCGCGGCGTTTCGTTTAAGCTTGAATAAGTTTTAAACATATTAATGTATTCTTGCATGTCGGTAGTAAGATTTTTATTATTTATTAATTCAGATAAACTTCCTAGACCGTTTATACCATAAACAAATGGGGTTGTCTTTAATATGTCGGCTAGTACAACGCTTATGCCAAAAGTCTCGGGCATAGTATTGACATAAAACATGCCGCGACATTTCGCCATCAGTTCTATAACTTCTTTGAACTTCAAACTTCCAAGATAATTAATTCCATAATCTTTTTCGCTTATGTCTTGGGTCGGATTGTCATATCCCGGTAAACAAACATTCAATATATCAGTTTTACTAAGTAGTTTTTCATTTTTTAGATATTTCCATAATGGTAATGTGGATGAATATCCTTTCATTAAACTACTGGCGTATATATAATCTTTCTTATTCTCTGGTATAGAATGCTCATATACCCAATCAGGTATCATGAAATAAATCACATGCTTGTCCCAAGATTTTGGAAACAAATCGTTATGAAAATTACTGAGTGTAATTAAAGTTAGTTTCTTTTCTTCAAATAGTTTATAGAATTTTAGATTATGAACACCATTCAAATCGGTTGCCCACATGAATGCTTTTTTGTGAGCGATTTTAGGAATTTCGCTATATCTGTGGATTATTAAATTCTTGCACTTGAATTTATAACTATCAACCAACTTGTTTGGCGCATACAATACTCCATTTACAAAAGATTCTTTATTAGAATTGTTTAGGCATATAACTTTATATCCTTCTTTAGATAACTCTTCAAGAAGTAAAATGGCTTGAAACTCGCTGCCGCCCATTCCGCATTTGTGCATGGTATTTCCATCGTATGGAGAACCTATGCTATCAAATAAAATAACGTCTGCGTAAATATCCGTCATACAAGAACTTTAAAATCATCTTCATCATTATTCTTTACAAAATACTTAGACAAATCGGTTGTCGATTGTGGATTGAAAGTGTTTTGATTTTTAAAAGAGTTGATCCATTTACCAACGTCTCCTACGAACGTCTTCGCGCCTGTGTGCGAACATGTGATGTTAGTGTCGAGATAAATACTATTACCAAGATTGCGCCACTTCTTACACATATAAATATCTTCGCTGATAAGATCGCCGTCTTCACAAACAACTTCAAACACCATTCGTGTGTCACCTTTTTCTGAGGTATAAGGTTTGGAAATCTCCCATAAAGCGTTCATAGCTTTGCGAGAAATTTTCATGAATCCGCAACCTAAACCTGCCACTTCAAGAATGCCGTCTTTATCAACGCTCAAATTTAATTTAGAATTATCTTTATCAAGAGCTTTCACAACGTAAAGTTCTTCGTTGTCGGTCTTCTTTCTATAAGATCCGCCGATAATATCTTTGTCGCTTTTTACCAGCTTGTAAAAATCTTGAGGATTCCATCCTACATCACCATCAATAAAAAACAAATTATCAATATCGTTACTATAAGCAAGTTTAAACAAATCATTTCGCGCACGTTGAATAAGAGAGTCGTAACAAATAAACAATGGATACACTTCCACATTATTCTTTTCAGCTAATGATAAAGTGTTTAGAAGTGAGTCGATATAATAAACATCCAATTTACCGTCGTAAGATGGAGTTGCGATTAATACTTTCTTTTTTTCAGCCATAAAAAAACCTCAAGAACAATATGTCCTTGAGGTATTTTATGTTTTTTTAGTATTGTTTTCTACAGTTATTATCGTGTCAAAGCGGGAGGATATTCTGCCATTACTAGAGTAACGATGGCGGCAGACAATTGGGCGTCCGTCCATTGACCAGCTTGATCATATGTATCTCCAGACCATACTGTATACCAGTTATGAGCGTAAGGAGTGGTTGATATCTTTACCAAACTCTTTACAGTCTTACCGATTGGGTCGTCTGTGGTTTGAAGGATTTCGATTTGACTGGTATTAGCAGCTTGTTGAATTTCTACAGCACTTGGTAGATTGATAATTGGGAATGTTGGGTCGCTCATATTTGTATTTAATTTTACACTATTTTTCTATCTATAGAAATTAATAATCGTAACTAAAAGCTTTATAGAACCAAGAGAACTTGTTATATATGTTGTCGCAGTTCTGTTTTCCAAGGATATCTATATAGTCGTTAGGCACTGGTTTGATTACTTTTTGAATTGTATGATCGCCAAAAGGAATGTGCATACGATCATCTTCAAAAGTCTTTTGTTCTACATTATTAAAGTCGTGTTGATAAAACGGCAATCCAAGATACTCGTATACTCGTTCCATTTCTCTTTGGGGATTACTGGCGAAGTTTTCAAACTTAATAAATAAACATTTCTTACTTAATTTACGCATAATAGTATCATACAATACATCAATACTTACAGCAAGTGGCGGCGCTTGCATTAAAAAGTAATCGATTCTCTTATCAACCGTAGTATTACGAAGTTCGTTCCAGTTTTGAAGACCAGCATCAATGTGCTGATATTGTCGCCACTTCTTTTCCATGCTCGCCACAACTGCTCGCAGATCGCGAACCATAACAATAACCTTTGGTTCTGGATAATACCAATTTAGAAAATCGTATGTAACGCTCCAGCCTCTGCTTTTG
>Ga0247723_1001455_pt1 | contig 13851 bp, 10 predicted proteins | sample MSEWelMarce5H_FC_FD_189079 | JGI IMG/M metagenome (GOLD analysis project Ga0247723, IMG submission 189079) | Subsurface sediment microbial communities from gas well in West Virginia, United States - MSEEL Well Study Marcellus 5H_FC | ecosystem: Environmental > Terrestrial > Deep subsurface >...
ATAACAGAGAGTACCTCTTCACGGGGGTACTCTTTTAACTTTTAAGGATAGACAACGTGTCAGCTTACAATTTTCTTGGCCTTGTGAATGATGTGAATCGTAGGCTCAATGAAGTTGAGTTGACCTCTGCTAACTTTGCTGCAGCTACTGGTTTCTACTCTTCGGCTAAAGACTCTGTTAACTCTGCACTACAGTACCTTGGGCAGAATCAGTTTGAATGGCCCTTCAACCATGAAGTAAAAGAGCAAACTCTGACTGCAGGTACAGTGCGTTACGCTTATCCTAATGATGCAAAGACAATCGACTTTGATTCCTTCCGTATCAAACGTAATGATACTTTTAATAACACCACCCAGAAATTGCAGATCGTTGCTTACGAGGAATATCTAGAGAACTATCTAGATGATGAATATAACACCACGAATACCTCTATTAGAAGTCTACCCAAGAGAGTCTTTAGAGCGCCTAATCAATACTACGGGGTTCATCCTGTACCAAATAATGCTTATGTACTGGTGTATGAATACTATAAGAACACTACTAAGCTAGATAGTTCTACAGATGTTCCTGTCTACCCAGAGTCTTTCCGTTCTGTTATTGTAGATGGTGCTATGTATTACGCATATACTTTCCGTGGTAATACTCAGGATGCTACCCTACACCTACAGAAATTTGATGAAGGTATTAAGGATATGCGTTCTCTCTATATCAATCGCTATGAGTATATTAGAGACACCCGTGTCCACAGAGGTGACTCTATGAATATGCGGGTAGGATAATATGCCAACAGCATGGGAAACATTCCCTATTGAAGTTAAAGGTGGACTTGTTACAAACATCTCCCCGCTTCAACAAGGTATTACTGCACCGGGGTCAGCCAGACGTTTAACTAACTTTGAACCTTCTATTGAGGGTGGTTACAAACGTATCCTTGGATATACAAAATTTGATGCTGCCTTTGTCCCACCCTATGGTGAACCTCTTGTTCAGGGTAGTGGTCAGTCAGGTGCTACCATTCTTATTGCAAACATATATGACACTCCCGTTGTAGGGGATACGTTGACTATTGCAGGTGTGACTAATGACTCTGGCGCGCTTATTACTTATACAATATCTGCTGTAACTTTTGATAGTACTGCAAAGACTGCCTCAATAGAACTTAACGCTTCTATTCCTGCACCGAAAGCACCTGCAGATAAAGCAGCGGTGACCTTTGGTAACAATACGAGTCTAATCGAAGGTCTTGCGTATTTTGGACAGAGAGCTATTGCAGCCCGTGGTAGTAACCTTTGGTCATCTGATGGTACAGGTTGGATCAGAATCAATACTCCATCCTATGGCACTGTGCTTGTCAATGGTGGGAGTCAGACTGGTTCAACTCTTGTAGTTGATGGATTAACTAGGGTTCCACAGCAGGGTGATACTTTTACTGTAGCAGGTGTAGAAAAAGTCTATGCTATCACTAGCAGCGTCACTGTGACCTCTGGTGGTGCAACTTTTGCTATCTCCCCTGCACTAGCATCTTCACCAGCAGACAATGCTGCCATTACGTTCCGTAGTTCTGGCCGTCCTAACAGTTCTAAGATGAGGTTTGAGCGATATAACTTCTCAGGCACCCCTACTCTTGTTGGTGTAGATGGAGCTAACCGTCCGTTTAAGTACTCTGGTTCCACCTTTTCTGTAATCACCACTGCACCATCAGATGTTCTTGGTGCTAGTCATGTGACCCAGTTCAAGAACCACTTGTTCTTTGCCAATGGAACAAACTTAACCTTTACTTCACCATATTCTGACACAGACTTCTCTGCAGCTAATGGCGCTGGCTCAATTAACCTAGCTCACGTAGTCACAGGTATGATTGTTTTCCGTGAACAGCTTATCATCTTTAGTACAGATCAGATACACAGGATCGTTGGTAATACTATCTCTGACTTCCAGTTGCAGCCTATCTCTACTGACATTGGTTGTGTGAGAACAGACACTATCCAAGAAGTTGGTGGTGATATTGCTTTCCTTGGGCCAGATGGTGTTAGACTTCTCAGCGCAACCGACAAGATTGGTGACTTTGGTTTTGCAGTTGCATCCCGTCCAATTCAGTCTGAGGTAACTAGGCTTGTGTCTTCAAATACTAGCTTTACTTCTTGTGTAATTCGTGGTAAAAACCAGTATAGACTTTTAGGATATTCTTCAAGTAGAACACCGTCATCTTCTATAGGTGTTTTGGCTACACAGTTTATCGACCAGACAGTACAAGGAATGGCTTGGGCAGAAGTAAATGGTATTCTTGCGTATGTAGCAGACAGTGTTTACTCTAGTACAGACTCTTCTGAGACGATCCTCTTTGCTAATAAGGATGGGTATGTGTATCGTATGGAGTCTGGTAACAGTTTTGATGGTACAGCTATTCCTGCTGAATACTCTACCCCACATATCCCACTGAGTGACCCTAGAGTACGAAAGACTTTGTATAAACTGACTACTTATGTTAAACCAGAGGGTTCTATCTCTGGTACAGTTAGTACGGAATTAAACTTTGGTCAAACGGATACAATTCAACCACCATCAATATCACTACAGAATACTGCAGACAGCCCTTTCTTTTATGGTGTTGCGGTATACGGGGTCGCAAAGTATGGGGGTAAACTTACATACTCCTTTACTTCACAGATGGTTGGTTCTGGTTTTACTGTAAGTCTCCAGTATAATTTCTCTAACATAACACCTCCTTTCTCTTTGGATGCTATCACCATAGAGTACCTCAACAACGACAGGCAATAAAATGGCAACAGGCTATACTCGCAAAGATACCAATAACAACATCGCTAACGATAAAGTGATCAATGCTGAGGACTTAGATGCTGAGTTCGACGGGGTACAGTCTGCTATGGATGCAACCACAGGACATACCCATGATGGTACTACTGGTGGTGGTGCGCCTATTGAAGCTATCGGCCCAGCGCAGGCTGTTGTTATTACCGCTTCCGCAATGCGTCCTAAGACGGACGACACGATTGACCTAGGTACAAGCACCTTTGAGTTCAAGGATTTGTTCATTGATGGTACTGCTAACATTGACACCCTTCAAGTAGATGAGTCAGCTACCATTACAGCTAACCTTACCGTAAACGGTAATACTACTTTAGGTAATGCTGCAACTGATACTGTCACTGTGACTGCTGATGTTGCTTCAAACTTGATCCCTTCTGCAGATAATACCTATAATCTTGGTTCTGCTACCGATGAATGGGCCAATATCTATATCGACGGCACTGCTCAGGTTGACACTCTTCAAGTTGATGAGTCGGCTACCATCACGGCTAACCTTACTGTAAACGGTAATACCACTTTAGGTAATGCTGATACAGATACTGTGACTGTCAACGCTGACTTTGCATCTAGCCTTATCCCCGATGCAGACAATACGTATGATCTGGGTCTTTCTACCAATGAGTGGCGTAACCTTTACATTGATGGCACTGCTCAAGTAGATACCCTACAGGTGGATGAGTCTGCTACTATTGCAGCTAACCTGACTGTGACGGGAAATGCTACCATCACGACTAACCTCACTGTTAATGGTAACACTACTATTGGTAATGCTGATACAGATACTGTCACTGTAACTGCAGATGTTGCATCCAACCTAATCCCTTCAGCAGACAATACCTATGACCTTGGTGCAACTGGTAGTGAGTGGAAAGACTTGTACATTACAGGTACTGCAAATATTGACTCTCTGGTTGCTGATACTGCTACTATCAGTGCAGGTACTGCTACCCTGAGTGCTGCTACAATCATCACTTCTAATGGTGGTAATCTTACGCTACAGAGAAATGATACGGCAGTCGAAACTGGAGAGACTCTTGGTGCAGTGGACTTCCAAGCACCTAACGTATCTGGTGGTGGTGACGCTATCTTGGTTGCTGCTAGTATCAAAGCTGTAGCAAAAGATACTTTTAGCTCTACTGTAAATAAGACCTCTCTGGTGTTTCAGACGGCTGCTGATGGGGATGTTGTTACCCGTATGGAAATTACTGGTGACGGTAATGTTCTTCCTAATACAGATAATGCCTATGATCTTGGCTCTAGCACCAGAGAATGGAAAAACCTGTGGGTTACTGGCACTGCTAACATTGATGATCTAGTTGCTGATACTGCTGACATTAACGGTGGTACTATTGATGGGACAACCATTGGTGCTACTACTGCTGCTGCTGGTACCTTTACTAATATAACCGCTACTGGGGGCACTATCACAGGGATCACTGATCTTGCCGTAGCTGATGGTGGCACTGGTGCATCTAATCCAGCAGGTGCAAGAACTAACCTTGAACTTGGTACTATTGCAACTCAAGATGCAAACAACGTGACCATCACTGGTGGCTCTATCACTGGGATTACTGACCTTGCTGTAGCTGATGGCGGAACTGGTGCATCTACACTAACTGGTTATGTTAAGGGTAGCGGGACTTCTGCTCTTACAGCATCTGCAACTATTCCAAACACAGATATCACTGGCCTTGGCACAATGTCAACTCAGGCTGCTAGTGCTGTTGCAATCACTGGTGGGTCTATCAATGGAACTACCATTGGTGCAACCACTACATCTACTATTGCAGGTACTACAGGCAATTTCTCTGGTAACGTACTTGTTGGTACTACTAGCACAGCCCCTGCCCAAAGTTCAACTATTACAGGTCTTGCATTTCTTTCTACTGGACAACTAAACATTAACGTAGATGCTACATTCCACCGCATGGGTCGTATTCAAGACGGAACTCTCCTGACGTTCTATTCAGCAGGTACGGCACAAGGTAACATCGCCATTGCTGCTGGTATAACTACATTGACACCATTCCTTGGTTCTCACTGGGCAGCACTCTCTGACTGGAGCCGTCCAGATATTAAGATGGGTACTATTATGGAAACCATCAATGAGCTAGTGGAATGGAAATATGTTGTCATCGACGTTCTTGGTGAACAAAAGAAGGTAGCATATAACGGTACAGCAGCAGTTGGGGATATTGTATCCGTAGATTTTGAAGGCCAGACTTACGAAGGTATCCTAGAAAAAGAAATTGATCCTTTGCTGAACAAGCACGTTAAGGTCAAAGTTAGTGATACCCCCGAATCAAAGGCAGTCTTTGGGGTCTTCCTATACTGGAATACAGACGTTGAACTGGATGGTGGTGTTTGGAATGATATGTCTGTAGCAGCGGTTGGTAACTTTGTCATCCGTATGGCAGCAGGACAGACACCAGAGATTGGTGACCTAGTTGTATCTAATGGCACTGGGTGTGGGGTTGTTCAAGCTGACGATAGTATTCGTACAAAAACTGTAGCAAAAATTACCAGCACGATTCCACAAATAGTTTATGAGGATGGTTCTTTCCTTGTGACTTGTGTTCTTTACTGTGGTTAATAAAACACTTGCAGTCAAATCTATTTTAGTGTAAGATACAACAAACGTCTGGAGACATAGAGTGGACTTCAATCCCCAACAGCAACATAGCTTGCTTAAACAAATGGGCTATGACGGGCCAACAGACCCTAAGATGATGGAAGCTTTCCTATCGTCCAATCCCGGCGCAGCAGCACGTATGGGTAAGTTCTCTCGCGTTGTTAAGAAACGTGCAGGTATGGCTCAGGGTGGTGCTGTAGAACAGTCTGCAGGTGAAGAGCTTTCTCAAGCAGTTATCCGTGATCCGGGAAGCCTTGTAGAAGAAGCTGATGTAGCTAAGATACAAGTCACCCCCGGTACCCTAATCAATCCTGATGTAGGTCAGGTTAGGGCTGCACCAGTGGTGGACACAGCAACAGTAGCTAAGACTGAAGACGCTAGAGCACCTAGACCTATTGATGCTGCAACAGTTCGAGCAGATACTGCTGCTGAGGATGTTCGCAGGGAAACAAATAGACTTGATGCTGAACAGGGTACTGTATCTGGACGTTCTCAAGTCCGTGCTGCACAACAAAAAGAAAGTTCTCTAGAAGGTCTTCAGGCTGAACAGGGTAAAGGTATCCTTATGGATAACCCAGTGCAGCGTAAGGTAGAAGAAGGAGAACTAATCTCTGGCTCTACTGTGGATGCCGCTAAGGTTAATAAACTAGCTGAAAGCATTCAGGCAGCAGAGGCTACTCCTACTAAGCAGGCTACTGTACAGGGCCAGCTTGAAGGACTTATGCAACAGTTCGAGGGTGGTAATACACCAGCGTGGGCTGCAGGGGCTATGCGGGCTGCTAATGCTGCTCTAGCTTCTCGTGGTCTTGGTGCATCCTCAATGGCTGGACAGGCTGTTATTCAGGCTGCTATGGAGTCTGCGCTACCTATTGCTCAGGTTGATGCCAGTACCTTTGCACAGTTTGAGGGACAGAACCTTTCGAACAGACAGCAGACTGCACTCTTCGCTGCTCAACAACGTGCTAGTTTCCTTGGCCAAGAGTTTGACCAGAACTTCCAGACTCGTGTTATGAATGCCGCTAAGGTTTCAGACATTGCTAACATGAACTTCACCGCAGAACAAAACATTGCGATGGAGAACAGCCGTATTGTCAACACGGTAAACTTGGAGAACCTGAGTAATCGTCAGGCTATGACTATGGCACAGGCTGCTGCCCTTGCTAACCTTGACATGGCTAACCTGAGTAACCGTCAACAGGCTGCTGTTCAGAATGCACAAGCGTTCCTGCAGATGGACATGGCGAACCTTGACAACAGCCAACAAACAACTATGTTCCGTGCGCAGTCTAACATTCAGGCAATGTTTACGGATCAAGCTGCAGTCAATGCTGCAAGACAGTTTAATGCTTCGAGTGAGAACCAGACTAATCAATTCTTTGCAGACCTCTCCAGCCGTGTGAGTATGTTTAACGCAGAGCAGGGCAATGCTATGAAGCAGTTCAATGCTGGTGAGACTAATACTAATGCAAGATTTAATGCTCAGTTAAGGACACAACGTGATCAGTTCAATGCTAATAACTCTCTGGTGATTGCACAGGCTAACGCCCAGTGGAGACAGAACGTAGCTACAATAAACACTGCCGCACAGAATACTGCTAACCTCGAATCAGCCAGAGCGCGTAATGGTCTGACCACCCAAGCACTGGATAACATCTGGCAAAACGAACGTGACCTTATGTCCTTTGCTTTCCAATCCTATGAGTCTGCACAAGACAGAGCTACACAGCTTTTGCTTGAGAATAAAAAAGAGAAAGCAGCAGAAGCACAGAGTAAAGCCAGCTTCTTCTTCAAACTCCTGTTCGGTTAAGGAATAATAATAATGGACTATGATAAAGGTTATAAGACAGCCTCTTCTCTTGCAGACAGTATTAGACAAGCGGCTCTCTCTGGGACTAAAGCAAAAATTGGGAGTGGTCTTGCATCACGTATGGCTGCGACTGAACAAAAGTCTGAAAGCTATACTGATCTTGTAACACAATACATGAACTTTACAAGAGATTTTTTTGAACCTGTTGCAGCACAAAGACAACAGATGCCAACCTCTCCTGCAGGATCACCTATGGGTGCTGTCAATACTTCGGGTTCGCTTACAAGCCCTATCTCTGCTGATGTAGGGGACAAGGGTATTAGACGTATCCTTTCAGCACTCAAGAGCAAAGAGTCTAGTGGAAACTACAATGCTAAGAACCCTAAGAGTTCTGCGTCTGGTGGTTATCAGTTTATTGATAGTACTTGGCGGAGCCTCTCAAATAAGTATGGTGTAGGTACAGAATATAAAACCGCTAAGTCTGCACCCTCTGAAGTACAGGATATTGTAGCTGCAAGATATGTTGCAGATATCCTCGCAGAGAACGACAACGATGTTACAAAAGTTCCTGTTGTTTGGTACACAGGTAACTCTGCAGGGTCAATGAGTGAAGCAGCCTTGGCGGCAAACAATGGTCTTACGGCTGATAGATATCAGGCTGACTATATGCGTAGATACAATGCAATGTCTGGAGAATAAGTATGGATATGTTTAACGCCCCTATCCCCGGACAATCCTTAACTACAGAACCTAAAGGATATCCTTGGGAACGTCCGCCAGAGATTAACGACCCAGAGGAAGCCATTCAATATCACCTCGCTCGTCTCTCTGAACCAGAAATGCTTGAGGGTATTCTTGACTTGATTGAAGTAGAGGAACTAGATGTAAAGACTCTTACCTCTGGTATCATGCGTGGTGCAGTAGCTAGTGGTATGCACACTATCGATGTTGCGTTGTTGGTTGCACCTGTTGTGCATGAGTTTATTAAGCAGGGCGCTATTGCTTTCGGACTTAGCCCTGATGATGGCTTTGAGAACAAAGAAGAAAAAGCTCAGTATACTAAAGCAAAGAAAACTAGCCTTGCCAAGAAGATGATCAAAGAGATGTCACCAGCAGTAGCTGTAGAGGCAGTACAAGAAGCATCACCTGTAGAGCAAGTTGCCGTAGAAAAGCCTAAGGGTCTTATGTCAAGAGGAGATAGATAATGGGTTTTTGGCAAGGACTAAACGAAGGCTTAACCTATGTACTTGATAAGAAAGCTGCAAAAGAGTCTGAAGAACAAGACCGTGCTTTCAAGACAAAGATGTATCAAGACCAACTTCGTAGTGAGCGTCAAGGAAAACTCTTTGATATCCTAGTCTCAAAGGGTGCAACAGCATCAACGATTAGTGACTCAAGTCATGAGATTAAAGTCTTAAAACAACTTGGAGCTTCTGATGAAGTCCTTGCAGAGGCTGCAGGGTATGGTGGGGAGTCCCTACAAAAAGCTATAGAGATTGTACAAGCAAATAAAGCAGCAGTTGAAAACACCCCCCTTGAATTTGGCACTGCTCAGGTAGATGCATTACTGTCTTCTGCTGTTAAAACTGCCTTTGAGGGTAAAGAGCCAGACTATAATTTGGCTGCGTCTATCTATGGAATAAACCCAGAAGACTTAGATAAGCCTGTTGAGGGTGCTGAGGGTATGACTTACAGAGACCTTGTTAGGGGTGCTTTAACTCCACAAGACACACAAAAAGTAACTTTCCTAAATGAAACTGTTGGTAAACCTCTTACTGATGATGACGTTAGTAATATTCTGAGTGGTGCTAAAGAGGGTCTTGAGGATTCTCTTAAGGCAGAGATAGTAGCAACTTCCAGAGTAGCTAGTAATTTTGCGGCGAAAGCAGAGGCTGGTACTCTGACAGAAGAAGAAATAGAGGATAGAGACCTTAATAATGAGAGAATGAAAGCCCTTGCAGTGGCAGAGGAAGACCTAAAGCGTGGCTCTGTTACGGCTGCTACTCAACTGGTTGGGGGTAAAGCTATCTTGCCATTCCTTCAAACCAACTCTGCTGCATTAAATTATAACTTTGGGCAGGGCTGGGGGACATCTCTTCAGGAGCTTACTTTTAATTCAGCAGAAGAAGTAGAACAGGCTGTAAAAGACTTCAAGGTATTCGAGGGTGACCTTGTAATTGTAGATGGAAAAGTTCGCACAGTAAGGAACAGGGCTAGATCACAATGACAGATTTATTTTTAGCCTTCCCAGAAACTGAAGAAGAAAATACTGCACCTGTAGTAGGTCAGGTGGAACCAGCACCACGTGTGCCTTCTAGCGGTAATACCATTGAGGTAGCTTTTCCAGAAGACCAAAGCGTAACTCCTGCAGAGGTACAGACTGAGGAGATTATTTCAACTGAACCTCAAGACCCCTTTGCTAGTTATGAAGGGAGAAGCCTTACAGATGAAATGATCCTTGCTGACCCAGAACTTATGAAGGTTGTAGATACCTCACTACAAGTTCGTTTTGGTGCGCGAAGCAATCTTGCTGGTGCTGTTACTGGACTGGCAGGTGGTGCTACTGGAACCTTTGAGGGTAAATCCCCAGAGGAGCGTCTGGAAATCTGGAATAACTGGAATCGTTCTTTTGCTGGTGGTCAGTCTGTCACAACCCTTAATGAAGTTGCCTTTCATGTAGGTGCAAGTGATGAGGAAAATGCTGCTATCGGGGCAAGCTTCGAGTTGTTCGACAAGAAGGGCAATATCTTTACTGGCACAGAAACCCTAGGTGAAACTTTTGATGGTGTCTTTGACTACCTCAAGGCCGCAATCTATGATCCTGTAACTATAGCAAGTTTGGGTGTAGGTAAAGCTCTTACCTTTGGTGGAACTAAGGCTGCGGCGCTGGCCCTTAAGGCTACTGCAAGGGCTGCATTTAGACAGTCGCTTGCTGCTGGTGCTACAAGAGAGGTTGCTGCTAAGGCCGCTAAGGATGCAACTCGTATGGGGTTTGCTTCCCTCGGAGCCAAGACTGTGGCACAGTATTCTGCTGTGGATTTTGCAGCCAACGTAGGTTCAGATATCGCATATCAGAATGTGCTTATTGGTACAAAGGCTCAGGAAGAATACAGCTATGCACAGACTGGTATTGCAGCACTTGGGACTCTTGCTATCCCATCCATTATTGCTGCATCAAAGGGTATAGAAGCTCTTGCTGTAGGTGCTAGACAAGCATCTGCTAAACTGCCTGCTGGTGAACGTAACATCTTTGAAGCCTACGTGGATGTACAGAGAAAGTTTGGCAACCTTGGCCCTGATGATATTGCTAATGCAGTCAAACAGCGGACTAACGTAGGTCAAGTTAATGCCTCTCTCCAGAGTACCTTTCAGAATTTTGCTGCTAACCTACAAAATTTTGTCCCTTGGTCTCAAGCAAAGGTAGACGCAGGCAGGATTCTAAACAGTAATGGTGTTGCTCTAACTGCAGGGGAAAACCAGAACCTGTTCTGGAAAAGTTTTCTTTTTGGTGATACTGCAGGAACTCAAAAAGGTTTTGTTCAAGAGCTATCAGATGCTGGCTTTGTCTATGTACCAAGAAGCAAAGATGACACCATCACAAACTTTATCTCTGATGCAATGTCTTGGTTGGAGCCTGCCGTTGTTAAACAACTTGTTTCAGACTTTGAGACAACTGTAGGTAAAACCTTTGACGGGACTGTGGATACGCCAGAGTTGCTTAGTTCAGCTTTCAAAAATAGACAGAGCCTATTCGGGAATGGTCTGAATGACTCAAAGCAAGTCCAAGACATCCTAAACAAGGGTGGTACTGTAGGTCAATTTGCCGCAGCCATAAGTAAACAAGCAGATGAGGAACATCCAGAAATCGGTAAGTATGTCCTCTCTGTGTGGAAACGTCTTGTCACTTCTAACCTTTCTACTACAGCACTTAACGTCAAGGGTTGGGCATCGTTATCTGTTATGAACACCGCTTCTGATCTTGTGTTGGGTGGGCTTAAGCTGGGTGAAGCTGCAATATATAAGGCTTCAGGGCAACAGGGTGCATACGAGGCTGCTCTCAATGCCTCTAAGGGTTCTATCCTTGGTAGTATCAAGCGTGGCTATAACCTCTTTACACCAACGATGACTCTGGAAGCTGCAGATGGATACCTGATGTTAAAGCCTGAACTCTACGAGAGTGTTCTTCGTACAAGCTCTGGTGGTACAGATGGTGCAAATGTTTTGAAAACTTTTAATATTGACCCTACAAACAAAGTTGCAAACATTACCGAAAATACTGTTACTGCGTTACAACACGTTACTGGTGTTCGTTTACAGGATGAAGTAACTAAGCTGCTGTCTTTCCAGAGCGCCCTTGAGCAGGGTATCCTAAGAGAGTATGGTCAAACATACAATGCTTTTATGAGCCGACCAGATGCTTATACTGAAATGTTTACTACTCGTTTCAAGGAGCGTGTAGATGCTTGGGCTTTAAACAGAACCGTGAGAGAAACTGCTTCTAAAAGTTGGTCACAGAAAAAAGGTCGAGGAGTTACTCTAGGTATTGCCAAGGGTATTGAAGCCATCTCCAGAAATCCTATAGGCGGTTATGCAGTTCCTTTCGGATCGTTTATGAACACTGCATTTGCTACACTTGGGGATTACTCTGGGTTCAACGCTGTCAAACACTTAACTGCAAGGGCCTTGAATGACTCAGGTATCTCGCGTACAAGGTTTGACTTCGCAGAAGAAGAGGGCATGGAGCTTGTTGCAAAAGGTATCGTTGGTTGGTCAGCAGTAAACTTGTATCTTAATGACTCTATTGAAAAAGTTGAGAAGGGTTACGCATGGAATCAAGACGAGCGTGACGATGGCTCTATTGCGGATATTACCTATGAATTTCCTGTGTCTTACCTAAAGATAGCTGCTCATATGGCTGCTCATTATGTCAAGGATAAGGAAATCCCAGAGTCACTTGCTAAACAAGCATTTGAAGTTCTTGGTGGTCAGCCCTTCCGACAGATGGATACCGCAGGGCAAGAGGCTCTGGTAGTAATCAATAGTATCTTGACTGCAGAGTATGATGAGGCTGTTGCTAGTAGTATCTCTGTTCTCTCTGGGTTAGGTTCTCGTATTATCTCTGGTGCGCTCCGTCCTCTAGACCCAGTAAACCAAGTTGCTATCTTGATGTCTGATGACTACACACAGATAGATCGTAAGCAGGCTAACAACAAGTTTCTTGCTGAGTCGTTCAGATATGTTGACCAAATCTTTGGTGGTTTCGAGGCTCCAAAAGCAGCAACCTCTACTCGTGGTTTTGACCTAGGACGACCTGATGCGGGTAAAGGCTTAGGGGTAAGGTCAGTACCAGCGCCTAATTCTATTGAGCGTGTTCTTTCTGCTGTAGGTAAAGCTCCTTGGCAGGCTGTACGCTGGGGTGGTGATGATCAGGTAAAGAACTCTATGGATGGTATCCTTGGCCCTATCCTAAACGCAGAAGCAGAGCGTATGTTACGGGATAACCCAGACTTCTTTGATAAAAATTTAGCTACTAAAGAGAAGCGTGTAAATGAAGTTCTCGAAAGAGCAAAGAACCTTGCTACTCAGGTTATAGACTTTGGTTTCTCAGAGGAAGATACGCTGATCAAACTTAAAAGAGACCTATCTAATCTGCCGAAGAAGGACGTAAGAAGGGCTATGACTTACCTCGACTTTACAGGTGATCCTATGGACATAGCCAAAGAAGAGGGGGGAGCTGATAAGCTAGAGATGCTTATCTACTTCTCAAAGAACTATAATGAACTGCTTGTAGAATAAAAAGAGGGAGCCTTTGTGGCTCCCTTTAAGTTTAGTCCTCAAGCATAAAGTCAGCCCATTCCTCTGCCTCTCGCTTGATATCATCCCTACGTACCATGCCTGTAGACCTAGACAGCAGGGCATTCATTGCCATCCCCATTAGGTAGATTCGGGATGTCATAGGTTTAGGTGGCCCACCAAACTTCTTCTTGGCGGTGAACTGCTTGGCTTCTTCTTCAAGCATTGCATTCACTTTAACCACCTCAGCAGACTTCTCGTCAGGTTTTATCAGGGTTGTTTTCTTCATGTATCTCCACCTCTTCAACTAGCCTTGCCAGATACCACTGTGCTTTCTTCAAGTCTTCTAGGCCATTCTTATAGCGCCAACGATGCAGATATTTTGCAGTGTTACCCCGTAGATACCCGATATACTCTTCATAGGTCAGGAAGTCTGCAATGTAGTCGATACACTCAATGTCACCCTGTCCGTAGTGCTTTGGGTGATTCACATTATCTGACTGTGCTTCTTCTTCATCAGTTTCAAAATGCCACTTGGCCATTATAACTTCTCCGTTTCAAATGCAATAATCCATTGCTTACAGATATCACTACGAACAATATCATCAACACCAAACTCAATGGTTGGGATATCCATGTTGTACTTCTTAGCTAGATGCAGAATCTTACTAAGACCACTCTGCTGATTGATGTCACTCTGCTTGATATCACCGTTGATGACAATAGTACATTCTTTACCTACACGAGTCAAGAGCATTTTCATCTCATGGATCGTAAGGTTCTGTGCTTC
>Ga0247723_1001457_pt1 | contig 13849 bp, 21 predicted proteins | sample MSEWelMarce5H_FC_FD_189079 | JGI IMG/M metagenome (GOLD analysis project Ga0247723, IMG submission 189079) | Subsurface sediment microbial communities from gas well in West Virginia, United States - MSEEL Well Study Marcellus 5H_FC | ecosystem: Environmental > Terrestrial > Deep subsurface >...
TAAGCAAACCGTCGTATCTGGCGCGCACCGTTTGGATTTGGCGTGTTTGTTGTTTGATGATTTGGCACCAATTCTTGAGGAGTATTACGGCGCAAAAATCGTGAAGTCGTACGGCCGTTATCAGGCCACAATGCCAGACGGCAGCAAATGGTGGGTCAAAGCATTAAAGCCAAACCAAGGCCACGGTATGAGCATTGACTTGGTGATCGTGGACGAACTATTTGACGTCAACCCCGATTCCGTAGAAGGCGGTCTCCTGCCGGCACAGCGCGCTCGCAAAAATCCTCTCGCGTGTTTCTTCAGCACAGCTGGCACCGAAGAATCCGTGTTGTTCGCGCGCTGGAGAGAAGCAGGCATTCGAGCAATTGACAAGGGAACACCGTCAACAATGTACATGGCGGAATGGTCACCCGACCCAAGCCTTGACCCGCTGCATCCAGCGTCATGGGCGTGGGGTAACCCTGCGCTCGGTTACACGTTGGACATGGACACCATTAGGCAAGAGTCAACCAACCCTGATCGCGCATCGTTCTTGCGCGCATCCCTAAACCTTTGGGTATCGGTCGTGCGCGGTTGGATTGAGCCAGGGCGTTGGCCGTCGTTGGAATACACGGGGGACATCCCTAGCGGTGGCGTCGTGGCGATCGAGTCTTCGCTGGACGACTCCCGATACAGCGCGACCAGATGCGTAAACTTGTCAGACGGTCGGGTGCTTGTCACCGTTGCGTTTATTGCCGAATCAATTACAGAGCTGTGGGACAACGTGCAAGAACTTGCCAAAGACCCAACAATCAGGTTTGCGTTGTCGCCGACCGTGGACGCGACCTGCCCGCCAAACATCGAGCGCCGCCGTGTCGTCGTTGGCTATGCAGAACTTGGACGCTTTACACCGCTCGCCAAAAACATGATCGCCGAAGCACGACTGTTACACACGGGAGAAAAACTGCTTGCCGAACATGTCCAGCGCGCCGTTGCTGTTCGCACCGACAACACAATCGTGCTCTCAAGCAAACGATCACCTGGGCCAATTGAGTTAGCGCGAACAATGGTCTGGGGAATTGGCATGTGTGCTCGTCCAGTTAACAGCGGAAAACCCATGCTTGTCGCGGTAAATAACTAAGATAAACGCGGCGACCGCGCACCTTGCCTTTTGTCGGAATCGGATAAGTCATGCGCGGTTGCCACTTATATGACAAAGTAGGAACATGGCGATCTTTAACAAAACCAAAAAAGCAGCGATAAGCCCAGCGCCTAGCGTGGCAGCTGCGGTCGCTGGCGGTTACACAAGTAACGCGCAAGGCGTAAGCATGATCGGCCAGTATTACAGCTACCAAGAAGGCGAAGCACGCAACCGTGCGATCAGCGTTCCAACGATCAACCGCGCTCGAGATTTGATGGCGTCAGTCATTGGCTCAATGCCACTCCGCATGTTTTCGGAAACTTGGAACGGCGAAGAAATGACAAAGGTTTATCTTGCCCCACGTTCATGGATACGCAGACCAGACCCAAATGTCAGTTTCCAATTCCTCATGAGCTGGACTCTTGATGACCTCATGATGTTTGGCAGAGCTTTTTGGTACATATCCAGTCGCACCGCAGACGGCTACCCAGCGACGTTCACTCGACTGCCTGCCGGCTCAATTACCACGACCGACATGGTTGGCCCTGTTTGGTTTGCACCATCCAAAGAGGTGTACTTTAACGGTGGAATGTTAGACCCAGCAAACCTTGTTCAATTCTTGTCACCAGCGCAAGGAATGATTTACTCGGCACCTGGCGCAATTGAGACCGCGCTAAAACTTGAAGCAGCGCGCAATCGCAACGCATCGTCAAGTATTCCTGCCGGTATCTTGCGCCAAACCGAAAACTCAGAGCCGTTAGATGCACAAAGTCTCAGCGATTTGGCAGCCCAGTTCAATGCGGCGCGTGCCTCAAATCAAACTGCTGCTTTGAATCAGTACTTGACTTACACAGAAACAAACGCAACACCTGACAAAATGTTGCTGATTGAAGCGTCGCAATATCAGGCTTTGGAAATGTCGCGTCTTGCAAATGTGCCACCGTATTTGGTGGGCGTTGCTACTGGCGCTTACTCATACCAGTCGTCACAGCAAGCGCGCGCAGATTTGTATTTGTTCGGCGTAAAACTTTATGCCGACGCAATTGCTGGCGCTTTGTCAATGGACAATGTGTTACCACGCGGAACATATGTTGAGTTTGATGCCGATGAATACCTAGAAGAAAACTTTATGGCCGACCGTATGGATGATGAAGAAATAGTTGTAAGAGAAAACACTCAAGAGGAGTTAGCACGATGATTAAGTTAATTGCAGGAGATTTTACACTTGACGCCGCCAAAGGTGACGCGCCACGCCGAACCATCAGCGGAGTCGCAGTTCCCTACAACGTGCCGGCAACAGTCTCGGACGGCACAGCTGTGATCTTTCGTCCAGGCTCATTGCCAGTCGAAGGCAAAGCACCGCGCCTGTTCATGTACCACGATGCTTCTATGCCAGTAGGAGTAGTTACCGAGCGCGCAGAAACCGAAGAAGGCATGATGTTCAGCGCCAAGATCAGCGCAACCAGCCTCGGCAACGACGCTTTGGTCATGGCCATGGACGGCACCATTGACCAAGTATCCGTTGGCGTAAATCCAACCAAATTTTCGTACGACGAAGAAGGAACAATGGTCATTGAGTCAGCCGACTGGATGGAATTGTCCCTAGTTCCGATCGGCGCTTTTGGCGATGCCGCAAACATCACCAAAGTCGCAGCGAGTATCCACCAAGAGCCCGAAGAAGTAGTGTTAAATGAAGAAGTAACCCCAGTAGAGGAGAAACAAGAAATGTCCGAAGTAAACGAAACCGCAGTCGAGGCAACCATCCCGACTGCACCAGTATTTGCACAAGCAAAACGCAAGTTCGATCTACCAACCGCAGGTGAATACCTTGCAGCAATGCACATTGGCGGAGAAACATTCCGCAACGTCGCAGCAGCCGCACGCGACTACGCATTGTCAAAGCAAAGCGCATTGCAAGCAGCTGCAGGCGATGTAGCCACCACGGACACGCCTGGCCTCTTGAGCCAAGTCGTGCTTGGACCTGTTTTTGCGGATCTTAACTACATCCGTCCTGTAGTCGCAGCAGTAGGTGCTCGCGCAATGCCAGACGGTGGCAACCAAAAAACATTTATTCGTCCAACATGGACAACGCACACTTCAGTTGCTGCACAAGCAAGCGAACTTGGCGCTGTATCCGCAACCACTCCCGTGATTGCCTCGAATGTGGTCAGCAAGACAACCCTAAGTGGCCAGGTGACCCTCTCCGTACAGGATGTGGACTTCACGAGCCCCGCATCAATGGAAATCATCTTGCGTGACCTCGCAGGACAATACCTGTTGCAAAGCGACAACGTCGCAGCCGATGCGATCACCGCAGGTGCATCAGCATCAGGTTCAACCTGGACTTACAACAACACCGACCCATCAACATTGTTTGCAGCGCTTTACGATGCAGCAACCGACATCCTGACCGCAAGCAACTTCTTGCCTGACCACATTTTTGTGTCACCAAACGTGTGGAAGTTGCTCGGCCAGCAAATGGACGCAGATAAGCGTTCCGTATTCCCATACGCTGGCGCTGCCGGTCTCATGGGCGTAAACGCTGCAGGAACCGCAAACATCACACAGCTCAACACGTTCAACCCATTTGGTCTGAACCTTGTTGCTGATCGCAACTTTGCAACCAACACAATGGTCGTTGCAAAAGCATCAGCAATTGAGTTCTACGAGCAGGTACGTGGCTTGATGTCAGTAGAAGCACCATCCACACTCGGACGCGTGTTCTCCTACTACGGATACGTTGCAACGTTCATCGCAGACAGCGATCTCGTCAAGTCCATCACCGTCAGTCCTTGATTCGAAAGGTAGGCCCTAGTAATGGCCACCTATTCGGTCACAAACAAGTACCTAATTGACAATTACGCCGTACTGCAACTCCTGACCCCCAGCGAGATTGCAGTCGGCCAGTCAATTACGGTCGCTGGCGTTGACGCCACATTTAACGGCACCTACACGGTGCGCGCATTGCCACAGTATTTGTATATTGGCGTTGACAGCCAGGGCGACCTGCTGTACGACTACCAGTTGCCTATTGCTGATCAAGTGCTATTTGCAAAGACTGCCGATGATGTCGAGCGCACGGCCGCGTCTGGCACCGTCTCGTATGACCCTGTTTGCACGTGGGTGACAACCGCGCAAGTCATGTCTTACCTTGGCATCACCATTGGAAACCCGTCAGACGATTACACGCTGTTAACGCAATCGGTGTCGGCTGGCAACCAATTCTGTTTCCGCAGGCGTCAGGAGTCGGGCTATATTGACTCCCTAACGACCTCACCAGGCGGTGACGCAACATTAGGCACCCTGATGTATTGCGCCGCTCTGTGGCGCTCCAGAGGCTCAATAGAGACAACCTACGCCACGTTTGACGGCATGGGTTCGGCACCACAGCAAAGCCTGACCCCGATCGTCAAGCAGCTGCTTGGCATCCCACGTCCAGCGGTTGCCTAATGGCTTACACAGACATTCTCAACGAGGCGCTAGACGATCTCACAGCCACGCTCACAGCCGTGACAGGGCTCCGTGTAGTAAACGACCCCACCAAGATTGTTCCGAACGCCGTTTTCCTAGAAGCCCCGTCTTTTACGGCAACCACAAACGCAGGGAACGTCTTGCGCGTTGAGTTTCCAATCAAGGTCATTGGCTCTGGGCCTGCAGGTCTGCCGGTGCTCCGCTCAATCATGGAGATCGTTTCAACGGTAATCGGCTCAACAATTGTCGTGACCGGGGGCAGACCATCCAGCCTAGAAATCGGCGGTCAGGTGTACCCGTGCTATGACCTGGACTGTGCTCTCGCAGCTGTCGCCTAATCCACACAAACAACCCACGAATATGACAAACTGAAACAGAACTAAGGAGCATCATGGCAACAACAACATTTCTTTCCAACGCAACAATCAACGTGACAGGCTCAGCCGGAGCCGTTGACCTAAGCGACCAGGGCACAAGTTGCGCTATCACGGTAGGCAAACGCTCACTTCCAGCAACAGCATTCGGGGACACAGGCGAACGCCAGACCGCAGGACTCATGTTCTGGGAATGTTCAGTTGAGTTGTACCTTTCCTACGGTGCAGGCGAAGTGGAAGCAACTCTCTACGATCTGCTAAACAACGGCTCATTCACAATGACTGTTTCACCATCAGGCGTTTCTGAGTCGGCGAGTAATCCCGAGTATGTTTTAAGCAATGGATTCCTAGAGTCCTTTACTCCAATCAACTCGTCCGTTGGAGAGCTGGCAATGGTGACATTTTCGGCATCCGGCGGCTCATGGGTTCGAGATATAACCCCATAATTAACGGCTCCAAGCCGACATAGGAGAAACATGAAAATCAAGCTGCAACTTAAACGATCAGCAGACGCCACGCCCGAGTTCTACTGGACAAACCTATTTGTCATTACCGAATGGGAACGACTCGAGCGTCGCAACATCCAACAACTATCAAGCCAACCGTTGTATTCCGATTACTGCTGTTGGATGCACACTATTCTCAAAATTAAAGGCGAGCAAGTTGGAGATACGTGGCGCGACTGGATTAGCAAAAACCCAGACATTGAAATCTTGCCAATTGTGGATGAGACTGACGCAAACCCCACCGACGCGGCACCTACCGCCGCCAATTAGCCGATCTTCTTGTTGCGGTCGGTTGGTGGCCGCCAACTATCCCGTTTGACTCACAAGACCTAGCCACGGTCATTACTGTGTTAAATGAGCAAAACAAACGGAGCAAATAATGTCAGAGGTAACAGCAACTATTGAGATCGCAGGGCTCAAAGAAGCGCTGAAAACCCTCAACAAAATTGACAAAACACTTCGCACCCAAATTACTAGGGACTATCGAAGCATTGTCAAACCAGTCATAACCGACGCAAACAGTCTGATTCCAACTGGCGTCCCATTGTCCGGCATGTCGCGCAATTGGACTACAAAGTCGGGTTTTCAAATGCTCCCTTGGCAACCAGGGCATAAACAAAAGATCGCGGCAAAAATCAATACTCGAGCAATCAAAGAATATGCCGGCAGGACTACCAACGTGGGAACGTTCAGCATCGTTTATTTATCTGCAACTGGCACAATGTTTGACATGTCCGCACAGGGCCGTCTAGGAGCTGCGTTGACAGCACGATATGGCAGTCGTTCGCGAGTAATGTGGAAAGCATGGCAACAAAACGAGAACACGGTAAACGCTGAAATGGAAAAACTCGTTAAGCATGTCATGGACCTCACGAACAGGGAATTGATGTAATGGCTGTAGTAATCCCTATCGTTTCAGAGTTTGACGGCAAAGGCATTTCAAAAGCCATTAAGCAGTTCAAACAATTAGAAACAAACGGCGAAAAAGCGCAGTTTGCAATCAAAAAGGCTGCGGTTCCTGCAGCTGCCGCGCTAACTGGATTGGCCGTTGCCCTCGGCTCGGCGACACAGGCCGCAATGGAAGATCAGCAAGAACAGGCCGCGCTTGCGTTAACTCTGCAAAATGTGACTGGTGCTGGCGCTGCACAAACTGCACAGATTGAAGACCAGATCAGCGCAATGTCTCGAGCGTCGGGAATTGCGGATACCGAATACAGAAAATCTTTAGAGGCTTTAGTCCGCGGAACCAAAGACGTTGATCTTGCCATGAAGGACATGAACCTTGTCATGGACATCAGTACAGCGCTTCAGACCGATAGCGCCACAGTCGCAGACGCGCTTGCCAAAGCATATCAGGGCAACTTTAAAGCGCTTCGATCATTGACCCCAGAAATGGCCACAATGATTAAAGAAGGCGCAACTCTTGATGAAGTAATGAACGTGCTCGGTGGAACCTTTGGCGGTGCTACAGCAAAGAACGCCGAAACCGCTGCAGGCAAAATGGCAATTCTTAAAAATAACCTTGACGAAACCAAAGAATCAATAGGTGCAGCGTTGTTGCCGGCGCTTGAAGCTGTATTGCCAAAATTAAATGCTTTTGCTTTGTGGGCGCAGGAAAACCCGCAAGCATTTCAGTTTATTGCTGGAACCATTGCTCTGGTTGCGGCCGCAATTGTTGCGACGAACATTGCTATGGCGTTAAATCCTTTTGCGCTTATTGCTGCAGGAATTGCGGTGTTAGTAATTGCTTTAGTAACTGCTTACAAAAAATTTGAATGGTTTAGAACTGGAGTTCAAGTTATTATTAACAGCATTAATAGTGCTTTTGATTATCTCGTAAACGGTATTATTACAGCGATCAATTTAATTATTTCCGCATTTAATGCAATACCACTTTTGCCAGATATTCCCAAAATACCGACAATTAATACTGGGAGATTAGGCGGTGGCGAGTCGGCAAGCGCATCTGCAGGACGTTTAGGCATTCCGCGAATGGCAAACGGCGGAATTGTCACTAGCCCAACTTTGGCCTTGATTGGAGAGGCTGGCCCTGAAGCCGTAGTTCCATTAGGGAAGGGCGGCGGCATGGGTGGGATCACAATTAACATTTCAGGCGGCTTAGGCACGTCCACCGATATCGCTAACGCCGTCTATGAAAACCTGCGTTTCTACAATCAAAACGTGGGACCGCTTCGAATTAGAACGGCATAACCATGCCAAGCACTATTCCGAATTGTGGAACGTACACCATTGAAGCATTTGCTACGGGCGCCAACCCGGTCAACGCGTTCATCCTTGACTCTTCAGCATTGGATTCAACAGCTGTGCTTGCTGGAGCGGTCTGGTATGACATCAGCCAATACATCCAAACTGTGCAAATTATGCGCGGTAGGCAAAACCCGTTTCGTGAACCGTCCTGCAACCCTGGTACTGCGTCATTCAAAATCTATGACCCGAACTTCTATTTCTCGGTAGTGAACACGGCGAGCCCGTATTACAACACCACGGACGCTCGACTGTCTATTGGTGTTTCAACACCTGTGAGGATCAGCCGAAACGGTGAATATCTGTTTTATGGTCAGATCACGACCTACGACCAAAACATCCAGCAACCGAATTATTCAACCGTAAACGTCACCTGCTCTGACGCAATCCAAACATTTAACAACATCAAACTAAACGCTAGAACAACAACACAACAGTCCTATGGCGCGCGCATAAACACAGTCCTTGATGCAACTGGCGTTTTGACTGGCGCTGGCGAACGCAACATCGCAACAGGAGTCTCAACAATCGGAGCAGTACCAATTGAAGAAGGCGCCGCATTGCAGGACTATCTGCTCCGCATTCAAAACTGCGAATATGGGCGCATGTTTATATCACGATCTGGCGCATTCACAGCACAGGCTCGAGTACAAGCAGAAATCACTAACCCTTTGGCAACCCTTTCCGATACCGGCACAGGGATTGACTACGACACATTCGACATAGCAAACAGTTGACCTTATGCCTGATTACACCGTTGGAATCGCCGAACGCATCGCATCGCTACCAGATAGCACCGCCACCGCTAACTCTGTAAACCGCAACTATTTCCAAGAAACCAGCCAATCCGTTGTCAACACCGTAAACGTGGCAATTGCCCCAGCCGCGCCAACAACCCTTGACCCAACCCCACAAACCACATACGCCACAGCAACCGACGAAAACAGCATCGACACATTTGGCGTACAAGAAACCCCAATCGTCATTACATTGCTGGCAACCATTGAAGACGCTGGAGCATTAGCCCAATATCTGATCAGAGCTGTACCCGCGTACTGGTTCAGCAACCTGGCCGTTTCACTTAATACGTTGACTGACGCAAATAAGACCATTGTTGCAAACCTTGAAATCGGGCAACAAATTGCCGTAACAAAGTCATTCCCTGCCGGCGTCGTTCCCCAAACCGTAACTGAGTACCTATTTGTTGAAGGCATTAGTCACCAAATAACGCCAGAATCGCACATTGTCACGATCTACACAGGCCCAGCAACGACCTACCTGCAGTTCATTCTCAATACCTCAACACTTAACGATTCCACTTATGGGCTCGCGTAACCGACTAACTTAGGAGCAATATGGCAAAGCAAACATTTACTACCGGGCAAGTGCTCACCGCAGCCCAAATGACCTCGTTGCAAGCCAACGACTACAACTGGACAGTCAGCGCCAAAACCGCCTCATACGTACTCGCAGCTGCCGACGCCGGCACTCGAATCACCATGAACTCTGCAAGCGCCACAACCATCACAGTAAACACCGCGCTCTTCACCGCAGGCGACATCCTCGACATCGTCAACATCGGTGCTGGAACATGCACAATTACTGCCGGCACAGCAACGGTGACAACTGCAGGATCGTTAGCTCTGACACAATATGCGTCAGGGACATTGTTTTTTACCAGCGCAAGCGCAGCAATCTTTTTGCCTTCCGGCAAGACCGCTTCAAGTGCTGCAGGCACATTTGTTTCCACATCACAAACCACCACCTCAACTTCATATGTTGACCTAGCAACCGTTGGGGCAGTAACGCTAACTACGGGTACATCAGCGCTTGTGACTGTTTCTTGTAACGCCCAAAACGTAACAGGCGGTGCATCCGTTTACATGGGTTTTGCCGTAAGCGGTGCAACAACAACCGCCGCATCAGACACCTACGCGGCCTGGTATCGAAACGGCACCAACTACCAAACACAACTTTCAGCAACTTTCCCTGTTACGTTGACCGCTGGAAGCAACACGTTTACAACAAAATTTAGGGTTGACACCGGCACAGGAATTTTCTTGTCCCGCAACATTTCGGTTGTGGCTATCTGATGAACGCTTCACGGATCATCCAAGCAATGCTAATTCTTGGTTATGAAAGCCCAATATCGGTTGAATTAGACACCCTAGACATTTGGTTAGGTGACGAAGAAAACAAGAAAACGCTGACTAAAACAGAGATTACAAAAATCAAAGTTGAAGCCGAAAAGTTGGTCTAATGAAATGGATACTCAGGTCGTGGTGGCTCTTGTCGGTGGTGGGTTCGCTGTGGTGGTGGCGCTCATTAGCAAGATCGGCTACGAAAACAAAAAAGACCACGGACAAGTTCATCAGACACTTGGCCGAATAGAAGAAAAGATTGACAATCATGTTGAAAATCACAACTAAAGACAAAGCAATGTTTGCCAGTTACCTGCGATCTGTAGTCGGCGCGCTCATCGCCGTTTACTCAACAGGCACAACAGACCCAGGTGACTACGGCAAAGGCGCAATCGCAGCAATAATTCCACCATTGCTTCGCTGGGTAAACCCTAAAGACGCAGGCTTTGGACGTGGCAACAGCGAAAGCTAACCCCAACGCACGGCCATACACAGGCAACAGCGACGGCGCATCCGCTGGCCCACGTGCCGGCATGAACGAATGGATAAAGCAAGCGCTCGCCGTATCTAATGGCGCGCTTTGGAATAACGGGTCTTGGGGCATTCGAGACATGCGCGGTAGCGCTGGAACTTTAAGCGTTCACGCAACGGGCAGAGCTGTTGACTTGTCGTATCGCAAAACCGAAAAACACCAACAAGCAGGACGTCTCAATGCTTGCTCGTTTATTGACGTTGTTGTCGCTAACGCAAACACGCTCGGCGTTGAATGCATCCTTGACTATTTCCCTGCACCGTATGGTCGCGCATGGCGTTGCGATCGTCAGGCATGGAAGAAATACAGCAAGCCAACAATTCACGGCGCACCAGGCGGCGACTGGTTCCACGTCGAGATAACACCACAGGCCGCCGATTCGGTGATCTTTGTAAAAGCCGCATTCTTAAAGGTGTTCGGGGAAATCCCACCTAAGGCTTGATCTATGTTCTAGGGTCGGAGTACCGACAAAAGGACAGGCAATGACTGAACCCCAGATATTTGATTACAGCGTCTATACGGGAGTGATGGACAACGGCCAAGAAATCTTGGTGCAGATATTTACCAGCCCAGAGTCGGGCAAGTTCCTACTGGGACAAATCGCATTCAGAACGCTCACCTCAAGTTGGGGTCAGCCCATACCCTTGGAGAAACGATGAACTACTTTGCAGAAAAAATCATAGGTCTAGTACTTTGTACCGTCTTTGGCTTTACGGTCGCTGTAGGGGCTCCTGACGCGTCTGGTAGCCCGTCTGGGACTATTGCCCTAGCGCCATATTTGCTGGAGCCAAGCACCACCACGTCAAGCACGTCGTCCACGATTTACATTGACCCGTACAGCTCGGCTTGCGAGCAGTTTAGCGCGCTTGCCGTAAATCTTGGCTGGCCTGCAGATCAACGCACCGTGCTCGAATCAATCATGCAGCGCGAATCCAACTGCACACCAAACGCAGTCAACAGCAAAGACCCAAACGGGGGAAGTCGCGGGCTCATGCAGATCAATGGGTTTTGGACACCGTGGCTTATTGATGCCGGCATTATCACTAGTCCTGAAAACTTGTTACAGGCTGATGTTAATTTGCGCGCAGCGTTAGCAATTTACAATTACGGCGTTGAAAAACACGGTTACGGCTGGGGGCCATGGAGTGCAACAAAATGAGCGAAGGTAGCGCATGGAACCAGGGCGAACTTACCGAAGAAACCCGACGAATGGTATTGGAGCAAACAGCAATGACTAACCACACAATGGCAATGTTTGGATTAATTGACGACATCATGGCGGTAAGCAAAAACCCACACGCAAGCATCATCCAACGTTTAAAGACAATGAAAAACCAGTTGTCATTAGAAGACCCGATGCCGCTTTACGATGTGACTACACTCGACTTAGCGATCAAAGCATTACAAGCACATTCCTAACCGACAAGGGAGATTCCGACAATGAAAACCTGCACGATTTGCAAAGGCTCAATTGCTTACCCAGAGATTACAGGCAAAACACACTTCGTTTGTGACGGCCGTGTACCAGCAAGAAAACATGCGCCATTCATTCAAGGGATGTTGGCGTCACAGTCGTCTGCGGATGCGCGTTGGACACGCGATGAACAAAACAAAGTTGATGCAGCGATCTTGCACGTTGCGCGCACTAAAGGGTTCTTTACATCTGACGACATTTGGCAACACTTAGGAGACCAATTCCCTGTTACCAAGGGCATCGCTGGACGTCTGAACGCAGCTGCACGTCGTGGCATTATTCGCAACACAGGCGAACTGGCATATGCACAGCGCGGTGGCGCGCATGACCATGCACAGCGTCTAAGCGTTTGGGCAGGTATCTAATGGGTTTTGACCTAAGCAACTACGAAACCGTAGAAACACGTTTAGCGCGATTTTGGGAGCAATACCCAGACGGTCGCGTTGAAACAACGCTGATGAATTATGACGGCGATTCTTGCATTGTTCGCACGGTCGTTTGGAAACACCGAGACGATGCCAACCCAACCGCAACGGGATACGCGCACGAAATACACACAGACCGCGGGGTCAATATGACCAGCTTTATCGAAAATTGTGAGACGTCCAGTTTGGGACGCTGTTTGAGCAACATGGGCTTGGCGAAACAAGGCGCAAGACCGTCGCGTGAAGAAATGCAAAAAGTTGAGCGTCTAGGCGGCGCACCGCAAGCAACTGGCAAGACACATACACCGTCTGGCGCGTTTGCTACACCAAAGCAGATCGGCTACATCAAGAAACTGGCTAAGGATGCCGGCATGGATGATCTTCGACTGTTGGAGTTAATCCAGCGCGAACTAAACAGCGATGAAGCCGTGCTGGAATTATTGAAGTCACATGAAGCAAGCAGAATCATTGAGGTATTGAAATGAGCGCGTTCGATAGTGCAATGCTGATGATTGATGACCTTGCAAGCAAAAACATTGAACTAGAACAAAAGGTTTGGGACCTGGAATTGGCATTATGGCATGAACGCCAAAACTCAAAAAACGGAATATGCACACTTCAACGCGGCAAGTGCAAGTTTTGCCTAACTGCTGATAAAGCCTTCATTCACGTACAAGAAATGTTGCGCGATGAAGATTGATCCAAAGATCAGCGAAGCAGACTTTAAGGATGTTGTGATCAGCATTGCTAAGCGTTATGGCTGGCTTGTGCATCATGATCTGCCGGCACAAAACAGTCGAGGGCGTTGGGCAACACATGTGCAGGGCGATGTGGGTTTCCCTGATCTGTTCATGGTGCACCCATTCCAAGGCGGTCGGCCATTGGTGATTGAATTAAAGGCAGAAAAGGGTAAGACAACACCTGGGCAAAAGATTTGGTTGAAGGCGTGTGAGTTGGCTGGATGTCATGCAGCGGTTTGGAAGCCAAGTGACATGGAGTACATTCTCTACACCTTGAGCAATCCAAGAATGTAAACAATCGGCTAGTAGCACGACCTAAGCCATTCGCACGGCAGTTGGTGACACACGGCAACGTGGGTAGATCGGCGCGCCCCGAATCATGCAACACGAAATGAAACGGGCGAAGCGTCGAGGCGAGCCGTAAACATAATCGGCTAGTGAGTGCAAAGGGAACCAGGTTGGGCAATCTGGTGGGTGGAGCATTCACACATCTCTTGACCTGCAAATGACATACAGTTAACAAACAATGAAAGCACCGACATGAACCCGACAACAAACACAACCCACCAAAACCGAGGACAAGGCGCGCAAGCGCCGCGTCAGCGCAAGCGAAGCGCGCGAGCATGACACGCAAACTCACCGAACACGACACAGCGATTTACAAACAAGCACGCGCCGAACTACTGCGCGACCAACCGTTATGTCATTGGTGCCGGCGTAACCCAGCAACCGAACTAGATCACCTAGTCGAATCAGACAAAGGCGGAACAATAGAAGACGGATACGTCGCAGCATGCAAAC
>Ga0247723_1001458_pt1 | contig 13840 bp, 26 predicted proteins | sample MSEWelMarce5H_FC_FD_189079 | JGI IMG/M metagenome (GOLD analysis project Ga0247723, IMG submission 189079) | Subsurface sediment microbial communities from gas well in West Virginia, United States - MSEEL Well Study Marcellus 5H_FC | ecosystem: Environmental > Terrestrial > Deep subsurface >...
GTTTTCCTGATCATCTTGGCGCACTCTGAGCCGCACGTCTTTGCTGGGCCGCGCTTGGAAGATGTCGTAACGAACTTCTTGCCACAGAACTCGCACGTCCGCTCTAAGGCGGAGATACCGATACGCTTGACCTTTTCTGAGCCAAAGATTTCAGAGAGCAGGGCTACGCGCTGATAGTTTGGAAGCGACTTCCCGTTAATCCACGCCCGGACTGCTGCATGGCTGCAGCGGGACTGTCGCGCAAGCTCATAGGTAGACATGCCCGTGCGGCGCATCTCGGCAATGAGTGCTTCGCGGAACTTATGGGTTTGTGGTGTGGCTTTCATTCCATGATCCTAGACGATGCGTAGAAACTTTGCAACTTGCAGTAAAGACCAGATTCTATGATAAGATTGTTACATGGGACAAGTTGGACGACGCTCAAATGAAGACAAGGATCGCCTGATGGCAAGCATCAAAAACTTGCTGCTGCAGGGCGTACCCGTAGACGAAATCGCGGTTGTGGTAGACCTTCGCCCGGATACGGTTCGGCGCCACATCACCACGATCCGCAAGCAGTGGATTGACGAGGGGATTGGGTCTGCCGAGAGCAAACTAGAACTGATTGAGCGGGCGAACCTCATTGCCAAGCTTGCCTCTTCTGGACACAGGGCGGTCAAGGGAAAGTCTATTTCTGGCGAAGCAGCCTTCCTGAAGATTCAACTAGAGGTTCTGGATCGCCTTGCCAAACTGACCGGAGCCTTTGAGGCACAGAAGACTGAAGTTAGCGGCCCAAACGGCGGGCCTGTTCAGATGCAATTGTCTGAGCATCCAGTTGATAAGTTAAGCGGTCAAGACCTTGCAAAGCGCCTTCGCAACTGGGCAGAAGCACTAGAGGAGGAGCCGGATGGACAGCCAGATGTACCGACAGTGGTTGAGGGAACGAGCAAAGACGTCTGACGCGGCGTTTGCCGAATACGTCTCCAACCTTGTTTTCCCCAAGCACCTTCGAGAGATGGAAAGATTCCTAGACAAGAATGACCGCGCGCTTGTGCTCATGCCTCGTGGTCACGCAAAGACCACGCAGTTAATCCATCGCGTCGCAAGGCTGATTGGACTAAGCCAAGGAAAGATTCGTGTTGGCATCCTGACCTCCGTCCTCTCTGACGCCTTGGCGCGATCTCGAGCAATCAAGGCGATTATTGAGTCGCCACACTTTGCCGAAGTCTTTGAGTGGGCGCAGAATGGCGTTGCTGGGCCAAAGTGGACTGACGAAGTCTGGACGATTAAGGGAGCCACAATGGGCAAAGATGCCACTTGCTTTGCAGATGGTCTTGGCTCCATTAAGCCTGGTGCCCGCTTGGACATCCTTATTGGCGACGACATGGTCGGCATGAAAGAGAACGCCACCGCCGTGCAGCGCCAAAAGGCGTCTGATACCTATTGGCAAGTTGTTGATCCAATGCTTGTTCCGGGGGCTAAGCGTTGGTATATCGGAACGCGATGGCACGAGGACGACTTCTATGCTGGGCTGGGAGGCAAGGGAACCCCAGTCATGCTCCGCAGGGCTGTTGAGGATGGGAAGATTCTCTGGCCAGAGATGTATACGGTTGCCGACATGGATCGCAAGAAGGAAGAGCTGGGAACACCAATCTTCATGCTGCAGTTCCAGAACGACGTCACATCAATGGGCGGCAACATCTTCCGATATGACTCGTTCCGCTACGTGGATAAAGTTCCAGACGGAGCCCACAGAATCGGCGTTGACCTTGCATCCTCTGCATCGGAGCGAAGCGACTATACGACTGCCGTTGAGGTAGTTGAGGACGCCGATCACAACCTGTATGTCATTGGCGCATGGAAGGCAAGGCTTGCTGAGGGGCACAAGAAATGGCTGACCGGAATTGACAACAATGGCGAACTTTGCGAAGAGGGTGGCCCTCGCCTTCTCTGGCCGGAATACCTTATCCCCAACGGGAACCGCGCAAATGACAGCTCTCGCAACCTTGAGTCGGTGAATATTGAGTCTGTTCAGCATCAGAGCACCTTCGTTCGGGAGGTTCTTGGAACGACCAACCTCCCAGCGCGACCAGTTCGCCCAGACAAAGACAAGGTCACAAGGGCTCGCGGACTTGCTGCGCGATATGAGTCGGGGAAGGTATTCCATCTAAAGGGCGGACCGGGCATCTCAGACCTTGAGGCAGAGATGGGCGCGTTTCCAAACGGCGAGCACGATGACCTCGTTGACGCCTTGGTCTACGCAGCAGACCTGTCTGGAAGCCAGTTCTACTTTAGTTCAGCGAAGACGGGTAAACGGTTCTAATCCAGCGATAAGGCATATCTCTAATCCAGAGAACGTACGGCTTTACGCCGTTTGTTCTTCCGTCAATGATGATGATGTCGCTGCTCTCCCTCATCACCGTGAGCGCCGCCTGCATTGTGCTTGAGTTGTCCCTGTCTGCAATGTAGGCGATAGCCCCAGATACAAGTGCCGTTGCTGGGCTTGTACCGCTTGCAGCCATCGGATTGCCAAATCTGTCCAAGCCGTCAATCGCGCTTCCGGGCGCCCAGATGTCCACACACCTACCCCAGTTGGAGAACATAGACCGAAGATGATTCTTCGTCATCGCCGCGACCGTAATTGCTGACTTAGCGCGAGCGGGGCTCCTAAAGCATGCATTCGTAGCCTCGTTTCCCGCAGCGACCACAACTGGCATCTTCTTGGCTAGTTCGTTTACCACGGCATCCAATTCTGGGCTTGCGTTTCCCCCCAAGCTCATATTCACAATGGATGAAGAATATTCAGCGTTGGCATCAACCCAGCGCACTGCAGCAATCACCTGCGCAAGTGTCCCGATTCCATTGCAACCAAGCGCCTTTACGCCAACAACAGTTGCTAGGGTTGCGATGCCGTAAGAGGGGCTGTTAATTAGGCTGCCCATAAACGATCCGTGGCCGTTGCAATCATCTGCCCCAACGCCCGTGTCAATGACATAAACGGTGATCCCAGATCCCATCTGGGCGCCAGCAAGTGTTCTTCCGTCAAGGCTATCCCACGGTTGATTTACTCGATCTTGAGCCCAAGCATCTCCAGGCGCGCTCGGAACATTGTCCACTGCCCTGAACGTTGGCTTTTTCCTTGCTGTCTTTGCATCAACGGGCGACGGAAATAGAAGCATCGCAACCGAAAGTAGGAGCAGCAAGAATTTCTTCATGATGCCTTAAAGAAGCGCCCAGACTTGCAGTTAGGGCAGTAGCCGGACTTAATTCCCTCGGCAAGTGTGGAGGAGAAAGATTCGGCAAAGCCAGAGGAAACCGGATGCCTGCAAGTTGAGCAAAGCCAGTCACCAGTTTGGCTATTGGCAATTTTGATAATGCGGTATTGCCAGATTGCTCGCTTTGGATCTGGATGCTTGCGGGCTTCAATCTCGTCACCGTCTTTGCGTAGCTCTTCAATTCGAGCACCAAAGCGACCACCGCCGACATCTGGCTGCATCAACTTATCTCCGCCAACCCACTCGTTTGGCGTCCGCATTAGAACCTCACGAATCTTTTGTTTTCGCGTCATCTCTAGCCTCCTCCTCGCGAACGATTTCTAGCGCTCGCTTAATGCCAGCAATGTATGCCATTCTGGCGATAACTTCAATCTTCCCGTTTGCGCCGTCTGCCACACCAACAAGAATCATTGGCAACGGCCCATCAACTGCCCGCTCAAGCAGGTCGCCAAGGCGCTTCTGCTTCTTGCTTAGCATTTGCTGATTCCGTTCGCCCAGAACATTGTCTTAGAGAGCGCATCGTTAAGATCCATTGACGACTGGGAAAACTCTTGCATCATCCCGTTGATCTCAACTCTTGCCTCAATTGTCCAGACTGGGTCTTTGCCAGTGGGGGCAGTTACGTCAACAAACGACTTTGACCCAGAGATCGCGTCAAGAGTCATCTTTACCGACTCCATAGACTCACTTGTCACCTTAGCCTCTCGCTCTTCGCCCATCGGCGGGAACGAGATCAGCATGGAAGCGGCAAGCCAGCGATCTACTTTGAGTTTTCTGGACTTAGGTCCAGTTCCGCGATAAACATCAGAGTAGTAAAGAATTCCTGCGCCGTCTTCGTCGCTGCTTCGCAGGTTTCTTCCGCTCCGCTGAACGTTACCCTTTTTTCTTGGGTGTCCCAAATTGCCCATCTCCATTCTCCTTCGCTAACTAACTCTATTTTCCAGACTTCGTATCTCTCTTTGTTTTCCATCGGTTTAATCCAATCGCCTCCATTGCCATGATTAGGCCATCGCGCATCCCGCGATGGTATTGATCGTCAGCCGACTTCGCCTCAGCCCAGTCAGCCAGCTCCACGATGCGTTGGTGCAGATCTTTAATCGCATCAACACGACCGTCTTGTCTGGCTACCTTAATGGCTTGGAGAAGTTGGTTGTTCACTTCTTTGGTCGCTCTGGCAAATCGCTCTCAAGTGGTCTTCCCCACTGACCACGCTGCAAAGCCACGGCGATAAGCGCGTAGTTTGCAATGTCGAGTAGGGTATCGGCAAGCGACTCATCGGTCGTCTGGTCAAGCGGATCAAGAATTACTTGGCCGTTGACGATCTTGCCGTTCATGAACTTCTTTGCCCGGGCGACCTTGTCGTGTGCAATGCGGCTGATTACGCCGTGCAGACCAAGTTGCTCAATGTTTGAGTCGCCATAGCGCTGCTGCTTCTTAATGAGAAGCTCGTACGCCTCGTTGTAAATACTTGCAAACGTTTTATCAAACGTTTCGGCATCGTCTTTATAGATTGGGTATACAAGTGGTTCCATGATGCCTCCTTTCTCACTACATCGTAGTGGCAGGAGTTCAATCTGTCAAAAGTGCCCTGCGGATGCCCTCTTCAAGTGTAATGCGTGGTTGCCAAATCTGGAAACTCATCGCTGGGTCTGAGACTCGGTAGAACACACCAACTGGCTTATCTGGATGCGTAACGATCTCTGGGGAATACCCAGCCTGCTTGGTCACAAGGTCTGCAAGGTTAAGGAATGAGGTTGGTCGCCCCGTCCCGATATTCAGCGGCTCGCGGCAATCCTGCTCAATGGCAGCGTTAACCGTCTGAACAATATCGTCAATATGCACAAAGTCACGGGTTTGCAGCCCGTCACCCCAGACCTCAAACGGGTCTGCCTTGCGCTTGGCGCGGTCAATAAACGACGGGAACGGATAATCAAGCGCCTGATCTTCCCCGTAGCCAGAGAAGGGGCGGAAGATATGAGTGCGCACCCCCTCAGCCTCCGCAAACTGGGCAAGATACTCGCCAGTGAGCTTTGACCACCCGTAGGTAAAGTCTGGGCTGCGAATGTCGCTAAGGTTGATCATGTGCTCTGCAAGAGAGACGTGCTCTTCTCGGGTCTGGAGTTCAATGGGATAGGCAGCAGAAGAGGAGAAGTACACCACTCGCTTCTGCTCGGTCCGGATCGCCCACTGCCACATCTCCGCGTCAATGGAAAGGTCTACAGCCACGGAGAGCGGGTCGCCCTCAATCTTTGCCCGACCGCCAACAACCGCTGCAAGGTGCACGACGAGATCCCACTGGATGTCATCTTTTCGGAAGAAGTCTCGAGCATCCCGGGACGGCTCCCCGACAATATCAACCCCAAAGACCTGATGTCCCTGATCCTCATAGAACTTCCGGAAGTGCTTGCCAACAAATCCTCTGTGTCCAGTAATCAGAATGTTCATTATTTTCCACTCCTACTCTTGCTTGGGATTGCTTTATCCGAACTCTTTGCGAGCCAGATTTGATAATCATACGCGTAACCATATTCCCTGAGCTTGATAAGAGATAGACACATTGGCTCAAACCCAGCCTCAATAATCATTCCCTTTACGCACTCAGAATCCCACCCCCAGTAGTGCTCTAGGTTTCCAGCCTGGCCCTCGCCGTCTGGCGTGGTTAGGATCAAGTGTTTCGCCTTGCTTCTGATGGAAGAAAGAACGGCTTCTGGGTTATCAAGATGCTCAAGTGTTTCCGAACAAATGAATAGATCAACCCCTGGAATTGAGTGGATGGTCTCTTCAATTGGTCCAGTAATTTCGTAGCCTGGCGCAAAGTCGCCGATGTACTTCTTGTCAACTTCTAGAGAGTTTATGATTGTTGCGTCTCCAGCAGATAGGTCTGCTGCCGTAGAAATCGGACCCAGCCATCTCGCAACCGCGATGGTCGCCTGAACCCTAAGGATATGATCGTGGAATCCTGTGTGGTCATGTGGCGAGGGGTATATGTTTTTTAAACTTTTCTCGTCGTACGCTTGACGCAATCTTGCTCGATACACTTTACGACAGGACTTTCTGGATGTCCTTATCAAATTGCCCAGACTGGTAGAGAGCGTAAGCAACTCGGTCATTTTCATAGACGTGAGAGGCGTTTACCTCTTGGTACTGGAGGTCGTTGATCGCCTTTCCGGCAAGGTAGTGAAGATGCTCAAGGATTACATCATCCAAATAAGTTAGGTTTCCTAGGCTTTGACCAAAGTCTCGCCAGAAATTATCCATGTACATATGCACGAGCGTTGGCGGCACCATATAGCCAATGCGCTGAACAATCTTGGATGAAAGGACAACCGCCGTTGGCAGGTTTGCGCCCTGAAGAAGGTCGTTGCCGTATGCGACGCCTGGCTTGTTGCCAATCGCTTCGCACAGCTTCACGTCCCATCCCTCAGTCCTCGGGCGGTGGTCGTCACCCATGAAGCCAAGATATTCGTACTTACTTGCGTACTTATTGGCAAGAAGGTTTAGTGTTCCGCCCATCCGCAGCCTTGGATTGATCTCGGCTCGCTCAAGGACTTCTGGGGCGTACTCGCTCTTGTCGTCTTCATCAAGGCCGAACAAGATGTCCGAGTCTGTAGAGTTTTTCTTAAACTCCTCCAATACCTCAGCGCATGCCTTTGGACGCTTGCGGCTTGGAACGATCATCAGTAAGCGGCTCATCGGATTCCCACCTTTCTTGCAAGGAGCCATGAGGTCTCCTCGTCACTTAGCCGGCAAAGCGGCTCTTCTCCGTCGCCAACAGTCACCAAATATGGAAGATCGTCCTGCCCGTTTCTTTGATCAAGGGTAATGGACATGGGGAAATCTTGGGCATACAAAACCCAGATAGCCCAAACCCGATCCGTAGGGGCATTGCCCTTCTCTCCCGACATGCTGGCAGTATACATCACGATGGTGTAGTATCTCCGGGTCGCCGGGGCTTGAACTCCTTTCTCCCCGGCGGCACTACCCCTTAATCTGAGACTTAGCCTTTAGCGTTTTTGCAAGGGCGGTGATCGGGTCTGGGTTGAGTGGTTGCAGGAACTTCTTCTCCGCCTTGGCATCTTGCTGGTCTTGATTCTCTTTGACTTGCGTCACTTGGTTAAGTGGATTGGCCACAACGCCGTAATTGTAGAGGTCGTCGTCTGAAGTAATCCACTTTGCGGCATTCTCAACATCCCACTTATTTTCGTTTACTAGCCTTTGAATTAGGTTTGCGTCAGGCTTGGTGGTAAAGGACGGGTCGTACACGTGGATGCGGTTATTTGGTTGAATCGCAAAGTTTCCGTCGTCCCGAAGAATAACGTGACCACATTTGTGCTGTCCTGGGTTCTGACTGTAGCCAACATCAAGGGTGTTGTAGTCTGGCGCGCTCCAATCAAGCGAGAACAAATACTTTCCACCAACTTTATTCTTATTGCGGTCAATATAGGAGACTCTCATGCCATCAAGCGCATAAAATTTAGTCACAGTGATGTTCGGCGAAAAGGAGTTCCACAGCACAAGGTCGTGGATATCTGCCTCGGGAACACCGGGCTTAGAGCAGAAAGCACTGATGGGCGCCCTCCACCAAATGCCGCCATCTTCCATCATAAAGTGAAACAGAGGACTTCTGCCGACAATAGAGGCTACGCCAAAAACAACAACGGGGAAATACTGGTCATGGCTATCTTTCTGATTGCGCAAATGATTTCCTCGCACATAGCACTCAATAGGTGGAATGTTTGCGTTCAGTTCAGGCATTTCTTTCTCCTTACAGCAAAATGACGGGGATTGTGATCATTAGCCCGATGCCGGCTGCCCAAAGAACTGCGGCAAAGGCAACGAGGTACGAAGCGTTCTTCCTGCTCTTCATGGGCGAGGTTACACCAAGGGCAAACAGCGCGACGGCAAAGATACCCGTAAGTACCTGCAGTCGGTTGCTGTAGTTTCCCTCCTGCTCCGATCTCTCAAGGGGCTCGGTGCCGCTGTTGTACATCTGGTTATACGGACCGTAGACGGCATCCATATATGCGGTGCAGTCTGGCAGTTGACTTTGTGGGCTGTTCTGCTGGCATGGCACAGCGTAGACGCTGAACTCATACGAACCGCCAAGGCCAGTATCCCACGTCAGCAAGTCCGCTCGGTACTTCACCTCTGCCGTAATCCACAGGTTATTCGCATCCGCAACGATCAACTGATAGTCGCCATAGGCGGCAGACGATGCATTGTTGTGGAAAGACGCCTGGATCGCAGTCCATGCGGTGGTGGTTGAGACCAAGCCAATCAGCAAGACCACAACCAGTTCTTCTGAAAGCTTACGCAAGATGTACGACATTACCCTGAAACCTCATTGTCTTCAGCGAAATCAAGGTCGTCAGATCCAGCAAGTTCTCTCTCATTGCGCAACTCAAGGTCAACTCGAGTGTCTTGAATTGCCTTTGCAAGGTTTTCGTGTCTTCGGTAGGCAATCGTCTCAAACTTATCTGAGGAGTAGAGCGGCCTTTCAAGTTCCTCCGGGTTGGGCCACTGGTGCTCTGGCAGGTCGCGGACAACCCCAACACCCCAAATGCCAGACTCAGATCGCTCAATCAGCCAAATCCGCTGGGTTGCCAATAAAACGTTGTCAAGCTCTTTTAGTTCGGCGTCAATACTAAGCTCGTCAAAAGTTGCTGAATTATCTGTTGACATATTCACCTCAATAATAATCCGAGCACGAAGCAAAGTATCCGCATTCGCACACCAGTTTGCACTTTAGCTCATCCATCTTAGCACCACAGTTAAGGCAGGTCAGAATCAACTCCTCGGGGTCGGATGGAGATTCTTTTGGGCTTGACACAGTCTCTTGATCCACTTAGCCTCCAACCATGACTGTCAAGAGCAGACCCTCTGAGCAACTACCGGACTGGGCAATTGAACAGCCGGTCCGAGAGTCGTGCCACCCCAAGTGGGTGCGCACTGGCTGGATGTGGGGTCCGGAGTGTCCGATTGAGCCTGGGCATGGAGCCATGGTTGACCTCAAAGGTGGTGGCTGGTACTGCCGGCACCAATACCACGATATTGATAGTACGCGAACTTCTTGGACGGATGAGTCTCTAAAAGATCTTGCTTACGAGCGCGCCCTCAAGGCTTGGCAAGAGCGATCTAAGGCTGACCAGCCTACCGAGTAAAGGCGCTAATCAACCAGAGACAACCGTCGTCGCCAATGCGCGTGTAATCGCCCTTAGTGACCTTCTTTACTGCCAAGATAGAGTAGTCGTCATAGACCCCAACGACCCTGCCGCCAACGACTAGTTTCTGCGTCCAGTCCCACAGCAGTCGCTCAACCTGAGCAGCCGTCTTGGCATTAATAATAATTAGGCTGAATGATCCGTCCTCCACATCATCTGCGGCTTCTTCCACACTGTGGTTAAAGAAGCGGATGTACTCGTCAAAGCCCTGATCTCGGATTGTCTCTGCCATGCCGTGATCAAAGGTCTCGTTAAACGAAAGGAATTCTGGACGAGCAGACTTCTCAATCTCTGAGCAGATCTGGGCTACGGCGACGGTGACCTGTGGGTTATGTCGCCCGATTTCCGCAATGACTGGAGCGTCTGATCCTTCGCACTCGGCGGAAATCTCGTTGATTAACTCCTCAAGCGCAAAGTGGTGCGCCTCAGTGAGGTCTCCAGGCAGCTCGTCCCAAATCACTTGTTTTCCTCACCAAGCCCTGGGTTGGCCTTACTTGCAAGACCTTGGATTGCAGAAAGAAGGAACTTCTCAGTGTCTCGAGCGCCAGAAGCAACGCTTCCGTGCTCCCTGACCGCGTACAGAGTTTTTGACAAACCCTGAATAACCTCGCGCGCCTCATCGTGCGTCAAGGTCTTGGCGGCTACTTCGCCAAACGCTCGCCCCTCGTCTTCTGCAGAACCTTTTTCCATTTAGTATCCAAAGATCTTTCCGACAATAAAGAGAAACCCGACAAAGAGTAGGGCGCCGACGACCCGCATGAACGGCTCGCTATTTGCCCAGTCAGTCTTTGTTGACGGCGTCTCGTGGTAGTAGTACCGATTGACCTGAGTGGCATCAACCTTCTTGGTTGACGGCTTTTGCTTGGTGTTGCTCATCACTTGCTCTCCCTGACGGTCGGAGCCTGACTGCTCGTGTTGTCACGAATTCAGACACAACCACTTCTTCCCCGCTAACCTCAAAGAGGTCAGCGACCTCCCCCCAGAAGCTTTCGTTCTCGCCCCACCATCGGAGCCAGAACCATCCCTTCGGGGGTTCAATGCCGTCAATATTACACGACAGTCGAGCAAATGGAAGACTGTCAACATCTGATACAAGGCAGACTGGGCCCTCTTGGCGAATCTTCATCCATTGACCTTGGGCGAAGACAAACCGGTGGTGGCCGCGAAACGCTTCAATGCTGTTTTCTAGGACGCCCCACATTTTCCCTCCCTGTTCCACCCAGCCTAGATACGATCCCGATGCCCCTCATCCCCTTGGAGTTCGTTGGCGGTGTGCTCCCAGCCCATCTTGATGGTCTTAAAAATCCGCGTGTACTCACGGATTAGGTCTATTGAGATTCCAGGGGCTGCAATCAACCGTTCGTGAAACTCGGAAAGGTCCACGATGAACCCGTGTTGGAAATCCTGAAAGAAGGCGAGTAGCGCCTGCTGCTCGTCCTCCGTGAGGCTCTGCTTTGTCTCTGCCACGTTGGCTCCTTTCTTACCGCCGCCTTGGCGACGGAACTCGTTGTAGGAGAGGAACTCCTCTGCCTGCTCTTTGAGCATCCCGTCCCGCTTCATCAAGAGGCGGACGGTTTCCATCTTCTTCGCCATTAGAACGGAAGGATGGCGCCAGAAATTGATGCGTGACCACAGCACTCAGGAATCGTGTAGACCCCTGGGCGAATGACCTTTGCCTCTGCGTCCATACGCTTCACGCATGGCTCACAGGCGCAGACCGCGCAGTAGACGTAGCTTGATCGCAGGCCGGATGCTTGGAAGCGCTCTCCAAACCCCTGATCTAGCAGCGCCTTAGCGGCACGCAGGAACGTCCCCTGCCCACCGTCATGGACGGCAAAGCCGTACCGCTGGTGGAGGAGTTCAATGATCCGACGCAGGTCATTGATGAGCTCGTCCTGTCGCTTGATCAGATTGGCACGCTCCTCAGCCAGCCACACCGCTCGGTTGGCAAAATCTTCTGTGTCCTTGACCGGATCATGAAAGCGTGGTCGGTAGCCGTAGTCATCGTCATAGCCTTCATCAAAGAACATATTGCCTGTGTCTGGGGTCGCTTCCTTCTTAATCTGAAGGGCGTCATCCAGCAGTTCGTCTAGGGGCTTGCCCGAAGGCTTCTTCTTAACCATCATTCTCTCCTATACCATTTTCGCAGGGACAATCCCCCGCGCAGTCTTTTTCTGGATAGTGATCTGACGATCCTTCTCCAGTTGGGCTACCGCCCGCTGAATGGTGCTATGCCCACAGTTGAGCAGGCTTGCCAGTTCCCTGACCGTAGGGGCGAAGCCGAAATTGCCGATGTGGCTTCGGATCGCCTGCAGTACTTCGTCTGGTCGCGCTGCGCCAGTCGCACGTCGTGCCTTCATGGTGAACTCCTTTCTTATGGGTTGTCTTGGCAGAGGGCGTAGACCGTGATCTGCCCCGTTGATCCGCGCTCGTCCCATGGGGTCGCCTTCGCTACCCATGAGTTGCCGCTTGGGTATGACTCAACCAAGTACATAGAGTTGGTACGGTCGTTCACCAGAGCACCGCCACCAATCAGCGTGTCGCCCGACTTGCAGGAGACCGTCGTTGGGGAGTACTGGCTTGCACCCGCCGCCTTGCGCTGTACATAGACCTTGATCGCGGCATCCTTGCCGTCAAGACCGTCCTTACCGTTCAGCCCGGCTGCGCCGTCCAAGCCGTTGGCTCCGTCCACCCCATCCCGTGGGATGAGGTCAAGCGCCGACGCTCCACCGAGCAGGACTGCCGTGGCTACCGCGTAGGTCGCCAACGAGATGAGAATTGTGTTCTTGTTCATAACTACTCCTTTCTAACCACCAGTGAGCCTCGGGCTAGGCCCGAAAACGCCGAAGGCGGTTGAGCCGTGAGGCGAGGGTCACGGTGCCGTGAGGCAGGTGCCAACAGCACCGCTTCCCCTACGCCAATAACTACTTCTTCTTAGAAGGTACCGACTTCTTTACAGGAGTCGCCTTCTTTACTGCAGCCTTCTTGAGCGCCACCTTCTTGGTGACCGACGGGGTGGCTACCGCACGCTTAACCGTTGCTGGCTTCTTCTTGCCAAAGAGCTTTCCGAAGATAGACATCTGTGTTCTCCCCTCTGTATTGTGACCAGAAGATACTGGCGTACCACGCACGGTACAGCACGATAATACGCGTGTCAAGTTCTGTATCCACGGTGGATGTTGTGGAGATTGTGGAGAGACGGATTGAGCGTGGATAGGGGAGATGTATGGGCAGTGTTTATGAAGGAAATGGGGGTGGTGGTGGCGGCGCCGTTTTTCCTTGGCCGAAGCCACGCCGATTGTCAACTTTCTCAAACATGCCACTTGGCGCGCATTCCCACGCATTCTGAGCACGAAGTGTCAATACGAGGCAGCCAATTTCCCTAGGGTTTGCCTGCTATTTACAGATTTGCCACCGCTTGCATACGTTGTAACAATCCAGCACACTCAGCAGGCTGATCTGGCTTCCGATTGCTGGGTCTGCCGGTGTCGTCTCCGTCTAAACGACTTAAGGGTACGGGGCGCCGCCCGTCGGACGCGGCTCGTGCGATAGGTGACCTCCCCACCTCCGCACTGCTCGTACCTGGACTGGTGGGAGAGTTATGGGACAGGAGGTTATGACATGGCAGCAAAAGTATCCGTGAAGAAGGAGAAGGCCAAGCCGGTCCTGACCGGGATGTCCTGTGAGAAGTGCGGTGAGCGCATGATGAGTGACAAGGTGCAGACGACCTTGGTGATCCGCTTTGTCGGAGCGAAGCGCTCGAGCATCTTTGAACACCGCCACAAGACCTGCTCGTGAGCACGCACGCTGCACTCAGCCTCATTGCCGTTGTGGTGTTGGTGGCTACCTTCTTCTGGGGACTGCTAGAGGACTAACTGGTATCTAGAGCCACTTCCCCCCGAAACGCCCAACAGCGTGGCGCGTTGGTGGCAGTAGGAGGATTCTAGAAGCGCTCCCCAAGCTCCCCATCTAGGTCTATGCGCTTCATGACGTCTTTGACGCAGCGGAGGCAAACCAGGAAGAGTGCCCGGTATTCGTCCTCTTGTTCATACACCGGACCGAGCTCGGCGCAGAAGTTGCACATCCCAAGTTTCTTGCGGCTGTCCTCTCTCTTGCGTCGAGAGAACGTTTGCTTTGGTCGTTCGTCCACAGGCCCGTCACCCTTCAACCTTCATCCGTCGTCGGAACCCCACCCCGCTGCGCAGCCTAGCACACCTTTTCTCGGCGTGCAACTGCTGCGTTGTGGTCAGAGTTATAACACGAAAATGCACCGCGCGCTTTCTTGTCAAGTAGGGTAGGTAATAGGCCCTGAACCCTGAGACCTGATTCCCGAGTCGGCTATCCCCACCCCCCCTCCTTAAAGGT
>Ga0247723_1001459_pt1 | contig 13839 bp, 13 predicted proteins | sample MSEWelMarce5H_FC_FD_189079 | JGI IMG/M metagenome (GOLD analysis project Ga0247723, IMG submission 189079) | Subsurface sediment microbial communities from gas well in West Virginia, United States - MSEEL Well Study Marcellus 5H_FC | ecosystem: Environmental > Terrestrial > Deep subsurface >...
TGTTTCATCAAAAAATTTTACAATTTTATAAAAATATTCGCTGAAAAAATACAAATAATTCACGACGCTGAATTTTTCATAGAACTGGATTCTTTTTGTGAATCCTTCGGTCAAATTAAAGTACCAGTTGTAACTCACATAAAGTGTGATAAAGAGAGAAAACAGCGATACAAATATTGAATTGATTAGTTTTTCATCGCGTTTAATAGTTAGAGCCGTTTCAGGTTTATTGTTTATTTTTGTGGAAAATTTACCTTTGAATATTTCATCATCGGGGCTTCCGAGTGGATTTATATTATCAATATCATCTTGGTCATCAATTGGATTAAGGTCATTTTCACCAAATGGTTCCTTCAAATTTCGCGAATCAATTGGTTCTTGGTCAAAAATAGATTTTAAAGGATTTGCTTGTAAAAAAATTGCAAGAGGATTTTTATCAGAAATATCTGCAAATCCTTCTTTCACACTAAAGTTTTCATCTTTAAATTTTTCTGTATTAATCCATTTAGTGGTCATTCACTATATATATACTAAAGGAACTAAGGTTTGACATTTTTGCGTATATAGGTTTATTTTTTTTGAGTTGTATAACAGCATACTTAAAAAAAAGGGGTAAGCGAAGCGACACATGGGCTTAACCGTAGGTTTCTCTACTTGGCATACAAGAGCATACTTAAAAAAAAGGGAAGGGGTCGTAGGGGAAAGGACACGATAAGGTGCGTCGCGTCTAGCGACGCTCCGGAAGCGTCCGACGGTCGGTGCCCAAATGGCACCTGAACCGAGGTTTCCCTACTTGGCATACAAGAGCATACTTAAAAAAGGGAAGGGGTCGTAGGGCGTAAGCTTCGCTGAATAACCGTAGGTTTCCCTACTTGGCATACAAGAACATACTTAAAAAAGGGAAGGGGGTCGTAGGGCGTAAGCTTCGCTGAATAACCGTAGGTTTCCCTACTTGGCATACAAGAGTCCACAATATCCACCAATGAAAGACAACACATTGTATCTTTCTTCAAACAGTTTCATATTGTAATTGTATTCGTAGAGACGCCATGTTGGCGCATTCGTCCCAATGACAACGCCCTCACCATTGCATGTAATTTGGTAGTCATAATTTTGCAAATCAAGTTGCGGGACAAACGTGTTGATTTCGATTTCGACAGTTTTGAATTTTGACATATTGATTGCACCTGTTGGTTGATAATCAGTCGGGTTCGTGTTCAAGCAGAAATTGTAGCAATAAAGTCCATTGTTAGAGAACCCAGCTGTGCGCGTATACTTCTCAACATACTCGAAAACCTCACGTGTCAAAAGATTCTCTCTGTATTCGCCGTTGAAAAGAATGCCCATCGTTTCCAAAATTTCTTTCCGATTCTCAACTGTGAATTCGCCAGTAATGAAATAACCGGTGTTTTTTCCGTCGGGGTTTACCAGGGGTCCAATTAAACGTGTATTGTCTGCATTAGAATAAATATCCGGGTTTGTTCCGGCAATGGGTGCATTCTGAATATCACCCGGGATAGTTCGATACGGCCAGTTGGTATAATTACTCCATTCATTTCGCATATAAACATCGTTTCTCTGCAGATACCACATCCAATTTGCCACCATTCCATTGGACTGGACTTTGATTTTCTTGGAACCTGTGACATTTTCATAATTATATTCAAAAATGTCTTTGATTAAATAGACTTGATTCTCCGCCGTAAAAGTTTTGGTTTCCTCTTTGGACAAAAAACAATAAGTTGCTAAAATATGGATATCCGCATTCCATCCATTGATGAGGTTGGGGTATTTGTCTTTTGTAATTATTTCGGAGGGTGGGGTTTGCAAGAACCGATAGAGTTGAAAGCGGTCCTGTGTAAAATCGGGGCGGACATATGGATAGTTATTGACATCATCAAAAACGTCGCGAACCTGGAAAAGCTCTTCGATGGGTCTCAATGTAACATTGATATATAGCTCATTGTATTGGAGAGAAGCCATTGGGAAAGCGCATTTGCTGTCAAGTGTGAACCATGCGTTAATGGGAATATACAGTGAACGGCCTCGTATCGAAGGTTCTGCACCCAAAGTGCTGCCTTCAATATAATAAGCGGAAGGATACGTATTTGCACGACCATAACTGTTTGCAGGGTCATTGATTTCGCTAATATTTCCGGACATTTGATTGAAAAGCCCCTTTTTGGACTCGTTGAAGTCGCGTTCAACCATTGCGGCTAAATAATCACCCGAGTATTTTTGCAGAGTAAAATTTCCGCACTTGATTTCAATTTCTTTGACAATGTGTGTGCCAATATCTTTAATCCAACGGAAATCGTAGGATGCCCATTTATTGTTCGTTTCTGTGCATGGGTGATAGATGGGACTCCAGATATGGGGCAATGTAATCACGATGTAGGTATCCATTAGCAACTCGGCGTAACGGGGCATTTTGAAAGAAAATGTCGATGCTTCTGATGTTCTCAAATCGCGCAATCCGTCATAATCAATTCTGAATTTTTGAAGCCCGAAATTGGTTATTTTTTTATAGGTTGCTTTAAAAAGTGTTTTCTGTTCGGTTCCGCCTTGAATAATTGTATTATTTGCTCCTTCGGCAACAAGATTTAGTAATCCACCAGCCATTGTATATTGTATAATACAATGGTGGATTTAAATTTATTTAATCTCGAATAAATATATAATGCATCCAATTAAGAAATTTTTGATTTTAGTGATTGTGTTAGTTGCAATTATTATAATTTACAATTTATTAAATACACGCCAAATTATCAAAATAAATTATGAAAAAGAAAAAAAAGAGCTGAAGGAGGGGTTTGCAGAAGCCTCAGCTTCAGCCTCAGCCTCGACCTCGTCAATTGCTGCAATTCCGCAAAGTTACAGTAAGCTACCGATTCGCGAGTTTATTATCAAATCCTCTTATAACAGTGCAATTAACAATGAGAACATCGCAGATAAAAAACAAATTATGGCAGTTCTGGAGAGAGGATGCCGACTTGTAGATTTCGAAATATACACGCGAAACAACATTGAATATGTTTCTTATTCAGAGGACCCCAAATACAAAAGCATGGACACGGATAATGAAGCAGAGAATCGTTTGACATTGGGCGACGCATTCAACACTGTGGTTGGATATGCATTTACAAGTCCGTCTCCATCACCCAATGACCCATTGTTTGTTTCTCTCCGAATCAAAAATAACTCGACCGAAACGTATTCGCGCATTGCAACCCTTATTAACTATGCATTCAAGTCCCGTTTGTATAAAGGCGAAGTGAACAGTGCAACACCCCTGGAAAAAATAATGGGAAAAGCGGTCATCATTTTGGACAGAACTAGTTCACCGGAATACAAGAATTTCATGGACTGTTCTACTTCTTCTTGTTATAAATTGACTGAATATGTCAATATAGAAGCAGGAACAATTGGATTTCCAAAATACACATACACAAATTTAGAAACACTTCCCCAAAAATTGGTGAGCCCAAGTAAAAATGGATTAGAAACAAATATTACAAGTTTTATGATAATGACACCTACACAGATAGACCAAGCTAAACCGCCAAATCCTGTCGATACCATATCAAAATGGTTTCCACAATTCATTTTATATAAATTTTACAAACCAAGTGAAGAATTAACAGACTATGAAAATATATTTAATGAAAATCAGACGGCGCTTGTTCCAGTATCAGCCATTATATCAAATAGCCGAAAACAAAATTCCGCACCACAATAAATAAAAAATATATTTGTTAATTGTATATGAACAAATATAATACCCCACTATGCAACAACAAAATGAGTTTTGACGAATGCGAGTTGGCGATTTTGCGCCAAGCCGTGGACGAAAGTGAAATGATAAAAGCCAAGAAAACGGTTATGAACGAAGACGTCAAAAAAATCATCAACATTTTAGAAAATTTTTTGCAAAAAAAACCGCTCATTTGTTATGGCGGCACGGCAATCAACAACATTTTGCCGAAACAGGACCAGTTCTACAATCGAGAATTGGAAATCCCCGATTACGATTTTTACTCAAAAAACGCGCTCAACGATGCGATTGAATTGGCGAATATCTATTCTGACGCCGGATACAAAGAAGTCGAGGCAAAATCGGGTATGCACCACGGGACTTACAAGGTTTTTGTGAATTTCATCGCTGTAGCCGACATCACTCATTTGCACGAGGATGTTTTTGACGCTTTATACACAGATTCAATCAAAGTGGCGGGAATCAAATATGCTCCTGCCAATTTTCTGCGTATGAATATGTATTTAGAACTGTCTAGACCGATGGGTGATGTGAGTCGTTGGGAAAAGGTTTTCAAACGATTGTCTTTATTGAACAAGCACTATCCTGTGAACCCGACAACGAATTGCGACAAAGTCGAGTTCCAGAAAAAAATGGAGGAAGAAACAATTCGTTCTATTATAAGTAGAGACAGTGTGGGTGAAAAAAGCTATTTAAATCTGTCGACATCCAAGGTAGAAGAAGATATTCACATCATTATTCGCGACAGTTTAGTATCGTTGGGTGCCATATTTATTGGCGGATATGCATGCTCACTTTACTCCAAATATATGCCGGAAAAGGAAAAACGCAAAATAGAGAAAACCGCGGACTTTGATGTAATTATTGACGACATTGATAAAGCCGCCATCATTGTCAAGGAACAACTGGAAACCAAAGTCAAAGAGAAAATTGTGTTGATAGAACACGCGGAAATCAGCGAAATTATTCCACGAAACATTGAAATCAAGATTGGCGATGATTCGGTGGCGTTTATCTACGAGCCGATTGCGTGCCACAGTTACAACAAAATAGAGGTCGACAAGAAGGAAATCAATATTGCAACGATTGACACATTGTTGTCGTTTTATTTGGCGTTCCTCTATTCAAAGAAGGAATACTACAAGAATAAGGACAAGATTCTCTGCATGGCGATGTTTCTCTTCGACGTCCAACAGAGAAACCGACTTAGTCAAGAAGGGCTGCTGAAACGATTCACAATCGATTGTTATGGAAAACAGAAAATGTTAGAAGACATTCGCACAGAGAAGGCGGAAAAATTCAAAGAACTCATACCGAAGAAAGGGACTGTGGAATACGATGAATGGTTTTTGAAATACAATCCAAACGATAAGCGCAAAAGGACAATGGGAAAACAATTGAAAAGTCTGGCCAAGGAAATTATTTTGTCGCCAGATGCGGTTCGTCAAAAGAAGAAAACGGTTGACAAAAAAAATAAAAAACATAAGCGAAAGGTATCGTTCAAAAAACCAAAAAGAGAAAAGCATTTTTTATTTTAACCATTGTATATTTACCATAAATATATAATGAGGTAAAAACAAACTCATTTTTTTTTATTTTTATTTTTTTTTTTATCATTCAGTGGATTTGTTAATAATATTTCCGTTTTCTCTAAATCTTCACCTGAAAGACCCCACTGCGTGACGGCGCAGTCATCGATAGATTGTATCAATGTATCGGATTCATTGATTGGTGTATCGTCCCACGGCGTTTCGTGAAATTTGATGTCTTGGTCAATCTCATCTTGGAGTGTTTTGATTTTATCCATGAGTTTGGTGAAATATTTCAGCTGTGTGTCCTGAAAAAAGGTGCAATAACTGGTATATAGCTCAATCTGGTCTCGCAAAATTTTGTTGTCATATTCCAGAGTGTTGATAAAATTGGCAATACGTATTCCGCTTTGAGATTTGGATTTGTATCGGTTGACGGAGAGTTCATTTTCTCTCAACTTGCCAATTAAACAAGTGATTAATTCGACGGCATTGTCGTGCACCAAATAAATATTTTCCAAAGAATACTCAGCAAACGGTTCTAAATCATTGTATGTGGGGTGCTGTGCAACAGTGGGAATATCAATCTTGTAATCCTCGAAAAGTTTGTGCAACATATTATACAAGTTGTAATAGTCGCAGTAAGCGCGATTTGTCAACAATAAGAAATTTCTGTGCAAATTGTCGGTGTCAAAATGCATAGCCTTGTATTGGAAATGGAACGACTCCAGACAAATGAGAAAAATCTTCTTGGAATCGTTGTCCTTGATTAGGTCCGCGTGTATTTCTTTTAATTGGCCAATTTTTCTTTTGATAGCCGCCCTCATCTCTACGATTTTATCAACGATGTTCTTCACTTGCATAAATTCATTTTTCAATTTGAAGATTTCATCATCCATCTATATACAAATACGAATTATATTTTTATCCATTTTTCGGGGAACATGGCGTCGGTGTTTTCCTGAATGAGTGGTCCAAACCAGACCGAAGGATAGCAGACGATTTTTTCTGGGTCCATATTCAAATAAGCCCCCCACCAACTGAAACTGCTATTCGCAATTATATTATGTTTGCAACAACTCATCGAAAGCATATCTTCCCAGTCGGTATCTTCTAAATGTCGCACAAAAGTGATTTTGCCCCTAAATTCGTTTTTTAGGGTATCTACATCTTTCTCTACAGATTCCAAGTCTTCTTCTTCGCAAAAATAGTAGACAGTAAACGGACTTTCATCAAATAACAAGATGTAGTTGAGCGCATTTGCATAATAGTCTATCCCCATAATTGGGTGACAATCTGGCAAATCTTTGTAATCGCCTCTTCGAAAATGGAGAGAAATGCTGTTTTTTTGAAATGAATATTTTTTTTGAAATTTCTCTACATCCAGCATTTTCAAAATGGTTTTCAAATGGTCGTCAAAAAATTTGAAACTTTGAAAATATCCATTGAGCATGATGTTTTCTTTAGGTGCAGGCAGTTTTACGAACCCATGGGTCCCCTGATTCACCAAAGTTGTTGGTGGTATACTTGTTGTAACACGGTCGGAAATAGATAACAACAAAGTGTCCCAATAGGTCCGCCGTTTCCCCAGATTTGCACTGTATTCAAAGAGAAAATCAATGTTATGTTCAATTGCGTAACCAATGGTTGCAAAGATTTGGAACAATTGATTTCCAAGACCGCCGTATAATTTGCAAGTTACAAAGTGCGCCGCCATATATGAATGTGTGAATTCTATTTTTTACGTGGTTTAGTCAGAATTATATTTTCTCTCATATATTATAATCAAAAATGGCCGAAAAACCAAAACAGGAAGACCCAGATGTTGCAGAACTTGAAAAGAAGGAGCCGGAAATCAAAGTTGAATGGTCGCCCGAAAATGAGAAAATCCTGGTCGAATGGTGTGATATTGCAAAATGTTATAAATGGCTTCACACTAGGGCGCATCAGAACTATTCCAAAAAACACGCGTGGTTCACGATTCCCGCCATTATTCTCTCCACTATTTCGGGAACGGCATCTTTTGCCCAAGGCAGTTTACCGGTGTCGATGCAAACCTATGCACCCATGGTGATTGGTTCAGTGAATATTTTCATTGGTATCTTGACCACTATCCAGCAGTATTTGAAGATTTCCGAATACAATGAATCGCACCGCGTCTCTGCAATTGCGTGGGACAAATTTGCGAGAAATATCCGCATTGAATTGGCGAAACACCCAGACGAGCGTTCATCGGATGCGGGCCATTTTTTGAAAACCAATCGCGACGAATTTGACAGATTGATGGAGACGAGTCCTTCCATCCCGATTCCAATTGTGGATGAATTCTTGGAGACCTTTTCCGGCGAAGAAGTGCAAAAATGGTACAAATGCTGTTCGAGAAAGAAGAAGCAAGAACACAAAATCAAGAAACAAGAAGAGCTCAAAGCCAGAGCCGAAATTTTTGAGAAACTTAAGAAACCAGATGTTTGCAATATCATCGTGACATCGGATGATGACCGCCATCCCTGGTACAAAGAGCCCAATGCATTGAGAAAGAAAGACGACGTTATTTACTCAGTGGTTTCTCAGAAAATAACTAAAATACAAGAAGAAATGTTGAAGAAACAAGAGGAAATAAAACAAGAATACGAAGATAGGATTCAATTGGAGAAAGACATGAGAGAACAGGAAGAACAAGAGAAAAAACGCCGACAAGAAATTCAGCAAAAGTTCATGAATGGAACCGTGGCGATTGCAAATAGAATCAAGGAGCAGAATCGGCAAATTGATGAATATGTTCGATTGTTCTCGTTGAATCATGGACGCAAACCGTTGAAAGATGAGATTAGCGATGGATTGCGTTCCAAAGTTGATGCGGATATTTTAACCAAGTATTTTGAAAAATATGGCAATGACACGATTAATTTAGTAATAGATGATGAGGAAGATAGTGCTGTATAAGATTATTACTGTGGTGTGCGACTACGCTTTACCGTGAATAAAAACAAAATTGCAAGCAGAACAATCCAAACATTGCAACAGTATATTGTGAAAATGGTTTGAGACGATTTAATATTGAATGTGGCAAAATAGAGTAAACCTGCGATAACTATCCACCATAAGAATAAAAAAACACTATAATTTGGATTACTACTCAAAAAATCTAGCATAATTGTTTTTCCAATAATTCCCAGAAAATCAGTATTAAAAAGTGTGGTTTTTGCATAACCAATTTCTCCGCGTTCTGGGTCTTTTTCTTCAGGGTCTTTATCAGCCATTATAATAAATTATAAAATATAAATATGTTATAATTTTACTCAAATTTTGGTAAACTGAGTTGTATTTTTAATAATAAAAAATGGTTGTATCTGAGAAAATAATTCACCCTTAACATAAAAAGAGTTTGTATTTTCAAATGAAATGATATTTTGTTTGTAGTAATTTAAATTCTCGGTATCCATAATGCATTCATATTCCATTGGCAGTAAAGCGAATCGTTCAAGTGATTCTGCATTTTGTGGGTCCAATGGCAGAAAACTAAAATAGAAATATGTTCCAATTTCGTTAATGTCTGTTAAAAAATCTGAAACATTTTTTGAATTTAATTCTTCTTTGGTTACATTGACAATCTGGTTGTTTTCATTTTTTTTGCATAAATATCCGCTATAAGGCGAGCTTACATTTTCGTTAACGTAGAGCCATGTATTATTGGCAAATAAATCTTTAATTATGTTGTCGGTATCCAAATTGAACACTTTATTTAAAAAAACAAGTTCATTGGGTATGCATGGAATAAAATTAGTTGGAGGTAATGCTTCAATTTTTACAAATACAAAAACAGCATTACTTTCAGAAATGCGTGGAATATAACCAATAAAAGATGGTTCTTGTTGTCCTTCAAACATATTTTTTACAAATTCAACCACTTGTGTTTTGAACATTGTGTCTAAAGATTCTTCATTTTTATCGTTGTCAACAAATCCACCGACAATTATACCATTGTTTTGTGCAACCGCGGGTTGTTGTTGTAAAGGTGGTTGCATTGGTTGTTGTAAAGGTGGTTGCGTTGGTTGTAAAGGTGGTTGTAAAGGTGGTTGCATTGGTTGTTGTTGTAAAGGTTCCTGTTGTAAAGGTGGTTGTTCCATTGGTTGTTGTAAAGGTGGTTGTTCCATTGGTTGTTGTAAAGGTGGTTGTTCCATTGGTTGTTGTAAAGGTGGTTGCATTGGTTGTTGTTCCATTGGTTGTTGTAAAGGTTGTTGTTCCATTGGTTGTTGTTCCATTGGTTGTTGTAAAGGTGGTTGTTCCATTGGTTGTTGTAAAGGTGGTTGCATTGGTTGTTGTTCCATTGGTTGTTGTAAAGGTTGTTGTTCCATTGGTTGTTGTAAAGGTTGTTGTAAAGGTTGTTGTAAAGGTTGTTGTAAAGGTTGTTGTAAAGGTTGTTGTAAAGGTTGTTGTTCCATTGGTTGTTGTTCCGCAGGTTGTTGTTCTAAATTAAAATTAAAAACGGGGAATATAATATTTGAATCTTTTTGTTGAACGATATATTTAACAAAATGTGTATCTAAATCTGTATTTATGGTGAATGCACAAATATATGTTTTAATATTACTTTCTGTAGTTTTTAATGATGTAATTTTATCATATAGATAATCGGCATTTGGATAAGCACCAAGGTTTGGACCACCAAGGTTTGGACCACCAAGGTTTGGACCACCAAGGTTTGGACCACCAAGGTTTGGACCATCGAGGTTTGGACCATCGAGGTTTGGACCATCGAGGTTTGGACCATCTAGGTTTGCACCACCAAGGTTTGGACCACCAAGGTTTGGACCATCGAGGTTTGGACCATCGAGGTTTGGACCAGGAAGAGGATTCTGACCTCCTTTTTGCTTTTTAAATTTATTAATATTTTTGTTAGAAAACATGTATATATAATGTTCAAATAATTTTAGTAAGAATATATATACGAATGAGTTTATTAGATAATACTAAAAATCAAGTCAAAAAAATTGCAAAAACTATAATAAATATATCAAGAGACCCATCAATAATTTCTTATGGTTTTATTGGTATAACTACTGCATTACTGGGATATTATACATTTTTTGAAAATAACATTGAAAATCCATTGCCTGATACTTTAGCATCTGTATCATCAATAAATCCATTTGCATCTGAGTCCTCAGTTGGGCCTGCAGTCGAACCAGCAGTCGAACCAGCAGTCGAACCCTCGGTCGAACCCTCAATCGGACCCTCCATCGGACCCTCGGTCGAACCCTCGGTCGAACCCTCGGTCGAGCCCTCCGTCGAGCCTGCACCAGCAAAACCATTATTTAGTGGTGGAAAAAGACATCAAAGAAAAACTAAGAAATACAAGTATCGACAATTATAAAATATTGATTAATGCCTCTTTTTGTTCTTGGGTTAATGATTCTGGAAACTTGACATCAAATTCTAAAACCAAATCGCCAGTAGTTCCTTCTCGAACCATTCCCAGATTTTTAATCACTTGTTTTGCACCAGTAAACAACACAACATTCACATTCAAGCTAAGCTGGTTTCCGTTAATATAATCCAGCTTGAATTTAAATCCACACAATGCCTCTTTCAAAGTAATTGTTTTTTTATAATACAAATCAATTCCTTTTCTTACAAATTCGGAATCATCGGAAGACACTGTAATATTTAAATAGACATCTCCCTGAATTTGTTTATCTCCAGCATTAATCACATTTCCTTTTGATTGCAATACGATGGTCTCTCCATTATCAATGCCCTGTGGAATATTTATAGTGAACGATTCGGATTCATTTATTTTCAAATCACCTTCTTGGACCCATCTCTCAATTTCAAATTGAACGGGTGTTCCAGTATATGCTTGTTTCAACGTAATCTTGATATCTTTGACGATTGGTGGCGGTTTTTGGATATGTCTTTGGAAAAATATGCCCGGCATACCGTTTATTTCTATGTTCGGACCACCCTGTCCGAAAAGCATTTCGAAAATATTTACTCCACCTGGGCCGGAACTAAATCGCATTTCTTGGCCTTGACCGAACGGTCCACCCTGACCGAAAGGTCCACCCTGACCGAAAGGTCCACCCTGACCGAAAGGTCCACCCTGACCGAAAGGTCCACCCTGACCGAACGGTCCAAAAGGGCCGAAAGGGCCACCTGGACCGAAAGGGTTTTGTCCTCCACCATTCAGCTCCATATCATACATTTCTCTCTGTTGTTTATCGCTCAAAACATCATTCGCTGAATTGATTTCTTGCATTTTTTTATTGGCTTCTTCTTGTTCTTCCGGCGTTTTATTCTTGACCTTGTCTGGATGAAATTTCATCGACAATGCGCGAAATGCTTGTTTGATTTCTTTCTCGCTTGCGTCTTTCGAAACACCCAACGTTTCATAATGGTTCGACATTTTATATAAGTAATCTGTAAAATTATTTATATAAGTTTTACGAATATGGATAAAATGCATATAAAACTTTATTTGGTAATTATCCCAACAAATGGACCCCGATACTTTTATATTAAAATACAAACCATATTTTATCCGCGATTTTTATCTAGAACCCGCTCACATCACTGTTCTAAATGCATTGAAAGAACTGGATGACCTAAATCTGCTCATTGTTGGAAATGCATGTTCTGGAAAAACATCACTGATATATGCAATAATTCGCGAATACTATGGAATGAATGAAACCGCCGTTTTTCCAGAACACAATATTATGTTCATCAACAATTTGAAAGAACAAGGCATTCAGTTTTTCAGAACTGAGATGAAAACATTTTGCCAATCATCATCAAATATTCCAGGTAAAAAGAAAATAATTGTGGTTGACGATATTGACACAATCAATGAACAAAGTCAGCAAGTTTTTCGCAATTATATTGACAAGTATTCCAAAAATATTCATTTTATATCGGTTTGTTCAAATATTCAAAAGGTGAATGAAAGTCTGCAATCCCGTTTGCACATATTGAAAATAAACCAGGTAAATCGCGCAAATTTAGAAACCACAATGGCAAAAATCGTTGAAAAAGAGGGTTTAATCATTGACGCCGACGCCAAAGAATTCATATTAAATATCAGCGACAATTCGATTCGCGTTTTAATCAATCATTTGGAAAAAATATACATTCTTGGTAAACCAATTGATATGGGCCTGGTTCACAAATTATGTTCCAACATTTCGTATGTGCAATTTGACAATTACATCGGTAAGTTGAGGTTGCGCGATTTGAATGGTGCAATCAAAATATTATACGAAATCTACGATTATGGGTATTCGGTGATAGACATACTGGATTACTTTTTCACATATGTAAAATTCACCAAAAAATTGGAAGAAGTTGAAAAATACCGTGTTTTGCCATTTCTCTGCAAGTATATCACAATTTTCCACAAAGTCCACGAAGATGTTATTGAGCTCGCATTTTTCACCAATAGTTTTATGAACGAATTGGCGTCTCCGTAAAGTAATCCAAATAAAATACTTCAAATATAATAAATGGCTTCCACACACAACCTTGACATAAACACATACTCTTTAGAAGAAATATTTGGTCTCTTTGATTTGAATTATAATTTGACCGAGGATTCGATGCGTGCCGCGAAAAAAAAGGTGTTAATGATACACCCTGACAAATCGCGTCTTCCTGCGAACTATTTCCATTTTTACAAACAAGCTTATGAAATTGTATTGAACATATACAAGCAAAAATCCAAATTCAATGATGGTGCAAAGGGGGCACCACAGCAATACAGTCCAGACATTGAGCAACATGCATCAATTGGTAACAATGGTGCCCCATCCACTGATGCCAACATTTCAAAGAAGTTTTCAAATAGCAAGTTCAATGAGTTGTATGACCAAAACATGGTGAGGAAAACAGACACATCCCGGTTTGAATGGTTCAAACGAGACGAACCGGTCATGGATGATTTCAGCAAACGGCAGGTGAATCCCAAAAATATGGGGTCCGAGCTTGAAGCAATCAAGCAGAAACAATCGGCCCTCCAAGTGTATAAAGGCGTCCAGGAGATGCAGAGTGGCGGAGGCACCAGTTATTTCGAAGATGACGAAGAATCCAATGAATATGTGGCCTGCGACGTTTTTAGCAAGTTAAAGTTTGACGATTTGCGAAAAGTGCACAAAGACCAAACCGTGTTTGCAATTTCAGAATCCGATTTTAACAAGAGAGCACAATACAAAACGGTGGACCAGTTTGTGAGAGAACGAGATGCCGGAGGGAGTGCACCCCTGTCAAAAGCCGAAGCGGCACAGCTGCTCGAAAGACAACAGAGAGAGAAAGAACAATTGATTATGAACAAACAACACCGGGACTATATGTTGCAAAAAGAGTATGAGGAAAAACAGAAAGCGGTTCGCGCGGCCTTTCTCCAACTAAGGTAGGGGAACCTACGGATTCAGAGAAGCGGAGCTTCTCTTATGCCCCCTACGACCCCCTCCCTTTGTTTTTTCATATGAATTATATAAATTTATATAACCAATATTCCAATAAAAGGAGGGGGTATGGGGG
>Ga0247723_1001460_pt1 | contig 13830 bp, 12 predicted proteins | sample MSEWelMarce5H_FC_FD_189079 | JGI IMG/M metagenome (GOLD analysis project Ga0247723, IMG submission 189079) | Subsurface sediment microbial communities from gas well in West Virginia, United States - MSEEL Well Study Marcellus 5H_FC | ecosystem: Environmental > Terrestrial > Deep subsurface >...
TGGGGCGCAGTAATAACTACAAACGGCGGCAATGGCGGCTCTGGCGTAGTTATCCTCTCTGCGCCTCAAGCTGCAGCTTCTACAACTGGATCACCTACAGTCACCACAAGTGGCGGTAGAACGATCTACACATTCACAGGCTCTGGAACAATCACCTTCTAAGGACAAAGCATGAGTCAAACTTTATTAGGTGGATTCCTTTCCGCAACCTTTAACCCACTGTCTGGTACAGCTACGACTGTTGAATATCTAGTGGTTGCTGGCGGCGGTGGCGGTTCTACTGGTACAGCAAATACTGCTGGTAGCGGTGGAGGTGGTGCTGGTGGTCTTTTAACTGCGGCTGGGTTTGCTGTTGCGGCTGGTTCTGCATTGACTATTACTGTAGGTGCTGGTGGGGCGGCAAGTACAAGTGGTTCTAATTCTGTTTTTAGTTCAATAACTGCTACTGCTGGTGGACGAGGCGGCGGATATCCTTCTGGCGGTACAGTAGCGCCCCCTGCAACTGGTGGTTCGGGTGGTGGTGGTACTTATGCAAGTACAACTGGTGCGGCTGGTACATCAGGACAAGGTTTTGCTGGTGGTAATACCGTAGATGCTGGCGGTGGTGGCGGTGGTTCTGGTTCTGTTGGTGGCACTGGCGGCTCATTTTTTGGTGGCAATGGTGGAACAGGAACTTGCTCAACAATTACAGGTTCAAGGGTCTTCTATGCTGGCGGTGGCGGTGGTAGTGGATATTCCGCTTCATCAGGTACTGTAATTGCACTAGGTGCGGCTGGTGGTGGCAATGGCGGTAATGGTGCAACACCAACAGCAGGAACTGCCGCTTTAGCAAATTCAGGTTCTGGCGGTGGTGGCGGTGGTGTAAATAGCAGTACAGGCACATCGGGCGGTGCAGGCGGTTCTGGCATCATAATCATTCGTTACCCTTCATCTTTATTACCACCCACTTCCACAACAGGAAGCCCTCAGATAAACTACTCTGATGGGTATCAGATTTATACTTTCACATCTTCTGGCACTATCACTTTTTAAGGAGCAAACATGAGCCATTTCGCTAAAGTAGAAAACGGTGTAGTGACGCAAGTCATCGTCATCGAGCAGGACGTTTTAAATCTTGGTCACTGGGGCGACCCAGCATCTTGGGTTCAGACAAGCTACAACACTTCTGGTGGAGTTCACTCGCAAGGTGGTACGCCGCTGCGTAAGAATTTTGCTGGTATTGGTTACACATACGATGCAGGCCGTGATGCTTTTATTCCTCCCAAGCCCTTTGCGTCTTGGCTGCTGAATGAAAGCACTTGTCAGTGGGGCGCACCTACCCCCATGCCTGTTGAAGAAGGCAAGTTCTATCGCTGGGATGAGCCAACATTGTCATGGGTTGAAGTAACTCAAGGAGCCTGACATGGCGCAGTATTCTGGGATGTGGACGTTGAGTCAAGCGTCCCAAGCCGTCAAAGATAACAACTGGACTGGTATTCCCGCCCAGAATGTAGAGTATCTTGTTGTTGCTGGCGGTGGCGGTGGCGGAGGTTATGCTGGTGGCGGTGGCGGCGGAGCAGGTGGATTACTCGCAGGTTTTTCTGGTGTAACTATTGGCTCATCAATTACTGTAACTGTTGGTGGTGGCGGTAGTGGTGGATCAACATCAAATGCAGGGTCATCTGGATCAAATTCTGTTTTTGGAAACATAACAGCTACTGGTGGTGGCGGCGGATCAGGCATTTCCGTAGCACCTTTATCTGGTGGTTCAGGTGGTGGCGGTCGATACGACTCAGGCGTTGCTGGCGCTTCTGGAATTTCTGGACAAGGTAATGCCGGAGGAAGTGGATGGTCTGAGGCAAGTTACGGTTCTGGAGGCGGAGGTGGCGGCGCAGGGACTGTTGGTTTAAACGCCCTTAGAGGCGTTGGCGCAAATGGCGGTGCTGGCATTGCAAGTTCTATTTCTGGAACTGTAACCACATACGGCGGCGGTGGTGGTGGCGCTACACAACAATCTACCCAAGGCGCAGGTGGTGCAGGTGGCGGCGGTGCGGGAGGTACTTCGGGCGGTGCTGGTACTGCCAATACTGGTGGAGGAGGTGGCGGCGCAAAAGATAATAGTGGCGGCACAGGCGGTAGCGGTATTGTCATCATTCGTTATCCAGACACATTCATAGCAGCCACAAGCACAACAGGTTCACCAACAATTACTGTGGCTGGAGGCTTTCGGGTCTACCAATTTACAGCTTCTGGTTCTATCACGTTTTAAAATGAATGCGCTGGCTCCTTCTGCTACTGTTGCTGTTGGGGCTAGTTGGAGCCGTAGCCAAGAGTGGCTGTCATGTGCGCGAGTTCTACGGGATTGCCTACACAGTCCACGATCCAACCATACGGCACAAAGAAATGATGGCGTGGCTAGACAGAAATGCGCCCTATTGCAAGTCAACAGAATACATGGTGATCTGGAACAACCTAGCAGAATGGGCGGGCGCGTCAGATTCCACATGGCTTAGAGCAAAGATAGTTCATGGATACAAGGATGCACTTGAGCGAGAGAAGAAATGAAAGTCAGCTACGACAAGTGGTATCCGATTGTTCAGCCTCAAGCTCTGGTGCAGCAGGAAGTGTTTATCAAGCGGGTGGAGAAAGCCAACGCAGAACGTGCGGTACAGGTGCAGATTGACCAACAAGTCAAGAAGTTCCACCAGTATGAATATGAGATTTATGAATACAGGATGCGGCAGATAACGCTGAACATTGACATCACAAACCTTAAACGCGAGATTGACAAACTTGTATGACCAGAAAACCAATACCCAGACAGGTCAAGAAACCTCAGATGGAGACAAAGGAAAAACTGACGCTGTGGGTCACGCTCATGGTCAGCAGCACCCTGTGCATCTCCGTATTGGCAATGGTGGTCAGCTTCATGTTAGGTTTGTGGGCCAAGGAAGTGGACAACGCAGAAATATTCAAAATGATTTCACCCGCTTTTTCTACACTTATCGGCGGCATGATTGGGTTCCTGTCTGGTATCAAACTCATGCAGAATGAAGACTCTAAAAAGGATGGCAAATGCTGACACTTCTTTCAACCCTAATCTCGTTCCTAATGGGCGGCTTGCCCAAGCTGCTGGAGTTCTTCCAAGGCCAGCAAGACAAAGCCCATGAACTAGCGCTGGCTAGGATGCAGATTGAGCGTGAGTTAGAACTGCGTAAAGCAGGCTTTGAAGCGCAAGAACGAATTGAACATATTCGGTCAGACCAACTGGCAACAGAGAGCGCCGCTAACACTGCTCAAGTATTGATAGGCGCACAGCAAGCCGAGATGCAGGCAATCTATGCCCATGACGCAAGTTTAAACGAGGGGACTTCAACATGGATGAAAAACCTGAGAGCGAGTGTCAGACCTGTCATTACCTATGGATTCTTCTTTCTGCTAGTCTTTGTGGATATTGGGGGCTTCTGGTATGGATACTATATGTCTGTCCCATTTAACGATCTGTTAGAGATGCTGTGGGATACAGAAACTCAAGCCTTGTTCGCGTCAATCATTGCTTTCCACTTTGGTGGTCGGGCATTTGGTAAATGAACATCTCAGAGAAGTGCCTGCACATGATCCGCCACCATGAGGGGGTCAGGCAAAACCCGTATAAATGCCCAGCAAAATTGTGGACAATTGGCGTTGGGCACGTAATGTTTCCAGAGCAGGGCAAGCTCAAGATAGACCAGCGGGATGCGTTTACACCACCCCCAGAGGTAATGCGCAAGTACAGCATGGAGGAAGTCGATGGAATTCTTAGAGCCGATTTGCAGCGCTTCGAGCGTGGGGTGCACACTTACTGTCCTGTCCATCTTACACAAGGCATGTTTGATGGCCTTGTTAGTTTTTCTTTTAATGTCGGGCTTGGAACACTCCAGCGTTCAACGCTTCGTCAAAAGCTGTTACGGGGCGATAAAGAAGGCGCTGCTGAAGAACTCTTGAAGTATTGCATGGCGGGGGGTAAAATTCTCAAAGGCCTGCAAAAGCGTCGCATCGACGAGCGTGCCTTGTTTCTATCCTAGGACTGCCGATGCCATTACAAAAAATACTGTTCAAGCCGGGCGTCAACAAAGAGAATACCCGCTACACCACGGAAGGCGGTTGGTACGAAGCCGACAAGGTACGCTTTCGTCAAGGCAATCCAGAAGTTATTGGTGGGTGGGAACGCTTATCTGCGGATACTTACCTAGGCGTATGCCGTTCTTTGTGGAATTGGGTAACGCTTGGTGGCGATAACCTGATCGGTATTGGCACAAACCTCAAGTTCTATTTGGCGCAGGGTGGTGTTTTCTACGACATTACGCCGATTCGCTCAACTTCCACAATTAACACCGACCCATTTGCGGGTAACGGTACGACCACAGTAACGGTCACAGACACAAACCACGGCTGTGTTACGGGCGACTTTGTAACTTACAGCGGTGCTACAGGCACGTACGCTTCTACATTTAACACGCAGTACCAAGTCACGGTCTTAACTGCCAATACGTACACAATCACAACACCCATCGTAATTGCAGCGGGTTCTTACGGTGGCTCTGCGGTTGTTGCGGCTTATCAGATTAACGTTGGCCCAGCTATTCCTGTTCCACTAACAGGCTGGGGCGCTGGTACTTGGGGTAGTCCTCCCCCTGCTGGCGGCACTATTGGCACATGGGGCTACGGCACAACTTCTACATCTGCTTTGCGCTTGTGGAACCAGATTAACTACGGCGAAGATTTGGTCTACGGCCCACGCTCTGGCGGTCTGTACTACTGGAATGCAACTAACGGCGTAAATACCCGTGGTGTTTTGCTCAACTCTTTGGGCGGCACAGTTACATTCACAAACGCTTCACCAACAGTGGTTACTTCTACAGTGCTGTACACAGAAGGCGCAGCGCTTCAGTTCTCGGGCGGCTCTCTCCCATCAGGCGTGTCTGCGGCAACTACGTACTACGTGTTCAATGTCAACGGTCTAACGTTTAATTTGCTTGATGCGGCAGGCAACGAGATCAACACATCTTCCTCTGGCTCCGGCTCGGTGTCTTTGATTGTTGATGTGCCCACAGTACAGAACAACTTGGTTGTGTCTGACACCTCACGCTTTATTATCACGCTTGGCTGTAACGACTACGGCTCTAGTGTGCTTGACCCTATGCTGATCCGCTGGTCAGCGCAGGATGACCCATACAACTGGACACCCGATCCTACAAACCAAGCAGGGTTTATACGTATATCTCACGGCTCAAAGATTGTGGCTACTGTCCAGACTCGTCAAGAGGTTTTGATTCTTACCGACTCGGCTGCTTATTCGCTTCAGTACCTTGGCCCACCCTACGTATGGGTGCCACAGTTGCTTGGTGACAACATCTCCATCATGAGTCCTAACTCGGCAATTATTGCCTCCGGTATCGTGTATTGGATGGGCGTGGACAAGTTCTACTCCTACGATGGCCGTGTGCAAACGCTGAACTGTGACCTGCGCCGCTATGTGTTTGGTGACTTAAACCAAGAGCAAAGCTTACAGGTTTTCTGCGGCACAAACGAGGGCTTCAATGAAGTCTGGTGGTTCTATTGCTCGGCCAACTCCACAACGGTTGACAAGTACGTTATCTACAACTACCTCGAGAAAATCTGGTATTACGGCACGATGGAGCGCACGGCTTGGCTTGACTCTGGTTTGCAGTCATATCCTATTGCGGCCAAGTACACCAGCGCTACAACTTCAGGCAATCTACTTAACCACGAGACAGGCTTGAACGATGATACAACTGGAACACCTGCGGCAATCGACGCTTACATTTCATCCTCAGAGTTTGACATTGGCGACGGACACAATTTTGGTTTTGTGTGGCGTGTCCTCCCTGATCTGACCTTTGAGAATGCTGAAGCCGCGCCCAATGGCGACCCTGCCACGGTGACGATGACGCTGTATGGCTTGGCTAATTCAGGCTCCGGCGTAACAAGTTCAGCCGCCCAGCCCGTGGCTAAGAGCAATACATACGTGATTACCGAGCAGTTTACCGGCATGATCTTCACGCGCATGCGCGGTCGCCAGATGATCTTTAAGATTGGCTCCAACCAGCTAAATACGGCTTGGCAACTGGGCGCACCACGTATCGATATTCGTCCTGACGGCAGGCGCTAATGACATCCAAGAACAGGATCATTACCCCTGCGCCACCCAACTTACCATTGGGCACGGACACGTACGAGCGTCGGTATCAGGATCAGTTTACGAACGTTTTGCGTCTGTATTTTAACCAACTACAAAATGCGTTTGGGGAACTGTTTGGCCCAGATGGTGGCAAGTACATTGCGTTCCCTCACATCGCTGCGTCGGATAACGCGGTTCAATATGCAACAGCGGCTAATACGCCAACCATAGTCCAGTGGAGTTCGTTAGATGCGGGCACAGGGTTTAGGTTAAATTCAGACAACACAGCTACGGCGCAGGTTCCGGGTATCTACAAAATAACCTACAGCCTTCAGTTTGCCAATGATGACAACGCTATTCATGATGCTATTGTCTGGCTGCGTATAGACGGCTCCACATCCGCTGCCGACGTTCCAAACTCAACAACTATTTTTACCCTACAGGCCCGTAAAAGTGCGCTGCTTCCAAACTATGTTTGTGGCTATTCCGAAGTCGTGTTTACTTTGAACGCAGGAAATACTGTAGGTTTATGGTGGGGCACGGATCAAGCGGCCACATCTGGCGGTGCAGACGGTATATACATTGACTACCGAGCAGCCCAAACAAGCCCTATGGCGTACCCTGCAGTTCCATCAGCAATCGGGTCAATAACATTTGTCTCTGCGCTACCAACATGATATTATTAAACAACCCCCATTTTGAGAGGCAACTATGAGCCTTGCTGTACTAGCCAACCACATGGCATCCAAGGGTCGCGGCGGCGATTCGATGCTTATCCACATGGCCCCCCAAGAAGTTGCGGGGCTACAAGCTTTGGCTATGGCCAACGGCGGATCGCTTACAGTTAACCCTGACACGGGTTTGCCTGAAGCTCTATCTTTAAAGAAATTGCTTCCAGCACTTATTGGTTTTGGATTAAATTATTTTGTTCCCGGTTTAGGTTCTGCTGTTGGCAGTGCGTTGGGTACTAGCGCCGCAGTCGGTACGGGTGTTGCTGTGGGTGGTTTTGAGGCATTACGTACTGGTGATTTGGGTAAAGGTATTAGCGCAGGTATAGGCGCTTATGGTGGTGCTGGTCTATCTGAAGGTTTGATGGCTGCGGGCTCAACTGAAGCGGGGCTATCGAGCGGGGCTTTAAGCGCTGAGTTGGCGCAAGCTCAAGGACTACCAGAAGGTCTATCTTCAGGCGACGCATTTAATAAATTTTTGACTAGTGATGCCAACCCAGCAGTCAACGAAGCGCTTAAAAATGCATCTCCGTTTGAAAGAATGTCTGCTGGCTTTGATGCAGCTAAAGCTAACCCATCAAGTTTGCTCAATAAGGATAATTTTAAATACATGGCTGCAGCCGCTGCCCCCATCCTTGCAGACCAAGCAGTTACGGCTAAAGGCCCACAGACTGTGACCAAACCCGGCATGATCCGCCCCTATTCTTTTGACCCCTACGGCGGTACATATACCGCCGGAACTCCGTACGAAGCCGCGCCGACTAAGGTTGCAGATGGTGGTCTGATGGGTCTAGCCGCTGGTGGTATGGCAGGTTATGGTGACGGTGACGATGTCCCAAGAAGAACTATCGACGGTATGGCGCAAGGTGGCATGTATGATTTTGCTCAGCGCAGTGAACCCGTAGTTCGCATGGCTGAAGGTGGTGGTATTGTGGCTTTGGCTAAAGGTGGTGATTACACAACATTGACAAAGGACAGTTCAGCCGACGATATTGCATCGGCCTATAAACAGTTTACCACTGCTAGCGGTGGCGATACCGCAGCCAATCAAAAAGCCGCTGTCGACTACCTTACAAACCTTGGTATTGGACAAGACAAAATTGGGCAAGCCTATGGCACGTATCAGGCTTCTCCTACATACAACCAATACACCAACGAGCAAATTGGTAGTTACTTTCAAACAAACCCTAACGCTGATATTGCCGCAGACATTATCAAATTTAACGCCAACCCCGCCGATGTCAACCGTTACATTTCCAACATAGCCGCCCCATTTATTGGTTCAACAGATACCACAGGAGGTTCAGGTACGCTAGGTATCTACAACCAGATGAACGCGCTGGGAATCGATCCGAACGAACTGTATGCGGCTCGTATTGCCGCTGATCCAAAATATGCTGGCTGGTCACAAGCAGATATTGCCCGTGGGTATTCTTTAGATAAAGGCGCACTAGCTCTTGCCGCCGCAGACAAAGACGGTGTATCAGACAAAGAGTGGGCAGCTTTCATGGATGCCAACGGGTACTCTGTGAACGATATGGCACAGGCGTTTGGTTTGTCTAAAAACGAAGTGCAGCGCCGCTACGACGCAGCTAAAAAAATTGAAAAGAAAACGCTTAACTGCGGCCCCGGAATGCAACCAAACGCGGATGGCACTGCGTGCGTGCCTATAGTGTTACCGCCTGTTGTAAACCCACCTTTAACTTACGTAAATACACCAACTAGCATCTCTACAGCAGTTAATACAGCATTACCACCCGGCGTAAGTGGTGCAGGTATAACCACTGTTAATCCTAACGGCACAATCACAACTCGTCCTAACATCCCCGGTATTCCAGAGGGTGGTTTCACTGGCATGACTAGTTTGCGTGATGCGTATGAAAAAGGTGGCGGCAGTTTGGGTGTTAACAAAAACCTTTTTGCTCCTAGCACAACCAAACAAATTGAAGACCGCTACAAACTAACAGGCGGTTCTAAGGCAGCTTACGAATACCTAATGGGCAGAGCTCCTTACTCACCCGTGCCTGTTACGCCTACTGGCGAAATTCAAAAACCATACTGGGAGTCTGTTGGCCGGTTCCCAGAAAACCGTAGCACTAAGAAATACGTTTTTGTGAATGGTAAGTACGAACTTAACCCTGACTACGTAAAACCTTCTTACGTACTCGCTGGTGAAAAAGCGGCTGCAGATAAAGCGGCGGCGGACAAAAAGACTACAGGAACCACCGATTTAACAAATCAGGATGAAAAACCCACATCTGATCCCGGGGCCGGTAATGAGTGGTTATGGGATTACGCTAGCAAGAAATGGTACGCTTCACCAATTCAAGTAGCTGCTGCTGGTGGTTTGATGGCTATGGCTCGTGGTGGTATGGCTCAGCAGTTCAACCTTGGTGACTACTCTGATGGTGGCCGTTTGCTTCGTGGCCCCGGTGATGGCGTGTCTGACTCCATCCCTGCAACGATTGGTAACAAGCGCCCCGCACGTTTAGCCGACGGTGAATTCGTAGTCCCCGCACGTATTGTGTCTGAGTTGGGCAACGGCTCGACCGAAGCTGGTGCGCGTAAGCTTTACGCAATGATGGATCGCATTCAGAAAGCCCGCCGAGGCACAGTCGGCAAAGGTAGAGTGGCAAAGAATAGCCGCTCCGACAAATATCTTCCCGCATAAGGAAAAGACATGGCAGATCAAAATCTATTTCAAACCACGCTAAACCAACAGGGTTTTGCGCCGGAAATTGCGCCCTACGCACAAGATCTGTTGGGTCAAGCGCAAGCATTAACTGACATTAATTACAACCCGTACATGCAGTATCAGGGTGAGCGTGTTGCTCAGTTCTCTCCACTGCAACAAATGTCGTACGAAAATGCGGGTTTGATGCAGCCTCAAGGTCAACTGCAAGATGCAACTGCTATGGCAGGTTCTGCAGGTCTGGGTGCACTTAATACTAGCTTCACATACAACCCGCTAAACCCACAGTCATTTGTTGGCGGTACACAAGGGTCTTATAACCAAACTACTGGCGCATATACACCCGGCACTGGCACTTCTAGTCAATACATGTCCCCCTATATGGGTGAAGTTGTTGCAAGACAACAAGCCGACGCTCAGCGCCAAGCTCAAATTGCTCAGCAGGCCCAAGGCGCTCAAGCTGCTCGTTCAGGTGCGTTTGGTGGCAGTGGTGACTATCTTATGCGTGCGCAAGCTGCTGGTAATTTAGCCCGTCAAAAAGGCGACATTGCTGCAACTGGACTTCAAAACGCTTACACGCAGGCTATGGGTCAGTTTAACCAAGAGCAGGCGCAGAAACAATCCGCAGCCCAGTTGAACGCTCAACAAGGTCAGTTTGGTGCAGGTCTTGGTTTGCAGGGTTTACAGACAGCGTTGACTGGTGCAAATACTTTAGGTCAGTTAGGCCAACAGCAGTATCAGCAGGGCATGGGCATTAACGCACTGCAAAACCAATATGGCTTGCAGCAACAAGCGCAGATGCAAAAAGAAATTGACACCAAGTACGGTGACTATATGGCTGCGCAGAACTACCCGTACAAAAACTTGTCTTTCATGTCAGACATTATCCGTGGCGTGCCCTTGACTCAGACTGGTTCATCTATTTATCAAGCCCCTCCTTCAACTGCGCAAAATATTACTGCGCTGGGTCTTGGTGCGGCGGGTATTAGCAAGCTGCTTGCCGGGGGTGGCGTGGCTATGTCTAACGGTGGCGGTCTTGGCGCACTTGCTTTGAACAACTTGGTCTAAGGAATAATCATGGCAATTGATATGGCATCTGTTTATGCCAAGCGGTTTGAAAAGAACCCTGACATGCTCCGTGCAGCGGTAATGGGCCAAAGCCCTGACCCTAAGCTAGACTCCTACACAGCGCTCAACGCACTGCGTTTAATTAAAGAATCTCAAATGATGGCCATGGCGGGTCAGGCGCAACAGCCCACCTCATCGCCTTCTATTGTTGCCCAGAACATGGCCCCTAACCCTATGCAGCAAGGTCTAGGCGCGATGGTGCCCGGAGCAATGGGTCAAGCCCCACAAGGTATGCCGCCACAAGGTATGCCGCCACAACAAGCCCCAATGCCACAGCCTACTATGCAAGCCGCTTCCGGTGGTTTGGCTGGTATGTACACACCCGAAGAAGACTACGCTGAAGGCGGTATTGTTGCATTCCAATCGGGTGGTTTAAATAGCGGTGAAGGTATGGTAGCAACTGCAGTTGCAGACGACCCTGTGACTAGGTTATTAGCCGAAGCCGGAGTAGCTGAGCCTGTAGCTACAGACGACACAACTGGGGGTAGCCCAGCTATGCGGGACGAGGCTTTTCAAAATTATTTAGAATCTCGTAGAGAAATTCAAGGCCTTAAAGACGAAGACTTTACACCAGAAGAAGCTAAAAAATACAGGCAAGAGTACTATGACTTTTCCCGAGCAAATGCGGGGCCAGATATTTACGCGCCAGCTAATAAACGACTTACAGAACGAGAAAATGCGCGTAGTAAAAGCAAGAGCCAAGGAGAAGGTCTGGCTCTATTAGCTGCTGCCGGAGCTATCCTTGAAGGTAATACTTTAGCTCGGGGCGCATCAAAAGCATTCCCTGTGTTTGCAAAAGAAATGGGTGAAGTACAACGTGCCGACATAAATGAACAACGTTCTATTGAGAGCATGCAATTTGCTCTGGCCGACGCACAACGCAAAGAACGTATGGGTGATATTCGTGGCGCACAAGCTGCTATGGAGACTGCGCGTAAAGCTAAGTCTGATGCCAATAGGTTCAAATTAAACAAAGCTGTTGCTCTGGGTACTTTGGACTCTAAAGCATTACAGTCTCTGCGCCCTGCTGGTAGGGCTGCTGGCGTTGGCGCAGATAAAGAACAACCTCTTGACCGTGTAACTGCTGCAATGAGCGACAGGCTCATTGAGATGAGAGCTAAAGATCCTAACAATCCACAAATTGCAATTTTAAAAGAAAAGATTGCGGAGCGTAAGACTATCCTTGGTATGGGCAAAGAAGGCCCAACTGCGGCTCCTAGAGCAGCGGCAGCGCTTACAGCAAAACAGAATGCTAAAGTTATAGACAAGATGGCAATATGGGAAACTGGCGGTGAAGCTAGAAGAGCTAAAATAGATGGCACCATCGCTACAGCTAGAGCCAATGCAGAAGCAGAACTTAGAAGGCAAGCTATGGCGGGTGTATTTGACACCGATAGTGATGAAACTCCTAGTGCAGCACCTGCAGCCGCCCCTACCGCCAAGCCGGGGACTGTATTAAACTACGATAAAAACGGCAAGCGTATTAATTAAAGGGGTCTTATGGCGATCGAGGCAAAACTCGCAGACGGAAGAGTTCTTAGATTCCCCGATGGCACAGACCCAACGGTAATTGACACCACCGTACAAAATTTACTTGCAGAGGGCAAACCCGCCCCTGCACCAAAAGCCGCGCCCAAACCTACGCAAGCTGCAGAGCCTGTTGGATACGACTTTGGTGCTGCAATGGCGGCGGATATTGCTCCTGTTGAAGCAACAGAGAAAAAAGTTTACACAGGTAGTGTGTTTGATACGCAGCCGTTTGACCCTAAGATTACTCCCGCAGAAGCCGACCGCTTGTCTCGTCGTGCGTATGCAGAAGCTACTACAAAACCGCCGAGACGTACCCAATATGTACAGGCTACACCGCAAGAACAGCTTGGAAGAACCACTGGGCAAGCCGCGTTAGATACAACTATTGGCGTACTGCAAGGTGCTGCTGCTTTTCCCAAAGGCGTTGCTGGGATGATAAACGCTGGAGATAACCCAGTTGCTAAATTCTACGAATCCGCTATTCAAGCTGGTCAAAAGTCTAAGTCTCCTTACCTGCAAAGCCAGATTGCCGAGCGCGAAGCTTTTATTAAAAACGTAACAGCTAATCAAGGCGAAGTAGGCGGAGCACGGGCTTCATTTAATACTATGTTTAGCCCTGCAGGTGCGGATATAGTTGCTCAGGGTGCTGGTTCCATGATCCCAACTGTGGGGTTAAGCATGCTAAAGCTTGGGCAAATGTCCATGGGGGCAGTTAATGCTTTAGCTGTTGGTGGTGAAGCCGCCCAAAGTACCGCGCAAAAACTCAGTCAGATGAGCCCAGAAAACTGGAGTAATAGCACTGCGTATCAAGAGCTACGTAGTTCCGGTATGTCTCACCAAGACGCAGCTAACATGCTGGCTCCGTTGTTTGCAATGCCTAATCAGTTCCTTGGTATGCTTATTGGTAAAGTATCAGGTTCAACGGGCCTTGAGAAAAGACTTGCTGGCAAAGCCGTTACAGGTGGCGCAAGGGAGCGACTTGCACGTGCTGGCGCTGAACTAGCCGGAGAAGAAGCTGAGACCCTGATCCCTTCTTTTGTAGCCAACGTTACGCAGCGTATCTTTAACGATAAGCAGTCTCTTACCGAGGGGCTCGGCAAAGAAGCTGTGGAGACAGCGTTTGGTACTACGCCGGGTGCGGCTTTAGCTGCGACTGGTCGTTCAGGTAAACCAAAAGCTAAAGCTGCGCCGGTTACGACGAGTACACTAGTTCCCCAACAGCAAGTTATAACGCCCGAGCCAGAACGAGTTGAGCCTACGTTTGATGCGGCTGAGTTTGACAGAACTGCGCCTCCACCACCTACCGCACCTGCACCTGCCCCAGTAGCGGAAGCAGTTGCGCCTACTGAACAAATTAAAGCTATTGCCGAGCGCTTACAAAAGCGCGGCATCTCACGTAAAGCCGCCCTAGCTATGGCAGAAAGGGAAGTTAAAGCAAATGAGCCTACGCCGGACGAAACAGGAGGAGCAGCAAATGTTGCTGAGCCTATCGGTACTCCAAGTGGAGAAAGCGTTAGCGTGGCTGGACAGCCCAGTTCAGAACCCCCCGCCGGAGGAACTGCTGGAGTTGAGCCAAGTGGAGTGGTTCCTAC
>Ga0247723_1001461_pt1 | contig 13826 bp, 28 predicted proteins | sample MSEWelMarce5H_FC_FD_189079 | JGI IMG/M metagenome (GOLD analysis project Ga0247723, IMG submission 189079) | Subsurface sediment microbial communities from gas well in West Virginia, United States - MSEEL Well Study Marcellus 5H_FC | ecosystem: Environmental > Terrestrial > Deep subsurface >...
CAAACTGTTCAGATTCTTCGTCATTGGTGTCCCAATAAACAGCGGCTTCCTTGTAAGGTCCAAAGTCATGGTTCTCAGACTTGACTCCAAAGTAAGAATTGTCTGGAATGTTCAGAAATCGATTCTCCAGTAATTGGACAAACTTTCTTACTTCTGCGTTCATTGCAGGCAGGTAGTCTTCGTTTGAGTTGACCTGAACACAATCTTCTTCATATGGTACTGGACCAAGGGTTAACCATTCTCTCATTGCTTTATCTCCTTAAAACCAAGCCAACAGGTAGTGACCAGCATCTGCGTGAAGTCTAAACATTCTGACCAAGTCTTTAAATTCTTGCTCTTCGATGTCATAATTTTCGATGTAAGAATCACGCCATTCTGTTGCTTCCAAATCATCTGCCATCTGCTTGACAGTTTCGTTTGGAGTCTCAAATGTTTCAGGGTCGCCATACAAGGAAACACCAGTGACATCCTCTACAAAGCGGTCATAAACTTTGCCACGGAATGAATCATTTCCGTGTCCAGAAAAAACTCCACCACAAATCTTAAACTCACCCTCAACAAAACCGTTTTCGTCTTTGTTCTTCTTCCAGATGTTATCAAGTCCCATTACGCTATCTCCTTGTGTATATTATATCAAATAAAAGCAAATGTGCAAAAATATTATTGGAAATAAAATCGTAAAAAATCGAAGATTTTTTATAAATTGAAATTGGATAATAAAAACCCCCAAGAAAAATCTCAGGGGTTAATTGTGGATTTGTGGTTAGCTGGATTTCAACCAGTACGGTTTCACAAGGGCAGTTCTTTCGATGGTCTCTGCCTCCGATGGTATCCTTGTCTTTGAATCAGAGCATAATACCTAACCACAAATTATATGCCTTGACATAACTGTTTGCGTCAGTCCCTGCCAAGGACAGTAAGAGATTGTAGATTTAACTACTCCAAGGTTGCTACCCTTATTTGAATCTCGCAATAGATTCTAGCCGTTTAGGACTCTTACTGGTTGAGGGAGGTTCTAGACTCCATCCCTACACCAATATATTACGCCATCTCTGAGGTAGATGCAAGGACTATTTAGTTATCATATATTACATAAATAAAACTTGCAAGACTATGCTTTTATATGATATATTCTTTGTATGGAAAACACTACTACACAGCGGATGGTATTGAGAGTCCGCATTCAAGATGTTAGCAATAGGTCTTCTGCTATTGAGTACGTTGGTCAAGGTACTTGGTTTGATGGTAAACCTTACATTGTTACCCGTTACAAGTCAAGCCCGACTAATTTCTACTTCTTTGTATACGATAGTTTTGTACCAGAGTACAATTACTTTGATGCAATGAACAGTGGAATTGGCAAGGAAATTTGGGACTTGAATCCTGAAAACGGCAATCACTCTGGAAAAACCTTTATATACAGCACCATGCTTGACAAGATGTATGACCCGTATGCAGTGAGTCCAGTTTTGAACTCCCCATGTTGCTTGTTTGAAATCAGGTAACCTCTATCACATCCCTTGACGAAAGTCAAGGGATGTTTTTATTATCAAAATTAAAATTGTAAAAAATCTAAGATTTTTTAGAAATTGAGAACACATAATAAAAAAGTCCCTCTCAAATTAATGAGAGGGATTAGTTTATCAGTTTTAAGGATAGTAACGGATGGAAGTTACATCTCTATAGTACTGGATAATTCTTCTTCTGTCAAGGTGTATTCTGAAAGATATCTCTTGACAAGTTCCCATCCAGACTTATCATTGTTATCATAAACCCACCATTGACCACCAGAGAAGAGATATTGATAATCAATACAGGAAGAGTACTTGACTGAAAGGTATTCATCCATTGACGTAGTTACTGAATCAACACCAGTCTCTCCACGGTCTCTGCCATAGAAAACAGTTACATCTTTTTCTGGACTGCCAAAGCTGTGCTCACCTTCGGGTGTAATTTTTGGTGAAAGAAATGACATATCACCAAAACTTAACAGCTCCTCGACTTTTTCAATGTCAGAATAATTCTCTACAAGTGTATGACCTACACCGTTAGGGTATCCATCAAAGTGACAATAGGAATGCTTGATTGTTCCATCTTTAAGCATCAAACCAATACGTGAACGAGTTGCCATAGTGTTTTATTTCCTTACACCACAGTATAAGCCAAGTTTTGTAATGTGTCAAATAAATATATTTTTAATAATTGCTTGCATCAATGCTATTATTTGATATACTGTTCATGTAAGGAGTTATGATGAAGATTCAAACCACAAACTACGGTCTCTGCTCTGTAAAGAAGCACAAGTATCAGACCAACGGCAACCTCGGTCTTTCTCTTATTGACGAGGATGGATGCCCTGTCACCTACATCACCACCAACATTTTTCCAATGGCAGAGAATGAGTTCTGCGCCAACATCTTCAATATTGGTGCTACACTCTGGAACGATATTGCAACCTCTGGTCTCTTCGAACAGACTGGTGAAAAAGTTCCATCAGGATATTGTGAATATCCAGTCTGCAAGCTGATTGCAGACATCGACTAAAAGGAGGGCGAAAGCCCTCCTTTTCTTGTATCAGGAAGCGCAGCTCCCTGATTTATTATTTAGAATTAATTTCTAAAAAATCTTCGATTTTTTAGGCTTTGAAATCCAATAATAAAAAAGGGCGGGGCTTTCACCCCGCCCAAGTTATGCAGTCGCTTGCTCATCAGTTGGGTTAGGCTCTTGGATTCTTACAATGATGAACTCGACATCATTGTTCTTGTATACATCACCTTCGTTAGCAGTATCAAGGAACTTTCCAACCTTCGATTCAATGGATGTCATGTTCTCGTCCGCATTACTTGCATCAAACTCTTTAACCAGTTTGATTTTGGAAACCTTACCGTCTGAATACTCGATGAAGAAAGTGCATCCCATGTTTGTCTTCACATATCCAAACTTGTTCTTCAACTCGATTACATTTGAAAAACCAAGCTTGGCAAGTGTTGTTTCACGTAAGATGATATCTTGAATAGTCACCGTGCGACCGAGTTCAAAGGACTCACGGCAAGCAATAATGGCGCAGTTTTCAAGTTCTGTCGGTGTCAAGTCGTTGATGTTCATTGTTTCTCCTAATCAGGGAGGAGGGTTGCTCCTCCCTGATTATATCATCAGATGGTTGCTGTCTGACCAGTGTTGGACTCAAACTTTTTGGCTTCGTCCTTCAATTCCATCAGAATCTGCAATGCTTGGTTCGGCGTGGTGTCCGAAGTGTTGATTGCCAAGATTCTTGAGACAATCGGATTCAGATTCACCACAGACTTTGGCTTTGGCTTTGCAGAAGTCTTGGTGGATGTGACTGTCGTTGCATTCACATCACGTACACTTTTATTGTAAATGCGTTGGTCTTCATACATCGGCAAAACAACATCCCTGAAGAAGTCAGTCCGCAATTGATTGATTTTGTCACGCACTGGCTTGTCAAGAATCTGTACACGGTCTTTGGTGACCGAAACATCGAACAAGTACTCGTCAAGGTACTTACCAGAGTAACGAATCTCACCACGGAATTGGTTCGATGGTTGAGATGGCTCCCACATATCGAATGTTTGACCCCAGCAAAGTTCACGACCATTTCGGACAATGGAAAAACCTTGAGATTTCTGAGATGGGTTTTGGAGTTTAGGAAACTCACGGTTCACCAAATCAGAGCGTCTTGGTCGAATCATAGACAGGACAACAGTAACGAATTCATTCGTCAATGTGTTCCCGTATGCATCCTTGTGGATTGGAATCTTGTACTCTCTTGAAACCTTCATTGCTTGGTTACGTTCAAGTGGGTCGTAGTATCGAACAGGCTTGCCATCAATCTTTGCAACTGCTTTACCCGCCAAGTGGAAATAACCACGAGATATTGCAAAGGTTGTGTTCAGTCTCAAGTCAAATACAGTCTTGGACGTTGCTGGCAGGCGGTCGATTTCACTGATGATTACCATCGTACCAGATGGGCTTCCCTTAAGATATGGTTCAATCAGGGCAATCTCTTCAGGAGTACACTTACGAACCTCATTGACTGGGGTGCGGGTCTGCAACTTCTCAGAGTATGAGATGTAGGTGTACAGGTATCCCTTGATGCCTTTGGTGATTATCTCAATCTTGTTGGCAAAGGACAAGCCAGATGCCAGAAGACCAATACCAAACTTGCCAAGGTCATTCTGGATGTCTCGGTCACGACCTGTGTCTGCTGGTACAAGTGACTTTGTCAGTTCGTAAGTAGACATTCCATCACCATTGTCTACAATGTAGACGGAGGAGAGTTCTTTACGTTCTTTGGCTTTAGCAGACTGTGCCTTTTCATTGAAATAGACAGAGACTTCAGTAGCATTGGCATCAAAGCCATTGTCAACGATATCACGGATTGCGTCATGTGGAAGATGTCCAATGCTTCGTAAAGCCTTGAGAATCTTCATGTAGTCTGGTTGGAAAATAGATTCTTCCATTTCTTACTCCTCAAACAAGATATGTTCCTTAGGAACACTAGTAATATATCACACTGAATATTGAATGCAAGCCCAAAACAGAAGAAAACAGCTAAATACCAAAAATATTATTGAAAATAAAACCTTAAAAAATCGTAGATTTTTTAGATATTGAGAATGCATAATAAAAAAATCCCCTACCTGCAGAAACAGATAGGGGCTAAAGGTTAAGGATAATTATGAACATAAGTGTTCACTACTAATATACCACACTTTGAGATGATTACAAGGAAGAATCACCAGAATTATTTTCCTGGCGATTCTTGTGCTTTGCTTTTCTGGAGTACTTTGATTTGTCCTTGAAACTGGTTGGACGCATCTGACTGGCTCGCATCATTTCAGTACCAGATGCAAGATTCAACTCTTCATTGTATTTCTTACGCTTCATCACTTCACCTCAATCTTTCCATTGTTGTCTGCTTGTGTATTAAACTTTTCCACAAGGGCTACATATTCATTTTCAAAGATAGAATACTTGGAGCGGAATCTTCTTTGGTATGGCGTATCTTTTAGTCGCTTTGCCATATATTTGACAGTCTCGGAACACAAGTTTTCAGCCAAATTAAAACCAGTTAAGTCTTCAATGAGTGGCTCGTAATGATGACTATGATTCCAATGTTCAAGGGAATCAGAAACCCAGACAACTTTCTTCATCTCATATCTCCCACATCAATATATCAAAATAATAACATATATGCAACAATTGAAAAGAATATTTTTAAATGATATACTCTCTATATGGGAATCTTTGACGCATTACCTTTAATGGCTGAGGTAAAGAAAACAGCACATTTAAACAATCATTCACTCGCTAATTTCAATGTTTTGGGTGATGATAAATATTCAGCAAATTGTAAGATTTGTAAGCAAGAGGTAATGATTGATTTATCTGCGGAATTGCCTGTAAGTGGTAGTTTATTCATTGAGACTTGCATCAAACCAGAAAGAAAGAAAAAGGTTCAAATATCTTCATAGTCTGTCAATGAACCGTATTTGTCGTAAAAGTCTTCAATTATGCCCATAGCTAAGTCTTTTGGGCATTTTACATTAAAGATAGTTCCTAATACTTCAACCCTAATGAAGTATTTTTTATCGGTAAACCAGAAAATAGCTCTAGTACCATCTGGATATCCTAATCTAATTCCTCTCATTGCACTAGCATTTGGTCTTAGTACTTTTTCAGATGGGAAGTAGCATTTGCCGAACAAGGCTTTTTCAAAGTCACTCATAGTTCTATTATATCAAGTTTTTATTATTGCAATTATATTTCTAAAAAATCTTTGATTTTTTAGGATTTTATTTTCAATAATATTTGGAGGATCTTATGGTGCAATTCTTTAGCATATTAGGATTTTTAATTTGCATGAGTTTAGCAATTTTATTTATCTTTAAAATGGACAATGACCAAGCCTAAAGCTTGGTCATTGTTTCTAGTTTGGATTTTGCATAAGGGTCATTGGGGAACCTTGCAAGTGTTAGTTTGCAATAATCAATGGCTTTTCTCTTATCTCCCAACTCATTGAAAATAGCAATGAGAGAATTATGTGTTGTTACAGGAGCATCTTTCCATCGTATTGCTGATTCAAGATATCTGGCTGCCAACTTTTTATCTTTCAACATTACACGATAGAATTGTCCTACAAACTCATAGGAGCGATATCCATTAGGCATAATTGAAAGATACATTTTGACAAACTTTTCTGCTTCCAACATCCAAGCAGTATCTTTTTTATTAATAGACAAAGACCACATGAGCCAAACCATATTTTCCCATGCATCTCTGTCTTTTGGATTTAACTTTAGCACTTCTTTGTAGAGACTAATTATCTTTGGATAATTGCCTTCTTTAGTATCAGAAACACCATGCCAGATTGTTTCAATTGTTTTGTTTAGTAATTTAAGTTTTTGTTCAGGAGTTTGCATTTAATAATTCCCCACATTCAGACAGGATTTGATTTTTGATTTTAGATGGTAGTTCAACATTTTTAGCGAAATCAATTAAGATTTTCTTTGGTTGCAAAAGGGAGTTTCGTTTTTCTTGGTTTAATTTCCATTCATAAACAAAAAACACCCAATCACCATCCAAACCACTTTCACGTTTGATGAAATATGTCTCTCCATCAATAGAAGGAAAAATACCATCAACAAAAATCTCCGTATCCATAGGCTTGAAGAAATCTGTGTTATAGAAAACTTCTCTTCCTGAATTCGTTTGTGAATTATAAATCCAATACTTAGGTTTTTGCATGGCTTATTTTATCTTACTTTTCAGGAGTTTGCACTTGCTTCCAGTTCCAATTCTTCATCCAAGTAAAGTTTATGAATGTAATTCTTTATGGATTCAGGCAAGTCAACGTTTTTCATCAAACCAAGAAGAATAATTTCTTTCTTGTAGGATTCATAAATTGTTTTTCGTTTACGTTGAGAGTTATCCCATTCGTAAATAAAAAAGTTCATATCATTAAGTAATGGTGAAAAACTTAACTCTATTAGATATGTTCCAGTCATTTGCACAAAAGCATCAAAAGCTGAAATTATATCTTCGCCTTTTGCTTCATATCCAGTACCAGTTTTTGAGAAATAAATCCAAACTTTTGTCTGCATAATCTATCTTATCCTAACTCACCTATTGATTGCAAGTGAATTATAGATTTACGCATCACATCTGCAAATACATCAACCATTTCCTGATGAGTCCACTTTTCCATTCGTGCATAAATTGAAGCAGGATAAACAGTGGAAAAACCTCTCTTAGCACCAGACACATAAGAATTGTTCAATGGCATAAAATAATTACCAGAAACTAATCTCATTCTAATTGTGGAATCTATATTGTATTTGGTGGCATATTTTTGATGCGAGAATAATGAATAGTCTTGCTTTGTGCGAAAATCAAATCCATCACAAAAAACTACATAGGGGAAATAACCATAGATAGATGTAAGCCCTTGAAATGTATTAGAGTTCTTGAATGCTCTCTCTATTGCATTTCCATTTGCTTGCTTTGGTCTATCTTCAATTGGTGTGTTTGGGTCTAATTTCTTATTCTTCTGGCATTCTTTAGCCCAGCCAGAATCAGAAATAGGTGTATATCCATCGTGCCTGCCTTGATGTTTTGCTTCAGATACAAGGATAATATGTTTAAATCCATCCTTGCTCTCGATAAAACAAATACCACCATCAGGACTTACACCATCTGCACTATCAATTGAATCCAGTGTTTTTGGGTCTATGATATCTAAATTGTTTTTTAGATGAAAATGATTGATATATTCTACGCTATTGTATGCAGTCCAACCACCTTTTTTGTGCATATAGGAAAAGCGGCAATATGGAAACTCGAGTTTTATAATGTCAAAAGCAGCATTCACAGCAAGAACAATTTCGGATTCCTGCACCTTTGAATCAATGTTCTTTTGAGTTCCATTGGTTGTATGTATACCTCGAGCCATAGGGTATTGTATCATAGTATCAAATAAAAGCAAAAATATTATTAAAATTAAAATCCTAAAAAATCTTTGATTTTTTAGAAATTGAAACTCGATTATAAAAAGAGGAGGGTTTTACCCCTCCTTAATCAACTTCTCTAATACAAGGCGGTCGAAATTAACTGATTGATATTCCAGTTTCTTCTTGTTCTTAATTGTCATACCACTGAAGAAGAAGAAGCCATTGTCGATATTCAATTTGCAGTCAATCAAATCAAATGTACATGGTGATTTTTGGAATGTATTTAATTTGATGTAGTATTTGTTCTTTTCTACTTCTGGAATTGACACTCGCCTTCGGATAGATTCAAAACCACCTTCAGTGCATTTCAAAAAACCATCGTCCATCTTGAAAATTAATTGTGCATCTTTTTTGATGGAGGTAAGGTTCTCGTGAATATCTCCAAGTAATTCTTTATCAAATTCAAATGCGAGATAGGAAAAGAGATGTGTGTCTTCGCTTGGAATTGCTTCGATAACTACGTTCATGCATCTATTATATCAAAATAAAAAGAAGCAGACAAGAAAAGGGGAAATCCTGTCTGCTCTTATCTACTTGTTTTAATTGGAGGAGTTAAAAACAAGTTAAAGAAATTATACCACTTTCAACGCATTTGTCATAAGCTCATTAAGATTTTTCGATTTTTACATAACAAACAACCACCTATCGCATAATGGTGTTCTTCGACAGGTGTAATGATCTTTGCTTCATTATCATTTAAAGCGGATATTTGCAATGCCATAGAAAGCAAGAATTGGAACTCGGTTTCTGTGAGTTCCAATTCTTTGAGTATTGATTCTTTGCTTTTGCCAGAGTTTGTTTGTTCGATAAAATAAACAAATCGGGCTAAAGTTTTCCTCAAGTTAATTTCTGTCATGGCATTTGGAATCTTTTTGGTTCTGTAATCCAAAGTCCATCCATAATCATCAAATCTTCTGCGTGTGATAATGCTGCTTGTGTCTGTAATTCAGTGTCGTCAAACATTAAAGCAGTACGAGCGATAGAATCATAATCAAGAGCATCAGATATTTCCACCAACTCTTGAATGGAAATATCTGTATCATGCGCTCTGAGAATGGTCGTGATATCTTCTGTGGTAAACTCAAAAGAATTAAGAAACATACTCATTTAATACCACCACATTATCAGCAATCATAATTTTGTATTTGCTGTTATTACCATAGAAACGAACTGCGCCATCCTTGTCAACCATGAACTTCTTTGATTCAGGAGTGGGGCAAGCAGATACGATGAAAGCACCATTCAAATTGGTAACGTGAGCAACAAAGCCAACATTCAATCCAATGTACTTGATGTACTTCTTTGGAACAAGAATGCGGTTTTTGGAGCGAGCAGAAATTGTCTCTGAAATGGTGTAGTCGAGTTTTCTAGTCATGCTTTATTTTACCATTAATCTGAGTAATTGCAAATAAAAAACCCATCGGTTAAGATGGGTTTTAAAATACAACCAGCAGGACTCGAACCTGCGGCCAACTGCTTAGAAGGCAGTTGCTCTATCCGCTGAGCTATGGTTGCTTACAGATACATTATACCATTACTCTACAAGTTTTTCAGTCTTTTTGGAAATTGATTTGAGTAATTTCTTCAACATATAAATCTCGTAAAACACTGGCACATACATCATAATTACGACACCAGCAAAAATATAAATATATAAACTATTCATAAGCTTTGGAGAGGAATCGAACCCCCAACAACCATATTACAAGTATGGTGTTCTACCATTGAACTACCAAAGCAAAAATTCTCCGGTAAAGATTCGAACTTCAACTAAAGGCACCAAAAACCTCTGTGCTACCGTTACACCACCAGAGAACATCAACCTAATTATACCACATTATCTAGCCTGTAGGGGTATCGAACCCCTGGTCTCCTCCGTGAAAGGGAGGCATCTTAACCACTCGACTAACAGGCCATATTTAACTCCTTGAACTGGATTCGAACCAGTGACCGTTCGGTTAACAGCCGAATGCTCTACCGCTGAGCTATCAAGGATTATGCATATATTATACATCAACACTCGGAAATAGCAAACAAAAAACCCAGACAATTTTCATCATCTGGGCTTCAACGAAAACTAATCCATAAATGTCTTCAATACCACCAATACTGCATAAACTAAAATTAAAATCGACGTGTACTTAAAAAACTTTGTAACAGGGCTTAAACGCATAATCTATCTCCCAAAAAAATAAGCAAGACAAATAAATGATACACCAATTAAAAAATAAGCCCAAATTAAAACCAAGAGTTGCTTTCTGCTCAATGTCTCCATAGTCTTGTCTCCTCTACAATCTCTGAAAACACCCAAACTATATTCTACGAATGGGTAACTAATTCCTCTGCATTCTCTCAATTGCTAATTCTTTTTTTGTCTTTTTGTTAGCATAATATGTTTGTTTCGAAATGAATTGCATCATAGACATAGCTCTGACACAAGCTTCATTTTTTTGATTAAATGATACCTGCTCAATTGGCGGATCTGGTTTTAAAGCATATCCAACACTTCCACTAACAGCAATAATCATAAAGTAAAAAGCAATCTTTTCAAAGTTAAATTTCATTTTATTATCCTTTTTCAATTCATAAAAAATCGAAGATTTTTTAGGTTTTTAATTTAAGTAATAAAAAAGCCCTAACCTTAATTGGTTAGGGCTTCAATGCACTACTATAATGATACCACAAGTTCTTGCTGAAAACCTGTAACTTGTGTTAAGCAATCATTAACATATAAGTCTGCACTGAAATTGTAAGTGTTGCCAGATTCTTTATCATATACTGGAGGTTGATTAGAACACCACTCTCGAAATGCAGTGACAAGAGCGTGGTTAAAAATCCAGTCCATAGAATCACCAAGAGGACGATATCGATTTTCTCCACCTCTACCATCATTCGAAACCTCTGCAAATGGAATCTTGTCATTACAGAGCAGTGCATTAAAAGCCACTGTTTCTTCGGAATTGTGATAGTTGATACGAGCGTTCTTAAGGGATATGTTCAACTGTTACTTCTTTCATACTTAATAGGAATACAGGCATTCTATCACCAACGAATGCTCCAGTCACGTTATATTCAAAATATTCTTCTGCATCATCGTATGTCATTCCATCTCTTTGCATCAGGATTTCCATACAAGTAGAAAAATTATAGATTGCATAAGCACCACCAAAGGAATAACCACAACCCAAGAAAGCAAGCTCGAATCCATCAGCAGTAATAATGGAATCATCAAAGAAATTAAGACAATAATCTTGAATGTCTTGCTTTGCTTTTTCATTTGCTTCTTCACTGTATTTAAATTCACTTAACGTACTCAATGGTTTGTCCCGCCTCTTCAAGTTTGTCATTAAAGTCATTCTTCCCAATGAGACCAAAGAGAAGAATAATTACGATTGCTAGGATGATGACTTGGATTTTACTCTTCACTTGCTTCATCATCTTTTGTGCCAATGAGAGCGACTTTCTTGGAGCCGTTTTCGTATCCATTGATGCAGACCGTATGGATATTAGCCTCAGTATTGTAGTTTTGCTCTTCGATTTCAACGATACATTCGGTTTGGTCACCTGTTTTCTCCGCAATTGATTCAAGCCAACTAATCACTTCTCTTACAGTCATAACTTCCTCCGTTGTTAAATAATTATATCACAACTAGAGCATATGTCAAAAAAAAGGGACTGGAAATAAATCCAATCCCTTGAGGAGTTTACACATGTAACAGACTAACTATACCACATCAATTACAAACCAGTCAACCTTTGATGTCAGATTCTCTAAACTCTTTTTCACAATTGGGTCTGTGATAGAATTAATTACCTTGTCTCGTTGCAAAGTCATACCCTTACTCGGTCTATCATAAGAAGACTTTAAAATAGTATCACGAACAACTGAATAGCTCTCTGCACCAATTTTCTTTCTGATTGAAGATAACTGAATAGATTTCATTTTAGCCTACCAATTTTTTTGTTGAAAAATTTTGTCTTTCACACCAATATTTTAGTAAAAATTTTTCTTTTGTCAATATTACTCAAATACGATATTGTGTACTATTTCAACAATGAACTTAGGAATCTTAATTTGGTCTGCTATTCCATGCTTTACGCATTGTTCAGCATCCAAATACAAATTTGATCTACCCTTGTTAAAAACCAATTTATCAAAGTAGCCATCCTTTCTTTCACATTCTTTATCCAATATCTTATAGAACATTTTTTGCAGTCTTTCTGTTTCTGCAGCATCTGATTTAATTTCCTCGGATTTACCCTCTGAAAATGAAGAAACATCATGAATCATTACTGTAGAATTAACGCTTACATATCTGTGGCCTTTTTCTCCACATGCAAGCAATACAGCACCACAAGACATAGCTTTACCAAGACATATAGTAGCAACAGGTTTGTCAGAAGATTTAATTATATCAATCATTGCCATTAAAGCATAGACATCTCCACCATATGAATCAATGTATACTGGAATAATTGGTTGAGAAGTGTTTTGAGCTTTAGTCATATCTTCCAAAAATATTTTAACTGACTCTTCGCAAAACTCATTAACATAAACAGAAACAGGTGGCTCTAATACCTCTTCTGGTTTTAAATGAAGAAATGGGTCAACATCAAACACTACATTCTTGGGTTGTTCCATTTGGATTAGCATAATTTTATTATCCTTATTTAATTTATAAAAAATCTACGATTTTTTAGGTTTTTAATTCCAATAATATATTCTGCAAAAAGAAGACCCAGCCACTGCGTGGCTGGGTCTGTTGACTAGTCAATTATGAACGCTTTGTCTTTGTCTTCTTCAGTAAAAGACTGTTCGCTCAGTATGTATCCAAACCTATCTACAAATCCCAAACCTGCGGTAAGCATCAATCCATATTCAGTAGTGCGAATAGTCCAGATTTTGCTTGAGTCGAAACCTCTGACTGTCTGATACTCGTCACCATCGGTATCAAACATAATTTCACCCAAACCCTGTTCGCCTTCTCGTGCGTGTGGATTCTTGAGGGCAGTAAAGTTTTCTTCCCACTCATCGAAAGAAGGAAAGTCAGGAATCTGTTCGACAGTGATATCGTCACTGTTGAGAGTCTTGACAACATATTCAGAAGACAATTCATCAAGGGCTTTTTGAATAGCGTCTTTCTCATTATCTGCTTTGACGATAGTGCTGAAGTCTTCGTCAGCAATCTCACCTTCGTAGGAACAGGTGAAAGGAATGTAAACATCGTATCTTGGCATATCTTAACTCCTGTCAATATTATATCATAGAGCTTTTGGGATGCTATGTTTATTTAAATTAAAAAAAACCCTCCCAGAAAACACTACTAAACTGGGAGGGCAATACTCAATCTGTTTTAATTATTTATCCTACCCCAAAGGCAAGTCAGATTGAGAAAACTTTAAATTGCCATATTCTTCTTGGTATGCTTGTACTGCTTCAAAACCAAATTGCAAGCCAGACAATTTATCCATAACTTCAGCATAATTGTAACACATACCAAAAAGAGCCAACCACTCATTTTCTGTGTAATTGTAAACTATAGAAACAGACCAATTACCATCATCATTAGGACGTTCACTTGGATACATTTTAAAATTCCATTTAATAGGAGCATAATGTCTATTGATATACTCTATCCTAGTTTTGATTTCTTCTGCTTGTACTTTAGTCATAGTGTTTTCTTTCTAAATTGGTGGCAGTTGTAGGATTCTAACCTACGATATTTCGATTATGAGTCGAGTGCTTTAGGACAACTAAGCTAAACTGCCATATCAATATATTACCACAGTATGAAC
>Ga0247723_1001462_pt1 | contig 13826 bp, 12 predicted proteins | sample MSEWelMarce5H_FC_FD_189079 | JGI IMG/M metagenome (GOLD analysis project Ga0247723, IMG submission 189079) | Subsurface sediment microbial communities from gas well in West Virginia, United States - MSEEL Well Study Marcellus 5H_FC | ecosystem: Environmental > Terrestrial > Deep subsurface >...
ACCGTTAAGTTTGTTGAATTTTTCCAATACTTTAAGTGAGTCAAAGTAATTCTTTTCGGCTCTTTCAATTTCTTTCATATTAGTTGTGCTTTCAAGAACTTTATTATATTCTTTTTCAGCTTCTTCAACTAAATTTTGTATTGTTTTAATGAGTTTCATCACTATATAAATATCTCCAAAGTGTTGTATAATTAAAAAAATGGATTGGAAAGATAAAATGATATTCGTTTCTGCTCAGCCAGATGTACCATATTTTCATTGGCAGTGTGAGGTATACCTTAACAATTTTATTGATATGGGTATTCCAAAAGAGAATATTCATGTTCTTTTCGCCATTGTTAAAAATGCGACAGAACTTTCCGAAGGTGCAAAACAACTTAAAAAATATACACCCAACGTATTTGGGTATATGGATAACCGAGATAAGAAACATTACATACCAAGTATAAAACCCTATTTAATATATGAATGGATTAAAGAAAACCCAAAAAGAGGAGAATTATTTTTACTACATGACTCTGACATTGTATTTAATTACCTTCCTAATTTCAGCAATCTTATAAACGATGATATAATCTATATGTCCGATACACGAGGGTATATAGATTTCAATTATTTAATGGATTGTGATAAAAGATACCGAGAAAAACATACCATATTAGACCAAGGACAGTTGGTTAGAGAAATGTGTGATGTGATAGGTGTTGAACCACAAGTTGTTAAGAAAAACGACATTAATTCAGGTGGTGCACAATACATATTTAAGAAGCAAGATTTTCATTATTGGTTTAAGATTTATAAAGACTCAACTTCTTTATATGATAAGTTGATGAGGTTCCAAAGGAAGTATCCAATAAGTCCTGGTGAAATACAATTTTGGACTGCTGAGATGTGGTCAGTATTGTGGAACATGTGGTGGTGGGGGATGGAAACTAAATTAACTGATGAACTTAATTTTTGTTGGGCAACAGATAATATTTCTTTATGTGAAACTAATCCTATCTTACATATGGCGGGTATTACTGAAAAAGATAAAGAAAGATTGTTTTATAAAGGTGATTTTATAAATAAAAATCCACTTGAACTATTAAAAAGTAATAAAAATCACTTTAATTATGTCAATAATACCTCAAGTACCTTCAAATACATAAATGAAATGAAAAAAATAATTCAAAAATAGGATTATTGGTTATTTATAGTAGAGTAAAATAAATAATGGCTAATTATGACATAACCCCCTGTTCGGGCTCAACCTCAATTGTAGTTGATTTTGGTGCAAATCCACCAATCATTTCAAAAGTCTATTACATATATTTTTCAGGGGCAACAAGTCCTGGTTGTTTTACAATTAATAGTTCAACATTATCACCAGCAATTGATGGGGTTACTAATATATCAAATGCAAATGATGATTGTTTTGTTTGTACAGGTTGTACTTGTCATTATGTAGATGTTACGATTGCACAGAGTGAAATAGATGCTGCCAGCGGTAACACAGGACCAAATGCCGTGTATAACGGTATTGTAAGTGTTCAATATACTAGATGTGACAATAATCCTGATTTTGCGGATTATACCGTTGCTGGAACTTATTTAGATGAGTTATGTTTACTTAAAACCCAAATATATACCGGAACAAATATAATATTTTATTATCAAAATAATAATTTAATTACAAGTTCATTCCCATATTCTGCGAGTTCAGTTTTTGATACAGGTTCATGTTGTGTTGACCCAACACCAACTCCAACACCAACTGTTACTCAAACACCAACTATTACACCTACAATAACAAATACGATTACTCCTACAGTTACTCCAACAAACACGGAGACACCAACACCAACTGTTACACCTACAATAACAAATACGATTACTCCAACAGTTACGCCAACAAACACGGAGACACCAACAGTAACTCCGACCAATACAATTACTCCATCGGTTACACCATCAAATACATCATCACCACTTCCATTTGACATTTATACGTTTAGGGAGTGTTGTAATATAAACAATATTTTTAGATTCAGTTTTGTACCAGGAACTATGGTTGTTGGTCAAGTGTTCTACATTGACAACAGTTTAGATTTTGAGGGATGTGCCGAGGTAATACCATATGAGGCAACGGGACCAATTTATTTGGGTGCCAGTGTTACATTTATTGAACAGACATCTTGTTTAGATGCGTTTTGTCCACCATGCCCAACACCAACATCAACACCTATTGTTTATTGTTCAACTTGTAATGATTACAATGTTTATAACGATAACACATTTGATGTATGGGTTCAGTATACGGATTGTTTAGGTAATGATAATAATATTTTTGTTGCACAAAAAACAACTGTCGGAGTTTGTGCTTGTGAAGACACAATAATTGCTCCTGATTCTGTTTATGTGACATATGTTGGAAGTTGTCCTGGTGTTACCGCGACTCCACAACCAACATTAACAAATACACCAACACCGTCAGTAACACCAACAATTGGTTGGAACTATTGTCCTGTTGAAGAGTATTGTTTATTAACTTATTTCCCTGATACAGATTTCTATGATGGAACGTATTATTCTGCGGGAACTTACAATAATAGAACCGTTTATTCAGGTGATGTTGCATGTATTTACTATGGTAATTTACAATGGTGTTTAAGTACTAATTTAGGTGGTGATTGTATATTATCAGGTAACTATCCTTATTACGGTGTTTGTCCTGATTTGTGTGAGGATTTGTTTAGTTCAGGAACCTGTGTAACAACAACCTCAACTACAAACCCTTGTAATATCTTTGATTTTGAAGCCTATTTTGATTGTGATGTCTCAACGACAACAACAACTACAATTCCATGTTCGGCAACATCGGTGGATGTTACCTTCAGTGCTTATACAACAACCACGACAACTACCGACCCTTGTGTTGGTGTTGGTGGAAGTATAACTATTAGTGGATACACAACAACTACAACAACCGCACCTACAACAACTACAACCACAACTACAAGAGATGTGGTGGTTAGTGGTGATGTGACTTACACATTGGTGGAGACGGTCTTTGTATGTAATGGTCAAACATATGAGTTCCAAGAATGTGATACAAATAACATATATTATTTGGACCCATCTAACGCATTTGTTGATGTTGATTTAATTACGAATTACTCATACAATATGACTATAAATGGTGTACAAGGTTGTTATGTATTTAACGGTTTGAGTACAATATCGTCAAACGCTACGGTATCAATTATCGATAGTTGGTATTCTGAGTGTTCAACATGTTTAAGTTTTGGATTAACACCAACTCCTACACATACTCCTACATATACACCAACTAATACACCTACTGTAACTAGAACCCAAACTCCAACATATACTCCTACACATACACCAACTAATACATCTACCGTAACTAAAACACCAACTCCAACACCTACCGTAACTAAAACACCAGTATTAACTAAAACCCCAACACCTACCGTAACTAAAACTCCGACTCAAACTAAAACTCCAACACCTACTGTAACTAAAACTCAAACACCTACACCAACACCAACAAATGCCAATAATTTCTTAATTCAAAGATGTAGTGGGGGAACAATAGTGGTTGCGTCAAATCCATTAAACCTACCAACAAGTGGTCTTGATTTAGTATCATTAACTATTGACAATACTAATCCTAATTATGGTTGTTGGACATTCTTAGGACTTACATCATTACCTGTCGTTGGTGGTCTAAGAGTAAGAAGAGGTTTTTATAGTGCTAGTTGTCCTAACCCTTCGGGAAATCCTAACTGTACATAAAAAATAAAAATCACTTAAATATTTATATACCATGGCAATACAAGTAACAATAAACTCTTTAACAGGAACATCACCATATGACGTATATGTTTGTGATAGCCTTGTAGAAAATTGCGTATATATCGCAACAATCAACTTAACACCTTATGTGTTTGATGTTCCAGCACCTCTTGACGCTCAGACTGAATTGTGTGTTAAAGTTGTCGATACAAATGGATGTATCATAACCCAATGTGGTTCAGTTTAATAAATGGCGATTGTAAATAAAATATTCTCCAAATGTGCTGATGTAACATCGACCATTGTATTTCAATACAATGATATTTTTTTTACGCCAAATGGGGTTGCATTTTATAATGGTGAATGTTGGATTGACAATGGTGTTGTTTCATCATTAATACCGGTTGCTGATGTAACCTTTGACTATTACTCTGATTGTGATAGTTGTAATACCGATAACTTGGTTGGAATGTATCTACAAAATTGTAGTAATCCATCCATAGATATGATTGCCTCAACCAAATCAACTTTGGTTCCAACTGTTGGTCAAATAATTTATGTTTATGGTCAATGTTGGGAATATGTTAGTTCTGCCGATACCAATTCAAATGTAATTGATACGTTTGCGGTATATGATGATTGTGCTAGTTGTTTAAGTTTAGTTCCTGAATTAATAACAAATTATTCGGCAACAACTTTTATTAATTGTTGTGATTCAACAGATACAATTACATTATATGTTAACCAAGCTAATTTTGTTTATCCATTTGGTGATACCGTAGTTTATAACAATAAATGTTATTATTCTAACTTAACTACACCTGGTGGAACAATTATTGGTTATTACGAATACCCTGATTATTTGGGATGTACCCAATGTTCTGAAGTTATATCTTGTGGGACACCAACACCAACACCAAGTTATACCCCAACGTTAACTCCAACTCCAACGGTTACTCCAAGTTTTACACCTTCAAGTACGTTAACTCCAACGCCAACTAAGACAACAGGTTTACCACCTACACCAAGTTATACCACAACTACCACAACTAGAGCGGTTGAACAAAACCAATGTAACGTAATTACATTGCTTCCATTAGGTGTAAGTTGTGAAACTACAAGTCCATCTTCACAAGATGCTGCTGATGGTTCGATTACCTTAATCATCACAGGTGGAACCGCACCATATACTGGTATTACGTGGTCAAATGGTGTTATTGGAACTACAACATTGTATAATCTTAAAGCAGGTATTTATGGTGCTACAGTTGTGGATTATTATGGTGATTTTACTGCGTCTACAAGTTGTTCGATATTTGCGGCAACTCCAACACCTACTATAACACCTACACCAACTATAACACCTTCTCCAACTCCATTACCAATCACAGGATTATGTGCAACATTTACAGTTGAAAACTACGTAAACTACCAATACCAATTCTATTACAATACGGTTATTAATGGTAAACCATCTTGGACTGCTAATACAAGCGATACTTCAATTACAACCTCAGGTGGTACATTAAATATGTTCTATGATAATACGTTAGGACAATGGATTATTACAGGATTTGCATCTACACTATGGTACCCAAGTTCAAGTTCAATTACCACACCACCATTATCAAATTGGACTACGAATGGTAATTCTCCGGTTAATAATGTTTTAGTTACTAGTGGTACTTGTCCAACATACACACCAATGGTTGTTGTTCCATTAACAAATGAAGCTAGTTGTGCATCAAGTACTGACGGTTCAATTTGTATAAGTGTTTATAATGGTTCTGGTTCATTTGTTTATTCTATTAACGGTGGTGTAACAACAGGAACTACAAATTGTTTCTACAATTTAGGTGCTGGTACATATTCTGTTTATGTAAAAGATACGGTAACTTCAGCGACAACAACTCAAAACGTAACAATACAAAACTTGAATAGTAATACGGTTGTTACTTTGAAGTATACTCAAACTGCTAATACTGACTTAATTAGTACCAATACTATTAAGAGTACTAAACAATCATATTCATTGAATACTAATAGTATTCCAAATGGTACTACGGTAAACTTATCATTTAATTTAAGTGATGAGTTTGTAAAATGTGAACCAGGTGATGGTGATAATAATTCATCATATTTTGTCATTAATAAAAATGGGGTACCATTAACAATAACATCAGTTTCTGATACGACAACAACAAGTAACAGAAGTAATTGTTATCCTGCATTATGTACAACTGAAACTTCAATATCAAGTGCTTCTTGTAGTGTGGTTAATACTGATACATTGACAATTGACATATATAATAGAGTTTCAATAGCTCCTGTAAGTAATGTACAAGGATGTCCAACACAATTGACTAATACAATGGGTGTGACAACATCATTAACATATAATACAACAAATTGTGTTAGTTTAGTTGGTTCAGGATTAAACGTTCAATCTGTAGTATCAAGGTCGGCATACGACCCTAACGCACCTCAATAAATAAAAAACAAACTATTTAATACTATATGGGATTTATAATTAAAAATACCGCGGCACTAATAAACACAAAAATTACGGACACAGGAAGACAATATCTTTCCCAAGGTAATTTCAATATCTCTTATTTCCAAGTTGGTGATTCTGAGGTTTGTTATGATTGTGCTCCTGGTGTACAGTTGTCTTCAGGTTATGTTTTGGAACCACCATTTAATGCTCAGAATTCAACAGGTGTTCCACAAAGTAACAAACAAAATATTAAATACCCATTTTATTTACAAGGAACTAGTGGTTCAACATATGGAATTCCAACATTACAATCTAGTGAAACCAACATTTATAATCATGCTGGTACTCTTGGTTTTTTCACAGGTTCACCAGGAAGTTATTCAGCCAAAACAACATCAGCCTTTACCATTACATCAAATTACTATATTGATTATATTGGGTGTACATCAGGTAATAGTATCGAATTATCATATGATTTATGTTCACCATCAACAGGTACACCAAGTATTAATGATTTTGTAACAATATTTTACGATGGAAATGGTGGGTGTGGTAATATTGGCGGAAATTTTCCAATTTTAACATATAGGATTATGGATGTTATAGGTTCAACTGCCACAACATTCACAATTACCGTTGATAGATTCTTACCTGATTTTGTATCTCAAGGATGTTCAGGTAATGCGAGAGCAATCATATACCCGAGTGGTATGACACCATTTTATGATGTTGTAGTACCAACAAATTATTTTTACAGTGCTTGTTCTCAAACTGATGAGGTTGAAATATGGAATATGAATATTCCGTGGAGTGAGTCACCAGCCGGTGTAATTAATACAATTAATGAAGACTATACACAATATGGTTCAGTGAATTACTTAGGTACTAAAGAGTACTTGGGATATCAGACAGTTGAGGGACAATATTTTATGGATTACTCAGGGTTTACTGCAAATACTGACACATATTATTACAACTCATATGATGAGGTAATTACTGTTGAACCTGACAAACAAAAAGCAATTGCAATTGTTTCATATACAAACCAAAGTATCAACAATTATTATGGTGAGAAATTTGCATTTGAACCATACGATTCGTTAAACCCTGGTGCTGTAGGACAAGGTAGAAACTTTAAGGTTACTTTACCAACTCTTATGTGGCACAAAACAACTGGTTCAACCATTGGACAAACATTCTACGTTGACCCAGCGGGATATGACTTATTTGAACCTTCTTACATGTTAAGTAAAAAGGACGAAGATATGAACACACCTGGTATGAGATACTACCACTTATGGGATACAAACCCTAATTCAGATGGATTACCAAACAGAGTGGGCAAAGTATTCCCTGATTCAGAACTTGTCGTGTTTGATGATGATGAGATTGTAGCTGCATTGTCTTACAAATCAAACAGAAACTGGACATTACCAGCACCAAAGTTAGGATTAATCACACCAAACATTTGTAATACAGGATATGATACTGTGGGTATTTTATCTGCCGACACTGAATATCTATGGGTGACATACAGATTTAACTCAACTGCCTTTACTGATTCATTACATTGTAATTACTATTCTAAAATACAAGGACCATCAAGTGGATGTTCTTTAACATCACAAAATGTAACCTTAAGATTTGGTAACGAATTCCCATTCATGACTCAAAGTTGTTCTTCAGGATTTACTGCAAACGAGATGAGTATCTTGGTTCAAAAGACAAGTGGTGATACCAGTCCTGACCCAGCACAATGGGTTGAAATTGATGTAACACCTGATTTAAGTGGAACTCTTGTTGGTGGTTATTTAACAGCTTCAGGTATTACAGGAACAACATTTACAATTAGTCAAAATGATTATACAGGTGGAACCATTTACGATTTGAATAATTATATGGACATTCCAATGAATGGTGAAACAGATAAAATGAACTTTGGTGATGAATATTTCTTTTATGGAAATATTGATACTGATATTCAGGCAACAATATACGAAATGAAATACGCAGTGAACTTACCTGAAGAACAATTCACTAATAGTACAAATCCAACATCAAGTATTAGTCAAAATAAGTATATTACTGAAATTGGTCTTTATAATTCAAATAATGACCTTATGATTTTATCTAAATTGCAGTACCCCGTGTTAAGACAAGGGATTCAGCAGTTCTTGATAAAATACGATTTTTAATATGGCAAAAAAAGCTTATCAGAATAATCCCAAAGTTTTGGGGTTAGATGTTTCAACTAAAACAATTGGTTGGGCTCTGTTCGACATGAGAACCCAAGAGTTATTGGAATTGACCCACATCTCTCCAAGACCTAAAATGAAAACTGAAAACAAGATTGAAGAATTACTTTCAAAGGCTGAAGTGTTTAAGACCAAGCTCGAAGAGTATAAAAATCTTGGAATCACAAAGGTGGTGATTGAAGAACCTTTGTTAAACTCAAACAATATCTATACAGTTCAAACGTTATTAAGATATAACTCGTTTGTAACTAAAAACATTTACGATGTCTTGGGGTTAGTACCTGAATTTATTTCAACATACAACTCAAGAAAATTTGCCTTCCCCCAGCTTTTACAGATTAATGATAAAGGTAAAATGGTATTATTTGGTGGTCTTCCAAAAGATACCGATAAGAAACACATCATTTGGGACTTGGTTGCAAAACGCGAACCACAAATCACTTGGCAATACACAAGAAACAACACACTTAAGAAAGAAAACTATGACCAAACTGATGCGTATTGTGCGGTATTGGGTCATATGAAATCTGAAAAAATTTGGTAATCCAATCTTTTGTCGTATATTTGTATACTTAAAAATACAGACATGACAAACGAGAATAATTGGAAAAGCGGTTTATCAGATGGTCACATCAAACAAATCATCAGACGAAAGATGGTCCAGAAAACGGTGCCGTCCAAAAAACTCTACGATAGAAAAAATCTAAAAAAAGATTGGGACTAATATAATTTGTCTTTCACATTTAATTTCTTATCTTTATAAGGTGAGTGATGAAAAAGAAATAGTAATCGACCTTTTACGAGACTTCTTGGGACAGGAGAAAGCCCATTATGACTTGAAATGTCAGATTACATTTGACTGCCCTGTTTGCTCATACGACCTGAAAGGGTTGGACCATGGAGATGGTAAGGGTAACCTTGAAATCAATTATTGTCGACACGTATATAAGTGTTGGAGTTGCGGAGATACAAACGGAACTCAAGGACCGTTAGGTAAACTATTTGACAAGTACGGTAACAAAAAATCAAAACGAACTTACGAACTTATAAAACCTCAAGACGAAAGACAAGAGAAGAAAAAGGTATATGTTAAACTACCTAAGGGGTATGTTCAGTTCAAAGATTCAAACAAACGATTCATTCCACACCAAGAAGCCTTACGATACCTACACAGTCGTGGTGTAACGGACGAAATGATTGAGAAGTATCAGATAGGGTATACCGTGGATGGTGAATTCGCCTACAGGGTTATATTACCCTCATACGATAAAGATGGATACCTGAATTACTTTATTGCAAGGGCTTGGGTCCCAAAGAAAATGAAATACAAAAACCCAACGGTTCCAAAGGATGAAATTATATTCAACGAACAAAACATTGACTTCAATAAAGACATTTACTTAAGTGAGGGTGCCTTTGATATGTTGTTCTTGGATAATTGTATTCCACTACTGGGTAAACACGTATCAGCTCTTTTGTTTGAAAGGTTATACAACGAAGCCAAGGGTGATATCCACATATGTTTGGATGGTGATGCGTATGACAATGCGGTACAACTATATCACAAATTAAATGGGGGTGTATTGTATGGTAGAATAAAAATAGTTAAACTTCCAAAGGACAAAGATGTTTGTGATTTGAGGGGTGATATAAAAGAATATTATATAGATTTAATGAGATGATAGATATTAATGTAGCTGTAAAAGAAATAAGAGAAATATTGGATAGTAAAAGAGAAGAGTTTCACCTGACTTTTTATGAAGAAGACCACACATATACGATGGTAAATACAGATGGTGAGATTGTTGATAGTCACCCATCAGTTTCCAAAGTAACCAAATTGTTTTATGAACCATTTGATGCCGAAGGGATTGCCTATAATAAAGCCAAGGGTGATATTAAATACATGAATGAACTTCTCAAAGAGTGGGAAGGTGCTGGTGATTACGCATCTAACATGGGAAGTAGGGTTCACTATTTCTTGGAAAAAGAAACAATTGATATGTTTGGGGGATTCAAAGAAGTTCGTCAACCAATATTCGAGTGTGACTTGGGTCAGATTACGAAGGGGGATAGTATGATATCTGCTGGTAAGAGATACCTTAAGTTATGTGAAAAAAGAAACTTGGTGTTGTTGGATACTGAAATCGTGTTGGGTCATCCTGAACTTGGATACACAGGACAACCCGATAAAGTATGGTTAACGCAAAACGCTGCTGGTACTGAATTGGGATTATTGATTACAGATTGGAAGACCAATAAAGAAAAGAACTTCAAGATTAGTAAATTCACCAAAAATATGTATTCACCATTCCAAGAGTACCCGAGCACTGCGTTGGGTCACTATTACCTTCAGTTACCTTTGTATGGTAAATTGTTGTTGAAAATGTTGGAAGGAACCAAATATGAAAATATGAAATTGTTGGGATGTATTGTTGTTTTATTGAAAGAAAATTCTGAGTATGAAGAATTCAGAGTACCAAAACCACTTGTCAATACAATTTTAGATATGGATATTAGGAAATATTTGGAAAAATAACTATTATTGTGGTATGATTCAGGAACTATTAGAAAAACGAGACCACTTATTTGAGATTGCGGCTGTGTTATATGGTGATATGTTTATTGCCGAACCTGACTTTTGGGATTCACCAACAGAAAGGGAACTAAGAGAGGTGTATGAAAAATTGGATTTGTTTGGTCATAAAGACCAAGAACCAACTGATGAAATGATTCAAGCCGCTGAAGTTGTAAAGAAAATTGCGGACGAAAAGAGAAATTCTAAAAAATAATTCTTATATTTTAAGTTATGTCTAAGGAAACAGATTTATTAGAAAAGTACGTTGGTAATGGTATTACTGAAAAAGTTGCAAAAGAACTTATTTCAGGTGATAATACGCCAACTAAAAAGTACGCACAGGTAATGATAACTCATTATATTTTTAGAAAAAAATCTTCGGGTGTACGAGCTGTTAAGGATATTATTGTGCTTTTTCAAAAATTTGATTCTTTATTGCCTTACATTGAAAAGAAAGACATTTACAATACCGGTGATTATCCAAATTTGGCTAGTATTGATAGTGCCGTGAAAAAGGCTGAAGAGATTAAAGAAGAAAAAACTTTTAATAGAGAAGACCACGTTGATGTTCTAATTGAAAATGATGATTATATTTTAGTTCATCCATTTACATTGAGAGGTTCACAAAAGTATGGTAAAAATACTAGATGGTGTACCGCGACTTCAAATAAACATAATAACTATTTTGATAGTTACAAAAAAAATAATTTTTTGTTTTATTTAATTAGAAAAAAGTTGAACAATAACCAATGGGACAAAGTGGCATTTTGTCTTGACAAACGCCATGTATTGACTGGTAGTATTTCGGTATTTTGTGCTTTAGACAGTTCACAAAATACTCAGTCAATGGAAAACAGTGATTGGTCATTATCCTCTTGGGTAACCATCATGTCTTTGTGTAGGGCCTTTGCCGTTGAAGAAGGTCGTAGACAAAAAGAGATGAAAAAAATCAAAGATTACGTTGACTCCGCAAAAAAAGTAGTTAATGTCGATGAGGTTATCCAAGCGATGAACAATTTGAATCAAAAACCATCAAAAGAAGTGGTTTCACTTATGAAAGAATATACTGAATTATTAACATCATTTACCAATAAAATTAAAACTATAAATAAAAATGGAAAATTCGTTACCGAAAATGAAGGTTGATTTAAGAGAACAACCTTCAGTAAAATGTGAAAAGTGTGAGTCTTTGTTTTTCGAAGAAGTCACTATGATAAAGAAAGTGTCAAAACTATTAACAGGTAGTGCTGAAGACACTATTGTACCATTCCCAACGTACAGATGTGCTGATTGCCACCACGTAAATGAAGAATTTAAGATTTTTGAATAATGATAAAAAGACTTGTACATTTTTCTGACCTACATATTAGGTTATTCAAAGACCACGATTTATATCGTTCGGTCTTAACTGATATGTTGTCTAAATTCAAGGAGTTGAACCCTGACCGAATTGTCTTTACTGGTGATTTGGTTCATTCCAAAAACCAAATGACACCTGAACTTATTGAGTTCGTTGCTTGGGTATTGACCGAATGTTCCAAAATCGCTAAGACAATAGTTATTATTGGTAACCATGACTTCTTGGAGAACAATATGTCAAGGTTGGACGCATTAACACCAATCATCGAATCACTAAGAAATGAAAACATCGTATATTACAAGAATCGCGGGAGCTATGAAGACCAAAATATCGAATGGGTGGTATTCTCCCTCATGGACCATAACGTGCCACCAGATATCACTGAGAGCCAAAGAACTAAAATCGGACTCTTCCATGGCCCCGTGGTGGGTTTATCTACGGATATTGGGTATAAGTTTGAGGATGGTTTTGATTCATCTCGCTTTGCCGGTTGTGATTTGGTCCTATGTGGTGACATCCATAAGCGCCAAGTATTTTCAATCCCGAATGAGAAAAAGGCGTACATGGTAGGTTCTACCATTCAACAAAACTTTGGAGAAACTGTTAGAAAACACGGATTCGGTATCTATGATGTCGAAGAAGATAAATACGAATTTGTTGATTTGGATAACCCAAAACCATTCTTATCATTCAAAATCAAATCCATTGAAGATTTGGTAAATGGAACAGAACAACTTCTCAACTATTAACCTATCCCAACAAGAAATTAAGGATATCCAACGATTCTGTGAATTAAACAAAATCGAGGATATCCCTACTTTTTTGCGTACCTGTGCTTGGAAAGGATATGAGATAGAAAAGTACGGACTTTTAGGAAATATGGGTGGGATTCAAGAAAAACGGGTGGAAATCGAGGTAATCCGAGAAAAACGAGTGGAAATACCTGTTGAAGTCATCAAAGAGGTTGTTAAAGTTGAATATGTTGAGGTTCCTGTTGAGGTAATCAAAGAGGTACCAGTCGATAAGATTGTTGAAGTTATTAAAGAAGTGCCCGTTGAAAGAGTGGTAATTCAAGAAGTAATTAAGGAAGTCCCTGTCGAAAAAATAGTAACAATTTACGACAACAGTACAGAGAACGAACTGTTGTTAAAAATACAACAGTTGGAAAATAGACCACCTGAAATAGTGGAGGTTGAAAAGATTATAGAGATAGAAAAAGAGGTTGAAAAAATTGTTGAGGTTATCAAAGAAGTTGTTGTTGAAAAGACAACTACTGACAACTCAAAACAAAAAGCCTTAGAGGAAACTATACAAAAGATTAGAACTGAATTACAA
>Ga0247723_1001463_pt1 | contig 13824 bp, 16 predicted proteins | sample MSEWelMarce5H_FC_FD_189079 | JGI IMG/M metagenome (GOLD analysis project Ga0247723, IMG submission 189079) | Subsurface sediment microbial communities from gas well in West Virginia, United States - MSEEL Well Study Marcellus 5H_FC | ecosystem: Environmental > Terrestrial > Deep subsurface >...
CGCTTAAAGTTGATGATTTGGCTTCGCGTTTTCAGATTTTGCAAAACTCTTTGTCTGCTTTGTTTGCTGCCGTTGGTGACAGTATTTCTCCGTTTGCTAAAACGTTGATTGATTTTCTTACAGGTTTTGTTAACGGCTTAACTGCTTTGGCTAAGAACCCTGCTGGCGCAGTTCTGCTTCAGATTAATGCTGTGTTTACAATTTTTATTGGTGTAATTGCCGCTGCAGTTGGCTCTTTGGCTTTGTTTGGTGCTTCAATTGCGGCAACTAAAACTGCGCTTATTACTATGGGCGTTTCTGCAGATGGGGCTTCACTTGCTGTTGGAAGATTTGGAAAAGCATTAAAATTCACTAGCATTATTGGCGCTGGTCTTGCTCTTGCCGAAATTGTTGTTGGATTAATTGCCGTTCGGGATGCGGCTGAAGACAGTGCTAGTGCATTTAACTCTTTCGTTACTGACACTAGTGGTCTTTCTGATGCTATTAAAGCAGACATGGAAGCACAAAAAGTTGCTTATGCTGAAGGTGGAAATGCTGCCGCCTCCGCCTTTATTTCTGTCAGCGCCGCTGCCTCGTCGGCAAATCCCGACATTATGGCTTTGCAAAAAGAATTAACTACTACGGCAAAAGTTTTAGGTGAAGATATACCTTCTGCTTATGGTGTTACTAATAATGCAATTAATAGTGGTACTAGATATTTGGGCGATAATACTAAGGCTTGGTTACGTAATTCCCTTTTGGCTAGTGAGGCTTTTAGAAACCTTTTGTCTGAAGTTGTTGTTAATTCAACTAAGGCCGCAGTAATTGGTACTTCAACTGTTGGTGAAATACTTACAAGTATTGGTTTTAGTTTTGACAAGGCAACAGAAATAACTGCCGCTAAGGGTGCTGAGGCTGGTAGGGCTTATGTTGTTGGTTTAATTAATAGTGCAAGTTCTTTGGGTCAGGCGGCAAAAACTCAACTTATTGGTACTGTTTCTGAGATTATTAATCCTATTGCTGGGTACACTGGTGCTATTCGTGCGCTTGATATTGAAACTGGCACTGCGACTGGAAGCACTGATGATTTTTCTAAGCAGTTAAAAGAACTTGGAAGCACTGCTACTGGTGCTGCTGCACCTGTCAAAACTTTGTCTGATTATGCGAGCGATTTGTCGTCAACATTTAAACGCGCTTTTGATTTGCGTTGGCAGGCAACTCTTAATGCTGATGCTACTGCTGAATCGTGGAAGAATCTTTCTGAACGAATCACTGAGGCTCGGAACAAGGTTCTTGGTTTGACGGCGACCCGTGACAAGTTAGAATATTTTTTGTCTATTGCGGTTAAGGCTGGCGACCAGTTACGTATTAATGATTTGACGGCACAGTTGGCTGGTGCTAATTCTGATTTGGCTTCGGCCACGGATGATGCGTCAACTTCTTTGAAAGGTAACACGTCTGCGGCGCGTAAAAACCGAGCAGAACTTTTAGGCATTTTGCAAGGCAATGGTGAATATTTGTCTTCGTTGGCTGCTAACGGTGCGAGTCAAGAAAAGTTGGCTCGCGTTGCCCGTCAGTTGCGTAAAGATTTTCTTGACCAGGCGCTTGCGCTTGGGTATTCCGCTGATGAGGTTAATAGGTTTGCTAAAACTTTTGGTGATTTTACAACTATTATTAATAAAGTTCCGCGTAATATTACGGTAACCGCTAATACTAATCCTGCCCTGCAGGCTTTGAATGAGTTTGCCGCTAAGGCTAAAGCGGCTGGCTCTAATGCTGGTAACGCTTTCTCCAACGCTTTTGCTGAAGCATCAAAGAAGCAGGGTCGTCGTGACGAACTGCTTGGTCGAATTTCAGATGCGCGATTGCAATTGGCTAACCCGAACATTGCCGAAGATTTGGCTAAGGTTCTTCTTGACCGAATTAAGAAACTTAACCGTCAACTTCAGTCGGGCAATTTTGCTTCGGGTGGTTACACTGGTCGTGGCGGTAAGTATGAACCTGCTGGTATTGTTCACCGTGGTGAATATGTTGTTCCGAAGCAACACGTTAACCAATCTACTGGTTTGCCTTATGCTGACGCTATGGGTCGAATGATGCCTGCATCTGCACCAGCAACGTCATCATATGCTAATGGCGGCCTTGTTGGTGGTGGCATGATGGTATCACTATCCCCTGATGATAGGGCGCTTCTTCGTGGCGTGGGTGCTTCTGGTGACATTGTGGTGGCTGTTGATTCACGTGAAATTGCTAGGGCTAATGCGCGTGGTGCTAGACTCGTAACTGCTGAAGGAGGCTACCTTGTCTAACATTAGAACACACATATGGTTTGGTATTCCAGGTGTAAAAATGCAATGGTGTCCTGCGCCTTTGGCTGGTGCTGAAGCGTCTAACATTAACTTTGTTGAATCTATGTCTTTTGAGAATGGTGGTGCTGATGTTTCGCGTTCTAAACAATACCGTAAGCAATACAACTTTAGTTTTACTGGGCTTTCAGAAGAACTGGATGGTATTGGTGTTTACAATAAATATGCTTCTGGCTTTTATGGTGATGGCTTGTTTCAATTTGCTGACCCTTATGCTTTTGAAACTAATTTGTTTTCTGCTGGTTGGGCTTCCCCTGGACTGATTGAGCAGGGTTGGGAAAACATTTATGATGTTGTACCGACGTTTAGTGCAACATCATCTAACATTTATAATCAACCTGTTCGTAAAGCAACGTGGAGTGTGGCGAGTGCGGCTAACGCTGTACCCACTTTGGGTAACAGTGTAGTTTTTATTCCGATTCCGCCAACACATACTTTAAACATTGGTGCGTCTGGTGCGGCAACTGGCACAGCGGTGCTTCGTGTTGTTCCGATTAATACTGATAATACTCTTGGCACTGCTGTTGATTTAACTTTGTTGACTGATACTTCATCAACACGGATGAACGCTACGTTTGCTGGGTCGTCATATCAGGCTGTGAAAGTTTATATTACGCGCACTTCTACGACAGCATCAACAATTACGTTAACATCTATGATGGCTCGGCTTGTTGAAACGGGCAGTTCTCTTACGCTAACAGGTAGCCATGCGCCAGGTGAAGGCCACACTGGTTTAGAGTTTTTAGATGATGCTCGTGTTGAAACATACACATACATGTATCCTCCACGTAAAGGCTTGTCCACTAATTTGGTTGAGGTGGGCGCGTGGCGTTAGAAGTTTCCATGACTGGCACTGGCACGATTGGTAACATTGCGCCAGGCTGGTCGGTTAACGAATCAATTAACAGTGTAACTATTGGTGAAACTGGTGCTGGCACAGGTTCAGTTTCGTTTAACGCGCAAGCCACAGATGATTCTTTGCTGACTATTAATAATAATGTTGTGTCAAACATTAATGGGCTTGGTAATGTTACTGGTGTTGTGCAATCAGTTTCACAAACAGGTTTAAACACAACAATTACGCATGGAACTTTTTTGGATAAGTTTAACCTTGACGTTGATGTTTTACCTGTTGATGTTGGCGGCCCTTATAAATGGTTTTATAATCTTGGTCAATCAATTTTTGGTTCAACTACTCCCGTCACAAGACCTGATTATGGTTATGCTGGCACAACATATCGTACTAATCCTCCATATCCACAAACAGTAATTAGCGCACCAAGTTATTCTTTTCCTTTTGACGGCAACACTACTGATGTTAATAATGTTTATTCTATTGATGATATTTTTACTAACAGTACCCGAATTTGGGCGGGAAGTTTTCAAGGCTACGGCTATCAGTCTTCTTTAAATACTGTTGGATGGCTTGATATTGATGCTTCAACAGTTCCCCGAATTACTGGAATGTCTTTTGCTCAATCATGGCAAACTTCTTTACCAACTTCCCTTCGTCGTTTTAATTCGCTTTATCTTCAATTTAGCGCAACAGTTGACGCATCAACACGAATATTTTTTGGTAACAAATTTGGTAGCGGCCCTTCAGCGCCTTCATTTTCTGATTGCATTAAAATTGATATTAATGGGGCTACTGATGTTATTTCAATTACTGAAATGGCAACTGAAACATCTGAAACTGCAAGCATTGCTGGTTTGGATAAAACTCAGCCAATAATGTTTACGCTAATTTTTGGGGGAAACTCCATGACTTACCCGTTTGATAATTTGCTTAACATGAGTTTAAAAGCAACAGACCATACTGGTGCATCTGTTACCACAGGCGGTGGTTTCATTCAAGTTCTTTATGGGTCTTGGCGAATAGTTTACGACAGCATTAATACTTCTTACATGGGATTTGTTAACATGGGTAGCACCGTATCAACAGTACCAACAACTTATATAACGCCAGACCCTATTGAATACAATTTTGATATTGACTTTACCAATTACACTGAAGGTTATGTTGGCGCATATCCCGCAACGTCTGGTGTTGCATGGGAGTTAATGCAAGAAATTGCTTCGGCAGAAAATTTTGAGATTGCATTAAATGAGGATATTCTTGTTGTCCGTGATGTTGGACTTAACACTTTAGATGTGGACAATTTTTCTGCACCACCAACAACTAACCCTAAAAGCACGTTGTCGGGTAGCCAAATTAATATTTCATATAATGAAGCAGAATTTTTAACTGGCATTGTTTATGATGCACAACAAGATGGTAACAACATTATTAGTGTTGCGGCTGGGGCAACAACGGTAACAAGTGTTAAATGGAATGTTAGCCCTATTGTTGTTAATAGCCCTATTCGTTCTGATACTTGGCCGATTGTTGCTGGACAATATTATGTTATTGATTCTGCAGGTTTACCTTTGTTTGCGGGAGAGTGGGAAGATTATGGCGCTTCGGTTACTGCAATAATTGACCCTGACGATAATTCTGCAATTCAGATTACTGTTAAAGGCCCAACAACTGAAACTACTCTTGCTGGTGGGCCATATAAACTTGCCGCCTCAGATAGCGGTGTTGAGTATGCTTCACTTAAACTTTCGGGTACTGGTATTTATGTTTCTGATTATCAACTTGGTTTAATTACTGCTATTGATACAACAAAATATACTCGCACAACGGTTAATACTATTATTAATCCTTTTATTGTTACTGAAGAAAATGCGTATGACCGTGGCGTGTGGGCTTCTATGAAAGCATCTGGCCCTGTTGTTACCGTCAATTTTACCATTCCTTCTTCTGCGATTAATGGTGTCGGCTTAACTCCTGGTTCTCTGTTTGATTATGGGCAGTCAACTTATCGTGTTGTTGCTTGCACTATTAATAATTTGAGTGTGAGTGTTGAGGCTGAGCGTCATGTTCTTGTTGCAGATGTTGATAATATTTGGGGTTCGCAAACTGTTGCAGATTTTGATGCAGTGTGGGGTGCGTTAGAATGTCAAGACCAAATCATTTTTCCTTATAAGGTGGCGTAATGAGTTTAAATAATATTCGTGCGGTTGGGGATGACCGTCAGTGGAAAGATGAAGTTGAGCGTGAACTAAAATCATTGCTTGAAATTATTAAATATGGGAAGATTACAATTCGTTCCGCTGGTGCTGTTACTGGTGGTGGGGGTGGTGGCGGTGGCGGTGCTGGCGCTGATGCTATTTCGGCTGTTCTTCCCGCCACTTATGACAACACAACGTATGTCGTTGGTGTTGACCAAGATGCTTTTGACCATATTGCTAATCTTGGATATGCCCAGTTTGATACAACTGTTGCGACGGGAACGTTTAATGATGTTGGTCTTTTAACCTGGAATGATACTGATGGCACACTTGAGTTTGGTCTTAAAGGTGGGCTTGTTACCTTGCAGATTGGGCAAGAGCAGGTTATGCGTGTTCGTAATAACACTGGTTCAACGCTGAATGAAGGAACAGTTTGTTATTTTAGTGGGTCTAACGGTGTAAACTTTAATGTTGTTCCAGCACTGGCAACGGGGGATGCAACATCCGCACAAACAATGGGTGTGCTAACCGAAACACTCAACACATCTTCTACGCAGCATGGCTTTCTTACCACTTTTGGTTTGGTTCGCGGTATTGATTTATCTTATATTGCTGGTTTGGCTGACGGCGACCAGTTGTATTTGGATGGTACAACTGCTGGTCGGATGACTAAAACAAAACCTGCCGCACCCACACACCTTGTTTATGTTGGTATTTGTTTGTCTGCTGCTGGCAGCGGTTCAAACTCTACAATTTTTGTGAAGGTTCAGAATGGTTATGAACTTGACGAAATACATGATGTAAAGATTACTGGCCCGATTGCGAACAATGAGGTTCTTGCTTACACTTCGGCAACAAGCCTGTGGGAGAATAAGACTGCCGCTGAAGCATCACTGTTGACCACTTCGGCAACGTTGGATAGTCTTGCTGATGTTGTTATTACTACACCAGCAACCGACCAGGTTGTTAAATATAATGGCACTAACTGGGTTAATGCTGCCGCGCCTGGTGGTGGCGGTGGTACGGTCACTAGTATTACTGCGGGTACAGGCTTGTCGGCTTCGCCCGCTTCGCCAATTACTACTAGCGGTACTCTTAATGTTACTGATGCGGCCTTGAATCCTCCTGGAATTATTATGGCTTACGGTGGAACAACTGCCCCGAATACAGGTTGGCTTATCTGTAACGGTGGCGCATATTCGCGCACAACTTACGCGGCACTGTTTGCTGTTATTGGAACTTCATATGGGGCTGGTGACGGTTCAACAACTTTTAACGTGCCTGATTTGCGTGGTCGTTTCCCTGTTGGCGCTGACGGTGGTGCTGAATTCACTGCAAACGGAACATCTGGTGGAAATAAAACGCACTCACATACTCTCTCTAATGCTGGTTATGCAAAAGGTTCTCGAAGTGGAAACAGATTTGTTTATGCAGAAGTAAGTCCTGTACCCACATGGACTGCCGTAAACGAAATATTAGGAACTGGCGCTGCCAGTACCGCTACAAGGACATTCGGTATTGCACTTGGTGGTTCGACTGATGCAACAACAGGCGCTGAATCTTTGCCGCCATATTTGGTTTTCAGATACATCATCAAAACGTAAGGATTAATATGATTACAACAGAAGATTTAAAAACAAAAACGGCCTACGAACTTATCGTGCAAACAGAATCAACAGACCAAGTGCTAGATGCTATGGTTGATTACATCAAAACTTTAGAACAACGAATTGAAACATTGGAGAACAACTAATGCCAACAACATCACCCGATTCAATCTATTATGCTGACGGTACAACGCCAGCATCTATTGCAACTATTTCTGCAACAACGGCCACCAGTATTCAAAACGCTCTCAATGTTCGTGAATTGAAATCATATTCATGGGCTGATGAAACAGCAAGGTCTGCACAAACAGGCATGTCTACTAGTCAAATTGGTTATCAGGTTGATAATGATACTTATTATATTTATGTTAGTTCGGCTTGGTCTATTTGGGCTAAAGCCCCAGCGACATATACGCCAACAATGGTTAACTTAACGGCAACTTCTACTTCTATAAATTATTCTATTGCATCAGGTATTGTTACAATTTCTGGTGTTGTTCAAAATTCAACAACAACAACTTCTGGTATTACCATGACCTTGCCAAATGGTTACGGTATTGACACAACGTATATAACTACTGCAACATTTGCTCACACTCTTGGTGACGCAACATTCTATGACACAAGTGCAAGCGCAGCGTATGCTGGTGCCGTTTGCGCAAACAGCGCAGCGACAGTGCAGTTTGCTCGTTACATTTCATCAACAGCAAACCTAACTTATGGTGCTATTGGCGGGGCAACAAACCCGTTTGGTGCAGCATGGGCTTCAGGTGACCTTATTACTTTCAACTTCTCATATCCTGTCGCATAGCATATGATAAACTAGTAGTATTATGACATTTAAAGAACGCGCGGTGGATGCTTTTAAAATTATTGGCGAATTTATTTGGCGGGCTTTTGGCTTGTTTCTATTCGTACTTGGTGCTGGCGCTGGTATTGGTGGACTAATGGGCGACTCCCTTATGGGAATCCTCGCTGTTTTTGGTGGCGCAATTCTGGTAGCAATCGGCTGGGTCGGTTACCGAATCACAGTCACTGGTGAACTTTCGCGTGAAGATGTGGCTGCTGGTATGCGTCGTGCCGCAGAGCAGGTTGAAACGAAGAAGGATGGCAAGTAATGACTGCTGAACCACAGTGGCCTATTAATGGTCGTTTTAATAAAGACTTTAAAGTTACTGGCCCTTACGGTTACCGTATTCACCCGATTCGTAAAGAACGCATCCACCATAACGGTGTTGATTTGTGGGGTTCTAAAGAGCCGTTGAAACTTGAGGTTTGGTTTGATGGTGTTGTGATTGCTAAAGGTTACAACAGTGCTGGTTTTGGTCATTATGTTATTCTTCGCCACAAAGTTTATGGCAAAGTTGTTACTTCTTTGTATGCTCACATGAGGGATGCATCCAAGTTGCGTAAAGGTCAGAAAGTTACTGCTGGAACAGTTGTTGGTATTATGGGCGCTACGGGTGCTGTGACTGGTAAGCATCTTCATTTTGAAATTGGTCGTGGTCGTAATCACCCAAACATTTTTGGTGGGGATGGTAAGCGTTATTATGACCCGATTAAGTTTGTTCGTTCGACGGCTAGGAAGTGGCAGGCTGAACAGGAACTTTTGGAGGCTCATAAGGAAGCGGCGCTTGCTACACCTGCTGATTCTGTTGATGTTGTTATGCCTGACCATAGCCTAACTGAAGCGGATGTTGCTGCTGCACCTGTTGTTGTGGTTGAGCCTACCGTTGCGGTTGAGCCTCCTACTAAAAAGAAGTAGTTGTGTCTGAGCCTGAGCGCGAACCTTCTGTTCGTATTACTTTGACACAGGTTTATCAAAAACTGGTTGACATTGAGGCTCGGCTTGGTGACCATCCTAAAACTTTGGATGACCATGAAAAACGTATCCGTAATCTTGAAATGAAAATTTGGGGTTTTGCTGGGGTCAGTTCTGCTGTAGCAATTATTGTTTCTGCAATAATCACTAAAATGCCGTAAGTGTATGTTAGGGTTTACCTAACCTTCAACTTAAACTTTAGGGAGAAAAGGTTATGGCTAAATCAGAATGTGTTACTTGTGTGTGGCAAAAACTTACAGGCATTACTGTTGACTATTCACGTAGCAACATGGATTGGGCTGAACAGATTGAAGTTTCTGAGGCTTCCATTCGTCGCCATTTTAAACATGCTAATGTTAAACGGCCTGTTGATGTTGAACCTGAGATTCCTGCTAATGCTCGTTGGGAAGTTTCGTCTGACGAGTTTGCTGGGGATAGTGCCGCTTCACTATTAGAACTTGACATTGATGATGTTGAAACCTTTATTCTTGGTAAAGGTTTAAACCCTGCCGAATGGGATTATCAGTGGCGGTTTTCGGAATGGGAACAGTCTTCTAAACTGCATGGTACACGTACTCTTCACGCAGTTAAAGTGTGGGGTAAACGTAAAAAGTCTGAGGATGCCGCTTTTGATATTGATACGGCCATTGCCGCTATTGATAATTACCAGTGGATACCAGCAGACACTAAACTTATTAAAGATAATGCTGGCGGTTCACAGGTTGTGTTGGCTAACGATTTTCAGTTGGGTAAAGTTGACTGGAATGGTGGAAGCAAAGAAACACTTGACCAAGTTTTTCAATCTTTTGTTAATGTTTTTGCTGAGGCTGAACGTAACAATGTTGAAGAAATTGTGGTTATTGATGGTGGCGACATTATTGAAAACTTTTATAACACGCCAAGCCAACGCCAAACTAATGATTTGTCTTTACCAAAACAGGTACTCCTTGCATACAAGGCCATGATTAAAGGGCTTCAGTTGCTTGCTGACGGTGGTTTTAAACTTAAGTATGTGGCTGTACCATCTAATCATTCTCGTGACCGTATGGGGATGCAGGCGGCTTCTGGTGATGTGCATGATGATTGGGGTATTATTATTGCCAAACTTATTGAAGCCTCAACTGATATTGAAGTGATTGTGCCTGAAGATTATTATGACAGTTTAGGTTTTATTACATCAAACACTGGCATTGGTGTGGTTCATGGTCATCAGGCTGGTTCGCCAGACAAAATTGGTGCATGGTGGCAGGGACAATCTCACGGTGAAATGCCTGTAGCCCATGCCGACATTCTAGTGACAGGTCATTTTCATTCTATGCGGGTGCAACAGTCGGGTAATAAGAAGTGGATTATTGTTGGTTCTGCTTCTGACCGTGGCTCGTCTTGGTTTACAAATAATCGTGGTGAACAATCTATTTCTGGTATGACTACTTTTGTGGTTCGTGACGGCGCGTGGTCTGATTTGCGTATTGTTTAGGCATGATAAAATTGTCTAATGAACCCAGAGAATAACATTGAAATGATTGGCGGCTACGCTTGTAGCCTTGACCCTATGGATGCTTTGCAGTGCGATTCATGCCAGTAGGATAACGGTTTCCCCTGTCCCTTCTATTGAAAGGCTGGTGAACAAAGAAATCCCCCCGTTGAGTAATCTTCGGGGGGATTTCATTTAATTGTTAAGTTGTTGTCGCAATCTTGCTAGGGTTCTGACCTGTGCAGATGCATCTTCTAACAACACTAGGATAGCATCATTTGGCGCTTACGCCTTGCGCTTATCTTTGTTACGCCAATCACCTTCGTAACGCTCATCAGTGTTTAGTGCAACGGCAAGCGCCTGGTCTATAGCGTCTTGCTTTGTGGTGTGGCATCCGAGAACTTCACCATCAGATTTGACGGCAGCCCAGTCGCCTTTGCAGCCTGGTGCATCTTGTCGAATATAATATGGAATCTTAATCACTTCCTTCTCTTCCCCAATACTTTTGTAGTGTTGGGATGTGTTTGTTCTTCTTTAAGTATGCCAGAGCATGAATGATTGCGTCGTTAGTATCACGCGCATCTTTCCAATCAACTTGTTTACCTGTGTGCCATAAGTTGTGTTGTTTGAGTACGGTGTCGTCAACTAGTGACTTGTCGGAACGCAACTGCCACACAATTTCACCATCATGCAAAGCAGTTAATGCGCCTTCAATGAGTAAAGGTTCAGTGTCGGCAACAAACTGGTTAGACCTCAACACAAACTTTTCACATACCAACTTAATTGGTTTACGGTCAGCCCATTCTCTAAACCAAATAACTTTATTGCCATGCTTGTTCCACCATTTAATGAAACCTTTAAGGCCATCAGCAACTTGCCATACTTTTAACAGTTGGTATGCGCCATCACCATAAATACCCAGCGCTATCCCCGTCTGCTTTCCTGGGTCTATGCTTAGAATCGCTTTCTTCTCCAGCCAGTATGTTGGGGGTTGGGTTGATGAGTCGGTCACCATAATCTCTTTCTTGTAAATGTTCAAACACTTCGCCGCCCATAATGCGCGACAGCATTTGTTGTGCAGTAATAACACGTTCATCTTTTTTGATATTAAAAAACCACAGTAATGCTTCAGTAAAACCTGCAACACTGCCTGATTTGATTAAAGCATAGTCGCATATAAACGGTGGCGGTTCAACACACAACACGCGCATATCACCTGGTTGTGCTTCGCGTGGCAACACCTGCTCGGTTATGCCTGTGGCTTGTTTAGCCTGAACCATCAGGGCTTTGTGTTTGTTCCATGCCGACCAGGGGTAGAACGGTAAGGGTTTAACTTGCACCCCAACCTGTTCCTTTGAATGTGATTGTTGGTGGACTAAAAAGTTTACGCATCTTTTCGCCACACAACTGGCACTCTACTAAAGGCGTTTGGTCAACAGCGTGATTGATTGTTGCAACAAGGTCGCACAGCATGCACTTGTAATCATATGCGGCCATTAGTGCTGTCCATTAATAATTGCAACTAATTCTTCATGTGTCATTAATTCCGAGTATTCAGAATTACTAACTTTTTCTAACAATTTAATAATCCGTTCGCGTTCTTGGCTGCGAACATACTGGGCAAACGCATCAATCTGGTCAACATCCTCTTCAGAAAAAGCATTGTTAAGTACCAGCATGTTGTGTTCAAACTTAATCATTGGTTCTCCTCATGGCAATCGCAAATACAAACATCAACAGCACCAATAACAATCTTAGATTCCCAGCGGCCAGGACAATCATCACAATGCCGCTTGCCTATACACCAACCTAGCGGATACACTACTTCGGCTTATTGTCAGGATTAAATCGTTCCTGATTCACCCATGATGCGCCAGCATCCCCACCCCACGCATCCCAAGCCACACGACCAGGCGACGGGAAACCTTTCTCGCCAGACCTGAACCCTTCAGCCTTCTTATCGCCTGCATGACGGCCCAAATAGTTTCTCATACGCTGAATTGTTTCCCAACTAACCGCATCACCTGATGCGAGTTGCCTTGCTCGGTAACGACCAACAGCAGTAAACCCGCTACCAGCCTTACCATCTTTAATCCACATGAGCGCACGTTTAGCGGCAGATGATACGCTTGCGGGCGGTTTGTATGTTTCAGCCATTATCTTCCTCTGTTAAAATTCCAGCCTTATATGCATCAATTATACGCGGCGTAAGCCACATAATAATTTCACGATTGTAACACGTGGAACAACCACAGTACGGTTGCCCGCTAACTGTTTCAAACTCTTCATCATCAAGTTCGGCATCAACTGAATCTACACACGCATAAATGTATGTTTCAAAGTCTTCTTCAAGAGCCTTAGCCCACGCCTCATCATCATGTACGTAACTCATGCGTTTACCTCCACTTTCGTTCCAGTCTGGTCTTCACGCAAACGACCCTGCTGAATCAGGGATTCCAAACGTTCTTGAAACTCCCTAAACCGCCAAGCCCTAAACCTGTTAACCAGTTTTGCTTTAGTCATACTACCACCAGCAGTAACAACAGCCCGTTCAACCTCGTCACATTCTTTTTGAAACACAGAAGAACTAATACCTTCAGACACAATCACCAAATTATTAACCCATTCTTCAGCATGTTGCAACGCATACACCGCGTGACGCAACTCAACAACCAGTGAACCCTCAGACAACGCAACCAGTGAAGCCAACTTGCGTACCGTTTCAGATGCTAAACGTTTCCACGAAGGTTCAATCAAACGCCACAACGGGTGTTTAATTAATTGTTCTTTCATCAACTTAGAAGCCTCAGCAAAACGTTGCAACGCTTCATCTGTTGCCCGAACAGGGTGACGGCCTGTACCAATCATTCGACGAACCAACATGAACTCGGTTGCAAATCCACGCGCCACAGGGTCATAATCTAACCGCATAAGGCGCGTAGAAGACTGCGACATTTTGTGTTGCTCATCCGAATCGTCAGGCGGGTCACCAATAGTCCACGCGAAACGCGGCAAGAAGCCAGTCAAAAACATTTCTTGTGTGAGAATGTCCATCACTCGGTCTGGAGTGCCATACATTGCCACATTAAAGGAGGTCATTGCAGGCTTTGTAACATCTGAACCACGCCGCAACATAGGCGGCACATAGCCTTCGTACAGCCTTGTAAGGAACGATTCCATACCAGCCAACCATTTCTGCTCAACCATTTGCGAGAACGTGACAGCCGCCTCATCAGCGTTAAAGAATGATGGCCGACCGTCACGTTTCAACAACACATCATGCAACGCTTGAATGGAAGCATCTGAACCTAAGTCATAGTTTTCGTCACCTTTAAAAAACTCGCGCAACACAGCATCACGCATTTTCAATGAACGAGTTTTACCTGTTGATGATTCACCTAGCCCAATCTGAAATAGGTTTAACCCCATTGCGCCTTCGGCTTCAGGGATGAACCCGTACATGCCGAACGCAAGCGACAAGATGGTGACAGCGTTCATACGGTGGTACGGCGTGTTCACGGT
>Ga0247723_1001464_pt1 | contig 13824 bp, 37 predicted proteins | sample MSEWelMarce5H_FC_FD_189079 | JGI IMG/M metagenome (GOLD analysis project Ga0247723, IMG submission 189079) | Subsurface sediment microbial communities from gas well in West Virginia, United States - MSEEL Well Study Marcellus 5H_FC | ecosystem: Environmental > Terrestrial > Deep subsurface >...
ACTTTACTTATGGTTCATTAACACTTGAGACTGTAGATAAAGATGGCACAGAGTACGACCACATCACCTACGAAGCAGGAGTAACTGCTGTTGAGGTTGGTACTAACAATCCCGATACAGCGCAAGAGTATGTAGCCTATAAGTTTGTTCTTAACCGTGATGCTACAACTACTAGCCTAGGTCCTACATTTAAGGGTTACCAAGCAAAGGCTACTATTGCTACACCTCGTCAAAGGGTTATGAGGTTCCCTGTTTATTGCTTTGATATTGAGACAGATAGATACAATGTGGTATCTGGTTATGAAGGTAAAGCACTAGCAAGACTACAACTACTGGAAGGTGTTGAAGAAAATGGCGACGTTATTACCTGGCAAGACCTTACTACTGGCGAGAGTCGTCAGGTAGTTATTGAGCAAATCTCATTTACACGTATGACTCCACCAGACAAAAGGTTTGATGGATTCGGTGGAGTAATTGAGATAACTATTAGGACAGTATAATGACTCCAACAGATTGGGCAGGAATTGCAGTAGCAATTGCCACATTAATAGCAAGTTACGTAGCATCAATTCGGTGGCTAGTAAACCACTACTTAGAAGAATTAAAACCAAATGGGGGCGGCTCGGTCAAAGACCAAGTTAACAGATTAGAGGCCCGTGTTGACCAAATTTACATACTTCTATCCGAAGGTAAGAAATAGTTTAGCAGTTTGCTTTATCGTTTTTAATGCTTTATTTTTATTTCCATTTGTAGCAAGAGCAGAAGATGTACCTGCAGTTACCACTATTGTTACTAATGGTGGAGATGATGTTTCATATCAGATTCCACTGACAGTATCAGTTGTATATGATGGCGTTACATATCAAAATGTTTATGCCACTACTAACTCAGTAATCACATTTGGTAGAGCAGATGGTACGTATTGGGATTATCCATTAACACCATCTATCTCTATTGAATCTCGTGACTGGTGGGCTTTGCCTGACCGTATGCCAGACACTCACTTTATTATCAGCGTAAGTGATGGTGGTTTCCAAGTAGATGGAGCATATCGCCCATACGGAATGATGAGCGGTGAAGTTACCAGTATTGTTATTACTGCACAAATTCAAACAGGTGGAACTGTTGCTTATACATATGCTGTTGATGGCCCACTGTCTGGCAATGAAAGAACAGGTGCTCGTCTTGTTGACGGCACGGTAGTTACATTAGAAGAAGCAGGTGTTACTCAGGTTGAAGAAGCACCTGTGTTAGAACCTACTCCTGTAGAACCTGAACCTGTTGTACCAGAGCCTGAGCCTACGCCAGACCCCGTAGTAGAACCAGTACCTGATACCACAACTCCAACAGTTCCAAATATTGTAATAGTACAGCCCCCGATAATAATTCCAGAACCATTTATTCCTCCTTTAGTTGAGGAAACAGTAGCAGAGGAAGTTCAAGTTCCAGTAGAAGAAACACCATTACCTACTCCAGAACCTGAATTAGAGCCTGAGCCAGAACCTGAGCCTATTCCAGTAGAACCTGAACTCGAAGAACCTGTTCAACCTGAACCTCCCATAGAGGAACTTGAAGAACCAATTGTGCAGGCAGAAGATACTGACTTGGAATTATTAGCACCCGAAACACCAGTTGAGTTATCTAATGGTGTAGTAGTTACAGCAGAAGTAGCAATAGCAGTTCAATTATTACAAGACCCAGCAGCAATGCTTCAAGAATTATTTACAAACCCAGCAGAGGTATTTACTGCCCTTGGCTCAGTCGGTGCAGATATGACTGATGAGGTTCGTGAAGAATCTGAGAAAGTAATTATTGCAGCAGTAATAGCAGGAAACATAGCCACAACAGCATCTATATCAGCAGCGTCTAGTGCTACGTACAGGAGGAAACCATAATGAAACAATTCTTTTCAGATATTGCTAATCAACTTTGGACACTACTAGGAATGTTTATCGCCTGGGTAGTTCTTGAAGGTTCTGCTAAAACAGTAGTTGGTTACGCAATTATTTTATCCCTATTCGTATGGGGTATTACATTTAAACTACGCAATCCAAAGGAGTAACTTTGAAAAAGGCGGACGGCTTTCCTAAATGGTTTTACGATAATAATACAGTCAATGATTTTGAATCAGGACTTGTAGGATTTAAAGGAAAGAAAAATCTTAAGTTCTTACAGATAGGTGTATTCACTGGCAACGCATCTGTTTGGCTGCTAGAAAATATACTTACTGACCCATCATCATTGCTTGTAGATATAGACCCTTGGTGTGGCAACTTACCTCACGAGTCAGTCTATAACTGGGATGATATACAAGAAGCCTACCAAGAACAGATAAAGCCATATGGCAAAAAGGTTCAGGCATTCAAAGCATTCAGTGGTGACTGGTTAAAAGAACACCGTGAAGGTGGCTTTGATTTTATCTATATTGATGGAGACCATCTACCTGAATCAGTTACCTTAGATGCTGACCTATCTTGGGACCTACTTAAATCTGGTGGCATTATGGCATTTGATGACTATGAGTGGGACCATCCAGATGGTACAGATAAAAACCCTAAGCCAGCAATAGATGCGTGGTTAGCAAAACATAAGAATGAACTTGAAGTAGTTCGTAAAGGTTGGCAAGTATGGATAAAGAAAAAGTAGATGATGGTTGTGTGGACTGTGGATGTCAAACAAATGATGTCTGTTGGCCACAGCAAAACGAACTTAGAAAAAAATGGTTAGAAGATAATCCTGACTCTGAGTACCAGGGTTGGATGTCAATTTAAAATAGATAAGGAAACATAATGGCTTCATTGAAAAATGTATTAATGCGTATTGTTGCTGTGTTTGCAGCAAGTGGTTTATCTGTAATTGGTGCTGGTGCTATCGCTGGTGTTGACACTATTACAGCAGTAACTGTTGCTGGATTAACTGCAGTAGCAGCAGTAGTTGAGAAGTTAGCCCGTGCATTTATGGATGATGGCAAACTATCTCTTGATGAAATCAATGCAGCCTTTTCCACAGTAGACAAAGGTGCTAAGACGGTAGCCGATGTTGAGGTAGAGAACCGTCAGGCTGCTGATAAGTCAGTAAAGATTGACCCTAACTACAACTAAGGAGAATGATGGCAGACAAGGGAACAGCCCCTGCACTCATTGAAGTTGCTAGAGGGGAAGTAGGAACTATTGAAGGTCCTAAAGATAATGAGACCAAATACGGTGCATTTACTAAGGCAAACTTTTTACCTTGGTGTGGTTCATTTGTTATGTGGTGTGCTAATCAAGCAGGAGTAAAAGTACCTAATTGTGTATCAACAGTTACAGGTGCAAATGCTTTTAAGAAGATGGGCACTTGGACTGATGCTAAAGATGCAAAGCCATTACCTGGCGATATTGCATTCTTTGATTTTCCTGGAGATAACGTAGATAGAATCTCTCACGTTGGTATTGTAGTTGAAAACAATGGAGATGGAACTGTCACTTGTATTGAAGGTAATACTGCTGGTAATCCTAAGGGAGACCAACGTAATGGTGGTGAGGTAGCAGTTAAGACTCGTGGCTATATTCCTAATAAGAAAAAAGTTATGGTAAGTATTGTTGGCTTTGGTCGTCCTAATTATACGGGCAACGAAGTTAGCGTTGCTGTACCTGTATCGGATACACCAGAATTTCCTGGCACTATCAAGCCTGGAGATAAAAGCAATGGCGTAAAGTTTGTACAAAAAGCCCTTGCTCTAAATGCTGATGGAATCTATGGTCCAAAGACCAAGGCTGCTGTAATTAAGTTCCAAGACAATCACAGTGGTATTGATTCCAATGGCATTATCGGTCCAAAAACTTGGGCTGAGTTAGTTAAGTTCCTCTAAGGAGAACAATGATAGATACAACAAAAGCAAAAGCAATTGCTATGTCCTACCTACGTGCTGCAGCAGCAGCCGTAATTGCTCTATATACAGCAGGTCAACACGACCCTAAGGTATTGGCTACAGCATTCCTTGCTGGTCTAGTTGGACCAGTTTTGAAGGCTTTGGACAAGTCAGCACCAGAGTTCGGACGTACCCAGAAATAGCCTTAATTGGGCTTTAAACGCCCTTTATAGACACTTATACCCCCCAACCTAGTAGAGATACTGGGAAGGGGGGTATTTTGTCGTTTAGTCTCGGCGTGTCTGACCAACAATAAGTCAGTAGGTATGTGTATAATTAAGTTATTATATAATATAATTAATATATATAATATAGGGGCGAAGCCCCTTATATATAATTATAATATATAAATAACTAATATAATATTAGGTAGTCGTAAGTGTCGAGTACTCTCCTGTCCTCCACTGAAGACTACCTAACCTAACTACGACAGGAGTTAAAATGCTTAATAAAAGAATCAATGAAGTTATTGAAGAATTATCTGATGCTATCTATCTTCTTAATGAAAACATTAAAGAGTTAAAAGAAGAAGTAGATTATCTCTACGATAAACTAGGTCTTGATGATTAAACTTGATGGATATGAATTACCTGCTCACGTATCCTACTCAGCATTTACAACTTTTCTAACTTGTGGTTATCAGTATTACTTAGGTAGATTATTACAAGTACCTGAAGAGCCTAGTATTTGGTCTGCTGGCGGACGTGCATTCCACGCAGCAACTGAAATGTGGGACTTAGAAAATGAGTAATGTTTTATGGGATATTGCTTGGTTAAAAGAAACAAAAGATTTAGATTTAAGTAAAGCACGTATTGCAGGTCGTGTAACTAAAGCCAATCCAGATAGAGAAGATGCTGTCTGGTGGGAAGAACAGGGTTCCAAGTGGGTAGACAACTACATCTCTTGGCGCAAGAACAATAAAGACTGGAAGATATGGACTACCCCACAGGGTGTTCGTGCTATCGAGTTGGAGTTAAATCCCATAATCGCTGACGTGCCAGTGAAAATGTTTATTGACAGGATATTTGAAGTTAACGGACAACTTGTGATTGTCGACTTAAAAACATCCACACGCAGACCAACATCTGATTTACAACTTGGCTTTTATAAAGTCGGTGTAGAAGAGATGCTTGGTGTTGAAGTCAATCTAGGTAACTACTGGATGTCTCGTGAGTCAGGGACAGGAGAGATGATTGACCTTAGTAGATATACAAAAGATATGCTGGAATACTTTGTTGATGGATTCGACAAGGCTAGGAAGGCTGGTATCTTTTTACCAAACTTACAATCGTGCAGTTATTGTGGACTCACAGAACACTGCCAATTTACGAAAGGCAAATAATGGCTAATGAAGACTGGAAACTACAAGTTTCCTATAAGTCTCCTAATGGAGATTTAATTAACATACGTGCTAATACATCTGATGAACTATCAGTGTTGCTTGAAGGTGTGAGTGATTACTCAACACAGATTGCAGCAACTGGAAAGTTAATTGCAGGTGCTTACACTACTGCCCCTTTGGGGACCACTGGTTTAACTCAAGGCACAACGCCCGCAGTTATCTCATCAACCGTCCAGACATCGGAAGCATCGCCTACTTGCATACACGGAAATCGGAAATTCTTGAGTGGCATCAGCAAGAAAAACGGAAAACCTTACAAGATGTGGGTATGTCCACAGCCTCAAGGGGCGGACCAATGTCAGGTAATGAACGGTTAGTACAACCAGAACTTGAATAAATTTGGTAAGAGAATTTTTAATTGGTGGGGAAGACAATTAGAAGTTCTCTTACCATCACTAGATGGGAGAAATAAATGCGTACCCTCGTTCGCTCTGTAGGTAGGTCAGATATTGGTGGAGAACCGCTGCCCTCTGTATTCAGAGCATTTGAAAGTAATAAAATTATTTTGCGTAGAGCAGAAGTATCTATGCTTGCTGGTACCCCTGGCGTTGGTAAGTCAACACTTGCCCTAGCCTTAGCATTAAAGATGAAGGTGCCTAGCCTTTACATATCAGCAGATACTAATGCTCACACTATGGCTATGCGACTAGCCTCAATGATTTCAGGTAAGAATCAAACTGATGTAGAACAGTTAATGAATACCGATTATGGTTGGACTAAAGCAACTCTTGCTAAAGGTTCACACATAGTATGGTCATTTGAATCTAGTCCTACATTGCAGGATATTGATGAAGAAGTTCAGGCTTTTGAAGAACTATGGGGTTGTCCTCCGACTGCAATTTTTGTAGATAACTTAATGGATATTGCTACTGATGGTGGCGAAGAGTTTGCCTCAATGAGAGCAATTATGAAGGAGTTAAAGTACCTTGCTCGTGCTACTAACGCAGCAATTATTATTCTTCATCATACAAGTGAGGCAGTACAAGGAGACCCTTGTCAGCCACGTTCTGCATTACAGGGCAAAGTAGCACAATTGCCTGCCCTTATCTGTACACTTGGTGTAGTGGGAACATCAATGGCTGTTGCTCCCGTGAAGAACAGATATGGAAGGGCTGATGCAAACGCTAACTTACTAACGTGGTTAGCCTTCAATCCTGAGTATATGTTTATGGACGATATACCAGAAAATATATAAGGAGAATAATGATACAAGAAGAAAACGATATGACTCAAGAGATACGTCAACTCGTATTACTTGAATTAAATGCAGAGATACAACACTTTATTAACAAGATTGAAGATACAAAGATTAGAGCCACAGACGAATGGGGTGATGGTCTTAACCAAGGATTAGATTGGGCTATTCGAATTCTTAAGAAGGACAAGAGCGCATACTAAATGCCATCTCAATCACGCAAGCACAGAGGTTATCGTAGTCAAAAAGTTCTGGCTATGTACTTGGCAGATAATGGATTTCCATTTGCAGAAAGTACAGGTGCAGGACGCAGTGGCTCTGACATAACTGGCTGTACTGGTGTTGATTGGGAAGTCAAAGCACGTACTGGATTTAATCCATCTAGTGCTATTGCACAATTAAAAGAACGTGCAAAGAACGGCGTGCTTGGTTTAGTTTGTTTAAGATTAAATGGACAGGGGGAACAAAAAATTAAAGACTGGGTTGTAGTCTTAAGACTTGAAGATGCGGTTAATCTGCTTAGAGAGGCAGGATATGGTGAGAAAAAATGATAATGACTTACCAAGCATCAGAGAAGTGCTTACACACTACGGAGCAAACATACGACAAACTCACGGGCAAGTTAATCTCAAGTGCCCATTCCACTCCGATACTCACCAGTCAGGAAGTGCTAATCTCAACAATAATATATTCATCTGTTTCGCCTGTGGAATGCAGGGTAACAGTTTACAAATCATTAGCAAACAAGAAGGGGTAAATTTACGTGAAGCAAAGCGTATTGCAGAAAGAGTTGTTGGGGAAAGCAACGGAAAAGTACAAGGAAAACATTTATCAGGCGGAAGCCTACCTAAAAAACAGGGGCATTCCAATAGAAATAGCACGTCTGGCGCAATTAGGCGTAGTAGAGGAGCCTGAAGTTGGGCACGAAGCGTACATTGGCAGACTTGCAATACCGTATATCACCAAGACTGGTGTTGTTGATTTGCGATTTCGTTCTCTTAACCCTGCTGTTGAGCCTAAGTATATGGGGTTAACTGGTGCTGAAACTAAAATGTATAACGTACTTGATATTGAAAAAGCAAGTGACTTTATTGGAGTATGTGAAGGTGAACTAGATACAATAACTATGTCAGGTTGTGTTGGCATACCTTGTATTGGTGTACCTGGTGCCAATAGTTGGAAGAAACATTACACAAGATTACTTGCTGACTTTGAAAGAGTCTTTGTCTTTGCAGATGGAGACCAACCTGGCACTGAGTTTGCTCGCAGTCTTGCTCGTGAACTACCAGTAACTATTGTTCAACTACCTGATGGACACGACGTTAACTCAATGTTTGTACAAGAAGGTGCGAACTATTTCCATAACAAGATAAATAGTAAATGAACCTTGAAGACCAACCACCTTACAATACTTGCAACGAATGTGGGCAAGAGTTTGATGATTCATTTGAGTTGGTCGACCATTTACTAGAAGATGATGAGGAGTTTGACCCTTATCTAGTTTTGCCTAGTGGATATAGATTAATGCTTGGTTCAATGCTTAGGTTTATTTTCAACAATGCAGATAATCCTGAGCAAGTTAAGTTAATTACTCAGTCAACTTATGTAACCCTCTTCGCCTCTGAGAATGGCTTTGAACCAATAGAAGAACTCATAGAAGATATGGTGGTTAAGTCAGCATTAAAAGATTTTGATGATAGTCTTAAGACATTATTAGAAGAGGAAAACCCTACGAATGAAAGCGGAGAGTGAAGAAATATGGCAGATTATAACCCACTTGGAAAAGCAAGGCTTCCACATATACTCGAAAGAGATTCAACAAAACTATCTGGTATTAACGTTAAAGATTCCCCTGCTCTTAAACCAGAATTTAAAAGAGATGTAGAGGATATATTTAATGAACTCAAAGACTTACTCCTCAGCAAACACATTGATTACGGTCCGAAAAATATCAGCGAATCCCCTGGTGGACCTGTCAATGGATTGCGAGTGCGTATGCACGATAAACTTGCAAGAATTAATAACCTCGTTGACCAAGGTGGGAAACCACAACACGAATCCCTTGAGGACTCGTTCAAGGATATGGCTAACTATGCCATCATCGGACTACTAGTGCTCAGAGATAAGTGGGATAATGACTAACAAGTCTTCGTTTGATTTAGATTTTGGATTCGGACGTAAGGGTGAACAACTTGTAGATGAGTTGCTTACTGGCGAACGAACAGTTGAAGTAAAGCGTGATAGGAAATGGGCTAAGACAAACAATCTTTATATTGAAACTGAATGTTTCTTTAAGAAGATAGAAGACTGGGCACCATCAGGATTAGGTGTGACTGAGGCTTCGTATTGGGCTTTCGTTCTGGAAGATAGCACACTCATTGTTCCTACTGACGCTCTCAGATATGCAGTTGAAAAGTTTGGCAGAGAAATTACTTGCAACATTCCACCCAATATATCTAAAGGATTTCTAATTACAGTAGATGATTTAATGACAGCAACTAGATTACACAAGAGGGAAGTAAATGGAGTGGAGTAAGATAAAACCTTGGGAGTATGTTGTTGACGCAGTTGCTTCTGAGTATCACAAAAAATTTCCAATGGTTGAACTAAAAGATATTAAACAATCTTTATATCAATGGTTCTTTGAACACCCAAATAAAGTAGAAGAGTGGGAAAAGATTGGTGAGAAAGATGTAAAGAATTTAATCTATCGTTCTCTACGCAACCACGCTTTAGACTATTGTCAAGAGTGGAAGGCCAACACAAGTGGCTACGAAACCAGTGATTTATACTACTATGAGGCTGGTCTGGTAGAGGCACTGTTGCCCTCTGTCTTAAGAGGTGAAATAAATGTTGGCCATAAACTAGATTTAGGTGGAGTAAGAGGAACATCTGCTCCAGCCGAAGGCGGTAATCTTATGGCTATGATGATAGAGATTGACTATGCGTATTGGAAACTATCAAAAGAAGATAGAAAGATTTTATTCTTAAGACACGCAGAAGCATTAGAGTATAGATTAATTGCTGAGGTTCTTGAACTTGGTTCAGAAGATACTGCTCGTATGAGGCAACGTCGTGCACTCAATAGATTAATCCGTAGACTTGGTGGATTTAAACCATACAATGATGTTGATTTAGAAAAGCATAATGAGGATAGTAGCAATGCTGAAGAACAGCCTGCCGATACTAAAGGTAGTGCTCAGTAAATCTTTCATTTGTTATCCGTCTTATAAAATCCAGTGCCTTTGAATTGAATAGAAACAGAATTAAAAACTCTTTCTGCTAACTCACCGCAGACACATTCAACTTTATAACTTCGTTCATCTACACTTCTACTTAAGACGTAAAGTGCTTGACATTTATTGCATCTATATTCATAAGTTGGCATTACTCACACCCATCTATCTCTGTCGGAGCGGTGGCTATTGCCCCGCATTCATCACATACTTGGTCTAACAAATACATTCCTACCTGCCTAGTTTCAGTATCCCACATAACCTTTAAGTTCCACATCTTTGAACCACACACACATACAAATGCTGGCTCTCCTCTTAAGTCAAACATTAGTAGTAATTATGTTTGACGTGGAACCGCCAAGCGGAGCAAGGGGTTTTGTATCTGTGTTGGATATATTTATATGTATGTAATAACTGAACCATTGGGTCTTTACTTGTTTCTTTAAGTCTTTGTCCAATTCCGTATGCACTTGAACCAGACTGGTTCTTTGCAAGGTGGTCATACTTTGCTTCTTTATAGAAGATTTTATCAAGGCAAGTCCACTCCTTATCTTTCCAGCCGTATCCAGTCCAAGCAATCTTTTTAGCCAACGCTTTGTTGGCTTTCTTCTGCTCCATTGTAGCCTTAGTTGGCTCAGGAGTGGGGGATTTATGCGGTGCTCCCAGTTTTTGTATGGGATAAAAGATTAGGGTAATGACTAACAAGGCCATAGCCACTACCCGTTTTCGTATTAACTTGCTTTTCTTATAATAGTTCTTCTGAGTTTTCTTCTGTCGTACTCTGTTAACCCGCCCCATATGCCGAACCTTTCATTATTGGTTAATGAATATTCAAGGCATTGGGTCTTGACATTACAAGCCTTGCATATTTTCTTTGCGTCTACAGTTCTATCCCCTTTTTCAGGAAAGAATATTATTGGGTCTACCTCAGCACATAAGGCTTCCTTTACCCACTCAGGTGGTAGAAATCCTATATCTAAACTCATTTAACCACCTTCAATTTGTTATCGTTCTCCCATATCTCGAAGACATTACCATAGTTCAAGTCCTCTGTCCGTAGGACGGAATGAGATTGATGAGCGTATAGAAATTCATCTTGCTCTTCTGTCTTAAGACTGTCCCAGTTCTCTGGTAGTTTAACATTATCGGGCAGGAATACATCTACAATTCTTGTGCCTTTAACATTATAAATTATAGAAAACTGCCTCACTTCTTCAACCTCGCAATCATCTTGTCCTCACAATCGGAGCAGGTATCTGATTTGTATTCTGTGCGGTCATACTCAACCTTACACTCTTTACAATTAACCAGTTCCTCATAGCCCCCATTGTAGGCGTAGTCATCTCCGAATAGATAGCGTGGCTCAGACATTTGTCATCTCTTTATCGTAGTCAACTAATACTTCATAGCAGTCCATACATTCTATGGATACAGCAATTGGTTCTCCCATAGTGTCAGTGTATTGAGCCACCACTACTTGATGTCCATAATGTTTGTGCAACTCATTAAAATTACTCACTTACTATTCTCCAATTCCTTTTGCCTTTCCAACATCATATCCATATTGCAATCATCGCATAATGGTTTGCCATTGTAGCGGTGATACCAGTCAGGATTTACTATTTCCCAACCACAAAATTGGCATATATCTTTAGTCATTTCTTTTCTCCTGTCAGTTCGACTAATCGTTCTGCTAATACTACTAGGCTTTGAAATAAATCCAAACCCTCTATCTCCTGTTCTATATCCATTTTATTCTCCTGTCTTAAGACATCAATCGTTCTTTGATTTTGATTGCAGTTTCGTCATAACTTTCAGACGCTCTGCCATCTGTGCCCTCTGTCCACACAATTCTTCTATGGTCTAAGCGAATGGTAGAACCATCACCGTATAAATCCATTAAAAGACTTGCGCCGTCGGTATCTCTTACACTTGCTACATAGTTATTACTTGCGTCATACACTTTCCATTTAGGACTTGCTCCCATTTTGTTTTCTCCTTTTTGTCTTAAGTAGTTATTTGATATTGTAAGTTAGTTCGTCTAGGTACCACTCGAAGGACATACCTTCGTGTTCATCTTCATTCCAATTTATAACCCAATCAGGTGCCTTGCTTGGCTCTCGCCAGAAGACTTCGTACCCTTGGAATTCGTCCCAGAATAAAGTTAAAGAGTATTCATTACCGTCATAGTCAAAGTATATGTATCTTTTCCAAGACATATTCTCTGTACTTGTGCCAGTAATTACTATTTCTTTTTGTTTGTTGTCTATCATTTATTTCTCCTGTCTTAAGTCGTAATTACCCGTAAGTTAGTTCGCCGAAGATTGCATATTGCACAATCATATCTCCGAAACAACCATCATAATCTTCTGTGTCTAGTGAGTAGCCACCGCAGTGGGTTTGTCCTGCTTTGATTGCCAGTTCATAACCACGGCGTAGGTCTTCTATTTCAACCACATAAGATTTCTCTCCTATGCTGTCATAAACTCTGACCGCTTGAGGGTTTGGTACTATCTTGCCATCTTCTCTTTTCCATAAGTCAATGCCTTGATAGTTTGGCTTGCGTAGTTTTCTGCACCAGTAATACATACCAGCACCATCACAACCCCATACCGCTTCCCATAATTCGTTAACTGTAAATGATTTACTTACTGTCAGCGTTGCGTTTGTTTCCATTTTTCTCCTGTCCTTTCTGTTAGTAGAACAATAGCATAACTGTGTGCTGTGTCAAGCCAATCCGTTTGTGTTGTTTGCCTCACGTCTTAAGACATACAACCTCCACACTTACTAATTGGGTATAAACAATCACCGCACAAAACTATACTCATCTCTTCGTTTTCTTCGTCGTGTTGGTATCCACACTCATCACATACAACTTCTTCCTGTCTTAAGACATCATTCATTTGCCACCTCCTAAGTAGCACTTATCCATACTTCCCCAGCAGTATCCATCTCCAACCCAATTTAAATGGGTGGCGACGTAATAAATTCCTATCAGTAATGCGCCCCAGAATACGAGGCGCACCACCTTTCTAGTCTGGTAATACCTGTGCCCTCTGTTCATCTTATCTGCTCCAGCCTGTTAACAATTGTTCCGTTATGCAATCAGAGCAGGCTTTTATTTCTTGCCCATTCTTTACCACATCAAAAAGATTTTTCTTTTTGTTGCATTCTTGACACTTGCTTTTATGTCTTAAGACGTTAGACATTTAGTTCCTCCTTTGTAAAGTTTTCTTGAATTGTTTCGCCCCATTTTTTAAATCTTTTATACTCTGAGGGTTTGACGTAAATCGTAGGACTTTCTCCGTCGTCGTATCCATCAATGGCACCACGTCCAAGGTAGCCCTCTTCAATCCAGCCCAGCACTTGCCCACTTGCTGTTGTTCTTAACCAGCCTCGGCGTGGGTTTCCGTTTGCGTCGTTATCTGTTGCTATCTTGATTAACATTCTGTTTCTCCTATCTTAAAAGGTAAAGGCTTGTCCCTTACCTAGTGCCCCAATGGTATCGTGAATACCTGCCACCTTCTATGGTTTGGGGCTGTGAATTGAATCACATCTTTTCTTTCTGTCTTAAGTTGTAATTATTCCTGAACTGATTTAATTCTTAGGCTCTGTTTGAATTGAGTCGCTATCTTCTGAAACTCTGCGAAGTTTTCCACGCTGAGAGTATTCGTTGACTCTAATCCTGAACCGCTGAATAACTGAAATGTTATTTTCATTTCTGTTCTCCTGTCTTTGCTGTCTTAAGTCGGAAAGTATTTCCTTCCAACTCGTGCCCCGCTCCGAATTGAATCGGCACGCCCTCGGCGGGCGGGGCTGTCTTGCTATTCTTGTGATTCCTTCCAGATTTGCGGGGCTTCTGCTCCTATGTCTGCCTCAATTAATCCCCATTCAATTAGAACGCTTACCGCTCTATCAAAATCTGCGAATGAGGTCATATTGTCTACCAAATCTAGGATTAGGTTATGGCTTTGGGTGTCTGGATTGTAGGACATTAGTTTCCAACCTTTCCCGCAATAATTACCTTGCCCAGATTAAAGTCTCTCATAATCTTAGCCAGCAATTCAATCTGTCCATTGT
>Ga0247723_1001465_pt1 | contig 13806 bp, 12 predicted proteins | sample MSEWelMarce5H_FC_FD_189079 | JGI IMG/M metagenome (GOLD analysis project Ga0247723, IMG submission 189079) | Subsurface sediment microbial communities from gas well in West Virginia, United States - MSEEL Well Study Marcellus 5H_FC | ecosystem: Environmental > Terrestrial > Deep subsurface >...
TCGTATCTACGAAGAGGGTGAATACCTTCCTCACCTAGATTATCTAAAGGACAAGATCAAACAAAAAAGACTTGTTGGTGAACTTGACCACCCAGAAAAATTTGATATTTCTCTTAACAACGTTTCCCACGTTGTTGAAGATTTGGTTTATAATAAGGACGGAAGAATCCTAGAAATCAAAGTTAGATTGCTCGATACTCCAGCGGGACAAATTGCAAAAAGACTTGTTGATGCTGGTGTTCCTCTTTCTATTTCTTCTAGAGCAGCAGGTAATGTTGGACCGGACAAAAAGGTCCAAATTAAGAAAATTTTCACGTATGACCTTGTAGCTGATCCTGGATTTCAGGATGCACAGCTTGAAAGAGTGTATGAAAGCGCTGGTTTTTCACACGACGAAGTTATATATAAGAGACAAAAAAGCGTTGTTCACAATCTAGAATGCTTAAATGAGGCGTTTGGATTAAAAAATGACGATTCTTTGAGGATATATAATGTCAACGGAAACGAAGAATTCAAAAAAACAATCAACATAGATAAAAATAATAAATCCACTATTATGGAGAGCAACAGAGAATTTGTAAGTGCTGAAGATCTTAACCAGTACACGATGTTCTTAAAGAAAGAAATGGAAGCTATGAAGGCTGAAATTTCTAGTTTAAGATCAGGAAGAGTTGAAGAAGGACAAGCACTAAGCTTTAACAAGCCAGAGCCCGCCTTAGGCAACGGCTATAACAACGGCCCATCAGCTACAACAACTGACTCCATGGAGGACAGAGTTGGAAGACTGGAAAAATATTCTAACTACTTGGCAGAGACTCTTAATGGAGCAATCAAGTACGGAGAATACCTAGCAGAAAATCTAGACAACAGCATCACTTACTCTAAGTACCTTGCAGAAAACCTAGATAAGAACATTTCTTATTCTAAGTATCTTGCAGAGAACGTAGACAAGTCTATCTCTTATTCGGAGTATGTTGCTGAAAATCTTGATAAGTCTGTAGAATACTCTAAGTATCTAGCAGAAAAAGTTGATGAGTCAATTCAATATTCTGAGTATGTTGCTGAAAAAGTGGACACTAACATTTCTTATTCTGAATATCTAGCAGAAAACTTGGATAAAGGTATTTCTTATTCTGAGTATCTAGCTGAAAAAGTAGATCAAGGTATCGGTTACAGCGAGTATATCGCAGAAAAACTAGATCAAGGAATTGGCTACACAGAGTACTTAGCAGAGAACGTAAACAAAGGTATTGCTTACTCCGAGTACTTAGCTGAAAATCTAAACAAAGGAATTGCTTATTCTGACTACTTGGCAGAAAAAGTTAAAAACAACATCGCTTACTCTGAGTATATTGCAGAGAGCGTAAATTCTTCTCTTGGTGATACCATCAACGAGAACGTAAGAGAACAAGCAGACCTTGCTTCAAACGCAGGTCTATTTGAGTCTGGCTTTGCAGGAGATTACACAACAATCTCTAGCAAAATAGACGCATTAATAGAGTCAGTTCAAACCCAAAAAACTGAATCACTCACCAAAAAAGCGGCTGAAAAATTCCAGCCAACTGCTAAAACCCAAAAGGCAGACCAGGTTCTAAACGAGAACTTGAACGAAGAAGAAACAACCCCAAGCACAGGTCACAAATTTGTAGACGAAGCACCTGAAGAGTATGCTCAGATTTGGGAATCTCTAAACGAAGGACACAGACAGTCTTTGATTGCTCAGTCATCCTTCTATAACTTAGAGACACCTTATCAGATCAAAAACTTCTGGTCAACACGTCAACTTGGAAAAAATCTTGGTCTTCAAAAACTTGTAGAGAACGAAGCAATCGAAACTCCAACCGTAGCTGCTAACACTCTAGGATACTCATCTGACTATCTAGCTAGAGTTGCTCAGTCTTTGGAAGGTAAATTTTAAACAAACCAAAAAAACAAAATAAAAAAAAGTTATGAAACTTATTAACGAACAAGAAATCTTCGATACCTGGGCTCCTATCATCGAGTCTAAGACTGGTATCAACGATTCATCAAAAACACAATGGCTTTCTAAGTACTGCCACTACCACTCATTGAACGAATCAGCTGGTGCTTACAACTCTCTAGCAGTTGTTAATGGTATGGGTTCAGTTCAACCTCCTGTATTCCCTCAGGCAACTCAGGCGTCTTCATTAGGTGGACTTTCTCCTAACCAAGGATTCTACAGCTCAACATGGCAAGGTTCTGGTGACAAATTCCCATCTCTTCTTCCTTTGGCAATTCAGGTTGCTGCGAAGACAGTTGGATTTGACATCGTTCCAGTTATTCCTATGTCTGGTCCTTCAGGAGTTCTTTCTTACCTAGACTACGTTTACGCAGGTGGTAAACTTTCTCCTAATGCTAACCAAGTTGGATCTACAGCTGCTGAAGCTCTAGCAGTTGCTCCTACTATGATCAAAATTCCTATGGGAACTACAGGTTCAGGCTACAGCATGACAGTAGGTCAAACTTACTATGCTACTTCTGCTACTTCTGCAGGTGCTTACCTAACTTTGGCTTTCGTAGGTTACTCAAGAATTGACGGTTATCCTATCTTCAGAATCACTGCTGTTACAGCTGGAGAAACTGTTGCTGATATCGTACAAACAGGAACCCCAGTTGGTACTGGTATTTCTGGAGCACAGGTTGGATACGCTACTAGCGTTGCAACTCTAGTTAAGGCTCTAGAAGATCATATCCAAGGTTTCTCTGGTGCTGGTTTCTATGACAACCAAAACTTCCAAGGTCCTTATGTAAATGGTCAATCTACTTACAACCCAATGTTGAGATCAGTTGCGGAAAGCACTTACTACAACTCAATGGGTCTAACAACCTTCACTAAGTTCGTTGAGGCTGACACTTTCCAAGTTGCTGCTTCTGTAACAACTGAGCAAATTCAAGATCTTAACAAGCAGTTCGGTATCGATGTAATCTCTATGATCGAGAACGCACTTGTTAACGAGGTTTCTCAGGCTATCAACAAGCACATCTTGTCAAGAGCATTCCAATTAGGTTGGTCTAACAACGTTAACTTCAACCAAATTGAAGGTCAAAACTTGAACCTTAACCTACAACCAGCAAGCGCAGGTGGATCTACCCTTACCTACATGGATAAGACTGACAGCCTAGCTTCTATGACTCTACCAGCTGGTCCTACTGGAACTTCTTACGAGAACTTGTCAACCCTACAAAGAAGACTATTCTCTAGAATTCTAGCAGCAGCTAACGTGGTAGCTAACAGAGGTAGAAGAGGTCCTGCTAACTTCATCGTAACTAACGCTAACCTAGCGTCTGCAATGCAAGATATCAGCCAATTCACTTTCGCTCCATTCTCTAACACCCTTACTCAAAACAACGGAACTCTTTACCCAGTTGGTTCTCTAGCTGGTATGACTGTATATGTTGATCAAAACATGCAATACAGCGACACAAGAGTTTGTGTAGGTAGAAAAGGTGGTGATGACGAACCAGGTCTTAAGTTCATGCCTTACATGATGGCGGAATCAATCCAAACCATCTCTGAAGGTACTATGTCTCCTAAGATCGCAGTTAAGAGCAGATACGCACTAGTTGAAGCAGGTTTCAATCCAGAAACTCTTTACTTCACTTTCTACGTAAGTGTTCCTGTTGGTGGATTAAACTAATCTTAATCTTTAAATTTATAAAAAGCCTCTGGATTTCCGGAGGCTTTTTTTTGTTAGCCCTCTGGAGGAAAAATAAAACCAAGGGATATATACATCATAAATAACTAAATTGTAGAATATGAAATTGATACCTAATTACGATGAGTTTATCGAAACTAACCCATTAAATGGTAAAATAACACCAGAACTTGCAGAGTCGCTTGCAGTATATTTTGCCGATCAAGAAGGAATTAGCGAGTCCAGTGCATTGGATTCGATCAAGAACACTCTTTCTAAAACTTTCCTTGGGTCTCTTTCTTATATCAGCATGATCGATAAGATCAGGACGGAAGTCCTGAAGGCAGAGAAAGAACTTCTTTCTAAGAAATACGCTTTTGAAGATGAGGTAGATTCACTAAAGACAAGTCTAAAGGAATTATCCAAAACCAAAGATGCAGCAGCAAACATCTCTAAAACGGAGAGAGCTATTGCTAATAAAACCAATGAGTATCAAACTTATACCAAAATGGTTAAGGCTAGAATAGAAAAAGCTTTAAAAACTCTTGGTGATGCGATCAAAGGAAACAAGAGAAGAATGGAATATTGGGAAGCAGGAAAAGCAGAAGACGAGCTAGTCTTAGCTGAATTTGAGTATTCTCTTGCAAAACAAAGAGCATCTTCTTCACCCGAGGAGCTAAAGGGAATAGAGGCTGAAATCAAGAAAGCAAAAGACGAAGTTCAGAAAGCTCAGCAGGATCTAAAAGATAAAGCAGAAGCGGATAAGAAAAAAGAAGGATCCGAAAATATCGAGGGAGTTAAAACTCTAGATAAACCATCTTCAGACTACAGACAGTCCTTGAAGAATAAGAAGGGAAGAATGGAAGCAATCGCAGAAATCGAACACCAGATTATAGACTTGAAGAAAGAATTAAAGTCAGTTAGAAATGACTTTGACAAAAAGCAGATCGAGAGAAAAATCTCTGGTCTAGCTGGAACTAAAAAAGACATTGAAAATCTGGATAAAAAATCTAGACAGGTAAAGATCCTTCCTAACCAGAAAGATTTCGAGTCCATTAATAAACTTGCTAGAGAGCTAGAAAAAATGGATCTAGAGAAATCTAAGACCCATAAGAAAGTTGGATTTGACATTCCAGAATCTTCCACCAAGAAAGCAGAAACTACTAGCAAGGTAAATAAGACCATAGGTAAAAAAGAAAAATAAGCCATGACCCTAAGATTTTCTGATTGGGATAAAGAGTACTACTCCATCGATGAGTCTCTAGGAGACGACATCAAAAATTGGCTGGGTAAGACCTTTGGAGGAAAGACCAAAAAGATCGATGGGATCTTAGCAGATCTTTCATTTGCTGAGAAAGAATATGCCAAAGAGTGGGAGAAATCTCAGATCGATATGGGAAGTTTAAAGTCACAGATAGACACCGGTGAAATCTCTCCGGAAGAAGAGAAAGACTTTAGAAAGAAAATTAAAGAGCATCAGACTAATCTTGCTAATCTGCTGAGAAGAAAAACCCAGAAGATCAGAAGTTTGAACGATCTAGCAATGAAGACTGTGGAAGGAAATTCTAGACTTCAGAAGTACTGGGATATCAAGAAGGCAGAAGCTGAACTTGAAGTCGTAGAAAATCTCTACAAAATATCTAAAGGACTTCCTGATAAAAAGCTAGAAGATGATTTATACGACCAGTACAGAAAAGCATACGACAGGTTAAAGCAGAAGGAGAAGGGTGCAGAACCAATGGTTAAAAAAGAAAAGCCAGAGGGAGAAGAAGAAAAGCCAGAGAAAGATGTAGACACCTCTAAGATCGGTAGAATTGTATCCATGAGTCTTTCTGAGTTTAAAGATGAGATTAAAAAGTATTCTCCAGAAGGAATCAAGACCCTTCAGAGAGCACTGATAGATCAGAAAAATCTAGGTCTAAACGAGCTTAGATCCCTAAGAAGGGCAAAAGGAAAAGAGTTAGATCGAGCTTCTTCAAAAGAGAGATCTGAAATTATGAATAAATTTAATCCTAAAATCTACGAGATTGGGGAAAAGATAGACAAAATTAGAGAAAAAATCAGTCACATAGATGGATAATATAATAACTAAATACGAAAGCTTTCTTAACGAAGCAGATGGAATAAATACCCAGATACAGCAGACTAAGATTGAAATCTCCAGAGTTCATGACGAGATTCAGCTTGCAAAAGATGAGAAGGTAAAGAAGCCCAACGATCTAACTGCAGAGATTGATAGCATTAAAAAACAGGCGGTTGCGTATGCAAAACTTTCCCCCTTACTAAACACCCTTGCAACCCAGCTAACTCAGAAGTCCCAGCAAAAAGGATCTGAAAATATCTACTAAGTATATGACACCAAAATATTTAAATACCAACCCAATCGCAAAAAGGATGTCCATAGAGACCCTTAGAATATTCGAGAACGAATCGGTTGACGAGTTGATGCAAAAAATGTCGACCTCTCTTTTTGATATCTTCAAGAAGGTCGTAGTTGATTTTGCTCCTTCAAAGCAGAGAAAGATTTCTACCGTGAAGGAGAAGTTAAAAGACACAGCAAATTCATCTAGTTTTAAATCTCTGGTTGCAAAGATGAAAGACTATGCAAAGGAAACCGACCTTGATCATGCTGGATTTGCGGATGTGAAAGACATGTACATCGAAGGGATGGAGCAGCTTGCAGATTCAATCAAGAGGGCTATCGAAATTGATCCTAAGCTAGAAGACAAGGTTATCAAATACTACCAGTCTAGAACTTCAAAATATGCACAGGCCCTAGAGCATGCATATAAAGAAGAAAAGGAGGAGAACGAAGCACTAAACGAATCTTTCCATCTGGGTCTAAGAGGAAGAGCACATGCTCTAAAGAGCAGACTTAGAAAAGTTCTAATCCCGGAGGCTACTGGAAAAACAGCAGACAACGGATACGGTAGAAACTGGCAGAGAATTTTTAGCGAGTTGGACCAGAAGCTATCCTCTATTGACCACAAGAAAGAAATTTCTAACGATAAAGAGAAGAAAGCGGTAAAAGATATAGAAGCTCAAACCGATAAGTTAGCTAAGGAATTTTACACGTACTGCGTCAGAGCAACAGAAGCTCCTTTTAAGAAGATTCTTTCCGATGATGAAATTTCCAATAAATTCTCTGACGTTAGAGACATTGCTTCCGCTGCTCTAGATATTATTACAAGAGCAACTGTTGAGGAATCTAACGTTGAAGATGAAATGAGAGAGAAGGCAGAAGGACACGACAATAAAGTTACTTCTTTGGTTTTCCCGATTAAGATAGGAGACAATGACTCTGACAAGAAGTTTAAGGGCTCACTTATTATTGCTAACGTCCAGAAGGCTCTAATGAATTCTTTCCCTCCGATCAAAGACATGCTGGCGAAAAGAGGTGGAGCAGATGGAAAATTTACCTCAGCATTCTCCGTGGCAGTTAAGTCCCTTCAGGGAGTTCTAGGAAATAAAAACGTCAGTGGTGAGCTGGACAGAGCACTTCTAGATACCATTTTGGATGCAGATAAGATTGCTAAGATCGATAAAGAATCTATTGCAGATAGCTTAGATATTTTAAGAAAAGAGTATGTCAACGAGAGTCATAGAGTTTTAGGTGAAAAATCCCAAGAGTCTGTTGTTCTGAGAGCTTCCCAGTTTTTTGGGGTTGCTAACGAGGCTGCAATTCACATCGATCCGGATAAACTTGCTAGCGAAATTGAGAAGTACGAGAAGGATCTTTCCGAGCCTGAAAATTCGAAAGGTGGAAGATCTGCTCTAGGATATGGAGATAGATCAGACAACACCGATCAGGCGTATGAACTTGCCAAGCTTCTGAGAAGTAAAGGGTTTGTAAAGGGAGCAGAGGAGGAGACGTTCTTAAGAGAGGACGGCACGCTCAGAGCTTCGTACAGCCCAGAGTTTATGATCGCATGGACTAAGACCGCAGAAGAAGCTAAGGAAGGGGACCTTCCTCTTTATTTCTGGGTTGATTTCAAAGGAAGTAAGATTGATGGTCTTTATGCATCTAAAAGACTAATGACCAACGCTAAGAGACCTGCTAACTGGCCTAAGTGGAAAGAAATAGTTGGAGATACAGACGAAGAAGATCTAAAAGACTTTGCCGACTGGTACACCAGCTACTATTCTAATTTTGGCGGAATCGACGGGGACTCATTAACTTCACTTGCAAAGTCCCTCTTCTCTCACAACAGAGAACAGAAAGAGGAAAACTCTAAGACCTACGATAGACTCTATTCTCACTTTGGAACGAAGGGATATAAATCCAACTACATTTCTTCCGAAGGAATGGAGGCACTAAAATCTGCAGCTATTAGAGGATCTCAGATGGAGGAGAAGATTCAGGATTTAACCGAGTCTGACTTTGGACTTCTTGCCAACCTGATCGCATTTAACGCTACCACATTTACGTACGACAAGAAAAAAGACAAATTCGTTCCTGTACTTCAGGTTCTGATGGACGAGGTCTTAACGGACGGAGAACTTAAAAAGCTGGAGTCAGAAGAAGTACTAGCTTCTACCGAGCCTTCTGAGGATTACGTTGCGATCCTAGATAAAAAGCAGGGAATCAGAAAAGCAAACAAACAGGACGCTGGATCTAAAGAAGGAAGAAATAAGAGTGTTTTCGAACAGAACTTAAAGAGAGCTAAAGAGATTCACCTTCCAGCAGTCGAGAGACAGGTTGCAAGGATGAACGCTAAAACATCGGACGAACTTTCCAGAGGAGAATCCAAAGGAATCTACAAAGTACCAACTGAATAAAGGAATTTAAAAAGAACATTCAACCCCCGGAAATCGGGGGTTTTTTGTGGAACTTTCTTCTCGTATATTTGTAAAACATCTAACATGTTAGTAATCTTTGAAGGTGCACGAAACTCCGGCAAGACTTATCTTGCACAAAGAGCTTCTGAATATAATCAGATCCCACTCTATAAATTTGAATTTGTCAAATGGTTTAACGAACTGAATCTAGAAGACTCTTCTAGAGAATCTCACCTCTTTGCTCTAGGAAAAGAACTGCAGCTTCTTCAAGCAAACCGAGATGGAATTCTTCAACCCATCATTTTAGACAGGGGTTTTTTAACTGTCCTAGTTTGGGGAGTGCTATCAAATAGAATTACTTTTGATGATGCATTAAGTCAACTGGATAAAATAATCAGCTCAGGTCTTCTGGATGGATGTAAAGTCTACTACATTCATGGGGATAACCCAAACAAGTCGGATAGAAATAAAGACAACTGGGACTTTAGAGATAATTCTGCAGATGAAAAATACCTATATGAAAAGTTTATCAGATGCATTATAGAAACATATCCTTCATTTGATAATTTTTCTATCTTCTCGTTCGAAAATAAATTTGACGAGACGTCTATAATTAAAGAACTATAATATATGTGTGGTATCCTATTAACGCTTGACGGTTCTGAGGCCAGTCTAAATTCAATTAAACATAGAGGAATAGAAAGAACGGTAGTCGAGAAGTCCGGAGTGTTCCTGTGTCACCACAGACTTCCTATCCAGACAGCAGACGGAGACGATTGGAACCAGCCCAAGGAGATTTCTCCTGGGATTTACCTGATGTTCAACGGTGAGATCTTCAACTACGATAGATCTGCTTATTCTTCCGATACTGATTATCTCTGCAACTTATTTAGAATGTACAGAGGGGGATCGTTTGAAATGTTCTGTGCGATGTTTGTTCCCCACATTCAGACCTGGGATGGATTTTGGGCCATCGTTATCTACGACTCAAATACAGGAGAAGTTATTTGCTTTACCGATCCTCTGGGTAAAAAACCCCTTTACTACAGTGAGAAAGGTGAAATCTCTTCTGAGATAAAGTCTTTAGCCTACAACCAGAGTCCGATCGATAGGGTCTTTATTTCAGAAGTTAAAAAGTGGGGCTACAATACTGACGATAGAACTCCATACAGGGACGTTAAGAGGTTCATGCCGAATACCATCTACTCTTACAATCTTCAGAGTCCAGACTTTAAGTTTACCTTTCCCGAATACTATAAACTTTGGAATCACCCAATCCCTGAATTGATAGGGAAGTCGTATGAAGATCACATGGAGTGGCTTTGGGCAAAGATGATAGAGTCGGTTAAGAACAGACTAATTTCTAAAAATTACCCAATCTCTCTTCTGATCTCAGGAGGACTAGATTCTTCTATTATTGCAGCAATTCTAGAAGGAACAGACTCTGATGTTACCTGGTATAGCATAGAAAATGGTGAATCTGAATTTGTCAACCTACTGGCAGATAAATTTAACAAGAAGGTCAACTTCCTCCAGTACGAAATGGACGAGAATTTAAATCAAGAAATCTACCAGTACTGGAACGAAACCCCAATTGATCTGGGTTCTGTTGTCCCCCAATATCATCTATTTAAGGCTATCAAACAGAACAGCGACCACCGGATAGTTCTTTCTGGAGACGGAGCAGATGAGCTGTTTGGCGGATATAAAAGGATCCACGAGTACGATTCACAGGGATCTGACGTGTTTGAGGAGTTGAGTTTCTACCATCTTCCTAGACTGGACAAGATGTCGATGGCTCACACGTTAGAACTTAGAAATCCCTTTCTAAATCTAGAGATTGTAACTTTTGCCCTACATCTTCCTTTAGAATGGAGAAAAGACAAAAAGATTCTAAAAGACACTTTTGGTCCTCTCCTTCCTGACGAAATCGTCAATAGAAAAAAAGCTCCGTTGAAGAATCCAGGGATCAAAGAAGATAAGCTAGCATATAGATATAGAGCTATAGATCTGTTCCTAGGGGAAAGATAAAAAAAATCTGGAGAAGATATATAGAGCAAATAATCATTTTTAAATGGCTCAAATTATTAAAAAATTCTCCGATTTCCAAAGCACAAATGAAGATTTTTCTTTATCTTCTCTTATAGGTTCTGCAGGGGAAGGATTGGTTGACGTTGCAAAAGGAAAATTAACTGAATACCTTTATGGATATTTTGGTGTAAAACCCGAATCTCTACTTGGAACTATCTTAACAAACTTTGTTGAACAGGTTGATATTGCGGAATATCCTCAATTTATCTCTGGAGAAATAAGTGTTAGAGACATGGCTCCTAAGCTAGCGGATGCAACTATCGAGACTATTTCTGAAATGGGAATAGATGGGATTGCTACCAGATTTAAGGTAGAAGATAAAAACGGATGGATCTACAGAACTTTGAAAGAAATGCTTTCTAACCAAACGAGACAGGCAGATCTAAGAGCAACATTAGTTGACCTTTGGACCTGGATCTTAGGGGGAGCTTCTTCTGGATCTCAGTCTGCATTTTCGAATACAAAAGGGAAAAATCCTCTATCAGTAACTCCACAAGAAGCTCAAAAGCTTGCTTCTAATCCAGCAGTACAAAAAGCAGCGGATCAATCAAATACCAATCCAATGGATCTGATTAGTAACCTTCTAGGAGGAACTACAGGAAGAGGAACCATTGGACAATAAAACAATTAAACTATGAATTTAGAAGACGTTTCAAAAAGAGAAATTCTAGACTTTAAGCAATTTAGATCTAGAGTAATGGACGATACATTCAACTATCTAGCTCCGGATGTTCAAGATCCATTGAGCGGAGATAAGACTGGACTGCACACCATCAAAAGAGAACCAGCTTACGACTGGGTTGGATATGCAAATGCAGTATTTAGTCCAGATAAAGCAGGCATTATCTTCCCTGGATACAACGACAAAGGAGACAGGGATTATACCAACATGGTTGGTCTTAATCCTGGTGATCCTAACTCGGTGTTTAACATGGACACTAGCGAGTCTGAATCTTTCGACTCTGAAGGATTTTCGGTTATTAAACTGGAAGACTTCTAATCAGGATCAATTTCCTGTATAAATCTTTCTTTAGCTATCTTAAAAATCTCCGAGCTTTTATCAAAGTCCTCGGAGATTTCTATGATTGTACAGGGGAACTTAGTTCCGTCCTGGATTCCTAGAGAGACTAACGTCTCGTGTAGAATAAACTCGTAAGACATGGAATATTTGCTATTTAGAATAGATATTCCCTTCAGAACTACCCCTCTTCTAACTTCTTCTCCTATTTTTATTCCCGTCTTCTTCCACCAATAGGGAAAGACCTCGTCGGTCGACATGTTTCTAAAGATGGTAATTCCGCTCTCCTGTGAACCGTCGGGAACATCTAAATTGTACATCTTTATTCTATCCTCCATCTTCTTCCATAGGTTTATCCCCATGTCTGCATACTTATAAAGGACTTTAAGTGAGTTTTCTAGAATCATCCTAATCTCCTCTTTCACCCCATCTTCCATTCCATTTTCTCGGTAAAAAGAAAGAAGTTCTTCGTCCTCCTCGGAGATAAAGAGCTCTTTGTGACCGTCCATAGTCCCGTTCTTCTGGAAGTGGTCCAAGTCCTTAATCATCGAAAATATCTTCTTCGTGGGCGAATAGACATTATTTTTTTTGATCTCCTCGTTGATGGATTTCAGGAAGTCTAGCAGAATATAGTACTTGTGTTCTGCGTCTATTGGAGACTTGAGAAACCAAATTTGACTGATATCTTTCATAGTCTTAATTTAGTTATTTTAGTCCTTTATATATTCTCAATCGTAGAGTTATAAAAGTTCACCCCGTGTTTTTCCTTTCCTTAGAGATGATATATAGATAAAAAGTATCGAATCGATATGCCAAGGATTGACGACTATAACACATATTTAACAGGGAAGAGTAAAAATTTTTCTAACGAACACTACTTCATCTGTGACCTTAAATACACAGACATTATCGTTAAGGGGAATCCACCAGAAATTATGGACGTAGACGACGCTAAATGCGAAGTTGAGTACGAGGCAGCAGTTAGCAGAAACAAGAGAGGAATTGACGGAGTAGATTTCCAGATCCATAGGATCGAGTTGGAAATTGACGTTGACGACTATCCCAACGATAAGAAGACTTTCGAGTTTGAAATTGAGCCTGGGGTGAACATAGATCCTGCGATGGTGATTGCAGAAAAGATGGACTACATTATTCCGACCTATCCTAGACAGATTATCATCGACATGAGAAAATCTATGGAGGTGAAGGACTTTAAGGTGACGGTTCAGTTTGGAAGAGACGACTACTATGAAGGCTAATTTTATCTCTGATTATTGGGACTATTCTTATTCCATCAACGAGGGAAATACCTACAAGAAGGAACTTGGAATTCTTGGTCCTTTTAACGATTGGGGATATAAAATCAAGACATCTTGTCCTGATGCAGGAGGGGAAACTACGGACCAGTGTGTTCTAGTTTCTGGACTGGACGACGAAGGAGATGATCTGATTATGAAGTACGTCTATGGAGACGGAAAGGAATCTGATGGCGTTTCTTTTCCTAAGTCTGCTTTTGATGTTTCCGGAAACACTAAATCCCCTATTCTACAGACTAGGAAAAATGTTAGATGGTGGGACAATGAAGAGAATCAAATGTGTCTAGACGATCTTCTAGATTCTTTTGTCGAGTCTAAACACTTTTCTACCCCCGAGGAGCAGTCTGCAGAAGGAGACGTTCTTTCCGTAATGGAAATTCTAGGAATTGATTCTATGATCTCCAAAGTCGAGAAGAAGAAAGACAATCACTGGATAGCTTATTTGGAGGACGGATCTGAGATTGAACTTAAAAAGAAAGACGGAGACGATTTTCTAAGGAATCTAAAAATCTACTTGAATTCAGAATCATCTTCTCCGCAGGTCGAGATCTATCGGGATAAGCCTGGATTCGAAACCATCTTCAATACCCCAAAGGGGAGATTTGCTAGAAAGACTAATAAAATAACAGACCTAGCGAAAGACCCGGTTCACAAATACCTTTTTCATAGTAGTCTCGAAAGAGATCCAGCCCTTTATCAGGAACCTGTTATTAACTATTTAAATTCTATTCTAAAAAGTCACGATTGGAGACCAAAGTCCACTAAATACCTAGACGATGTCACCTCCAAGGAGAAGGAGATGAACCAGATAAAGAAGATGCTGATGAACACCCTTCCAGAGGAAACCCTCGACGAGATGTATGCTAAGGCTAGAGAAAAATACACTTTGGGGTCATCTGATTCTTGAAACTAATTCCCACATTTTCTCTAGAAGACTAAATTCAAG
>Ga0247723_1001466_pt1 | contig 13787 bp, 17 predicted proteins | sample MSEWelMarce5H_FC_FD_189079 | JGI IMG/M metagenome (GOLD analysis project Ga0247723, IMG submission 189079) | Subsurface sediment microbial communities from gas well in West Virginia, United States - MSEEL Well Study Marcellus 5H_FC | ecosystem: Environmental > Terrestrial > Deep subsurface >...
ACAGCGGGGGGAGTGGGGGTTGGGTTGGCAACATACGACCTGTAGTCCGCTGGCGTGGTGATGCCAACCGCATCTGCGGCCTTCTTCTCGGCGTAGTCTTCCCAGCCCTTGTCAACCGCATACTTGTTCAGCCTATCTTGGGAGATCTGGTAATCAACACCATCAAGGGTGTATGACTCAAATCCGTTCTTCATGGCGTCATCTGCCTTGACAGTGCCCATGTAGTCGTAGACCTTGTTGCTGAAGGCCGCATCCCGGCTGGTGTACCAAATAAACTTGTTCAGTTCTTCTGGCGTTGCGTCCCGGCCAAGCTCATTTCTGATCTTTGAGTTTGCTTCAAGACCATTTCCGATGGCGCTCATTCCAGCGGCAATGGCCGCCTGCAAAGTGGCGGCATCCATGTCTTTTTTAGACTTACCCTGCAAGCTAGATGTGACGGCGGCGGCAAAAACTCGTTGGACTGGCACAGGCAGTTGCGTGAAGCCAGATATTGATCCAGCAACAGCGCCTATGCCAGCCTGGATACCACCATCAATGAACGCCTTGCCGACATCTTTTCCGTACAAGCCCTGAACGACAGCGTTGGTTCCTGCGCCACCCAAAATGACTTTTGCAACAGCATTTGCGTCAACAGGTAAGGCCCAATTGATGCCCTTGGACACGAGGTCGGAAACTTGTCCTGCGGCATAGATTTTGGCAAGGTCAATAACGCCTTGCTCAAGGTTTCCAGTGGTCAAAGCTTGAATGCCTGCGGCTGTGGCGGCAGAGTATTGGGCGTAGGTTGCCCCCGCACCAGTGCCCGGATACACAACCTCAAAGACGATTGGAAGAACCGCATTAACGGTGGGCAAGGATTTCCGCAACATGTCAGGAACCCAGCCTTTGATGATGTGCTCGTATCCCCTGCTCCCGTCCCAATGTATACCGTTGTAAGTGCCGTCATTGGTGATGTAGTCTTGATGCACCATCTGGTCACTGACCTTGCGGGGCACGGTCACATACGCCATAAGCCCAAGGTGAGAATCCATGGTCGCATTTGGATTCCCAATACCAATGATTGCTGGCTCGTCTGGGGTTATGGTGTAGCCGCCAGCGCGAATAACGCCATCTTTGTCAGCTATTTGCAAATCTATGGCATCTTGCTTTTTCCAAACAAAGCCGGGTACTCCCTCTGGGGAAGTAAATTGTTGCCCCTTGTCAAAGACGGCTTTATCTAAATACCTTGCATTAAATACTTGAAACGGGCCTCTGGTTCCCTCGGTAACTACACCCCTATTCACAAATTCTCTTGGCACAAAAAAATACTCATTGTTGTCTGCGCCACGCAAAACTCTTCCGCCCCATCCATCCATGGAAATAATCTGCGGCTCTCCACCCGTGGTGGGGGTGACATCGGTGTTCAGGTATTTGGCGCTCTCAGCCGCCTTTGCTTCAGTTTCGGCCAGCTTTTTCTTCTCCGCCTCTTCAGCCTCTCTTCTTTGAGAAGCCTCAAATTCTTGCCATACTCTATTAAAATTTGCCATTACAGCACCACCTCTGCTCTATATGTGCGGCACTGTCCGCCATCAATCTTTTCGACTGTGTAGGGTACGCCAAGCCACTTGTAGATGTTCATGAGCTTCAGATTATCAAAGTATGTCTCGGCTTTCTTGAAGCCCTCCTTGGACATGCAATCCAAGAACTCACGCAGATTAGATGCAAACTTCGTCCAGTGCTCTGCGTTTGCTGGATGCCACTCGACCACATCGTCCTTGGGTATAACGGTGAACAAGGTGTTGCCGATCTTCTTGATCTGTCCCTTGGCATCAAAAAGCATCGTGCCAGCGTAGTAGCCATCCAACATGGACATGTTTTCGTCGTAGTTGTTTGCCAAGTCAGAGGCAAGGATCTCTTTGATCTCCATCATGCCACCGCCGGGTTCACGGCATTGACCAAGGCTTCAGCCCAGTCAAACCAGTTGTCAAAGCTGTCGGTCATTGGGATTGCCTCGTTGGCAAACACATCAATGGCTCTGATCCCATTGCCCCAAATCTTCCAGTCTGTCGTTGCACTGGGGATCTCCAGTTGTTGGGGTGAATACAACTCGCACATTAGACAAGCCCAGGAATCAAATGTATGAAACCTGGGGTCGTAGATTTGTGCAGGGTTGAGCATTACGGTCTCACATCGCCGATATTGGCGTTCAAGATCACTTTGCCGACTTGGTAGTCCCCGTTGACCACATTGCTCACAAACCGCAAGCGAAGCTCACGGCGTTGCTCTCTGAGGTCAATCTTTCCAGTGCTGGGGTCGAACAGGTATGGCCCCGTGGTGAGATCCTCGGACTGAGCAAACGGTCTGCCAGTGACAAAGAGCGACATCACACCCTCTTGCAAGAAGTCAGGCTCCACACGCTCAAGGTGCAACCAGAAGTTATCTCCAACCGGGGAGGGCTGAGATGGGCCACCAGAGACCAGACCAAGGTCGTTGGTCTCAAAATAGCTCTCAATGGCGTTTTGATTCTGCCCCTCAACCCTGTTGACGCCAAGCTCGTGTTGCCAGATGGAGATCAGGTTTGCCGGGGTGCTGAAGGTCAAGACTTGAGTTCCAGAGCCAGTTGCGGCGGCGCTCATGGTGATGATCTGGGCGTAGATGTCCGACACAGGAACGGAGAACCCAGATCCAGTTCCACCAATGCTTGCCGCCGTTGCGCTCAAGACATTTCCAATGACATAACCTGCGCCGACATTTACGATGGTCACCACAGTCACGGCTCCGCCACTCACGGTGATGTTGGCCGTGGCATTGACGCCAGACCCACCAGTCAGGGCAACGCCAGTGTAGGTTCCGTTGGTGTACAGGGTGCCGCCAGTGATGGCTCCAAGGGTCTTGATGCCGCTGGAACTGATCAAGGTGACGGTTGTGCCCGATGCAATGGTCAGGCCAGATATGACCTGTCGCAAGACAACCTGCGTGTTGTAGGTGTCCAGATACAAGGTGTTTCTGCCACTCACCGTGGTGAAGGTTCCAGTAAAGACCACCTCCTCTTCGCTCACATCCCACCCAGCCGCCACGGGATAGTGAAAAACCTGGGAAAAGTACCCGGCAGATCTCTTAGCGCCAACCGCCTGCCCAGCGTCATACCAAGTGTTTTCGCGGGTGTTGTAGATGATCGCATCTGTGCATTCGGTGGCGTTCCCACGGGGGTAGAACCACCAGATCTCGCCGTACCGGGGAACCTTGTACGCCCACACCTTTTGGCGCTGGTCGTAGTTCAGGTTGTCAAAGAACCAGTTTTGGTTCATGGCGTTGGGGATCTCTTTGACAACGCCGTTGTACATCAAGAAGCGATCCACGCCGCACCAGTAGTAGATGCCGTCATACTCAATCGCCGACTGAGATGACAGGATTGATGACTGGGAGGAGATGATGTCGTAGCGCCAGTATTGGGCAGGGGTTCCAGTGCCGCCGATGTAGGACACACGGATCAGGCTGTCAAGGCTCCAAAACAGCCCAGAAGGGGCGTTTGAGCCACCCCTGACGGGTAGCCCTTGGACAATTTTTCCAGTGGCTACATTGACCTCGTTGGCGTCCGCAGAGACCCAGTCGTCGGTGTTGCCTGCGGCGCAGTTCCTGACAAGCCCGTTGTTGCCGTACACAAAAACATACGGGTGCAAGGTAACTACCCCGCCAGAGACCGAGACATTGTTGTCAAAGGTGGCCGTGACGGTGGCGCTGGCCGTGGCTGGGTTGGAGATCACCACATTGGTCGTGGAAACACTTACCACGGTGGTATTTGCAGGTATCCCAGCGCCCGTGATTGTCTGTCCAGCGCCAACCAAGGGGTTGGAGGCGGCAAGAACTACGGTTGCAGAGGTGTTTGTCGTGGTTACAGAGGCTGTAAATACGCCAATTTTGGACATCGTGGTGCCCAGCATTGGGCCATACAACACGGGGGTGTTGGTGGTGCTGTCAATCGCCTGCAAGTTCTGCCCCGGGTGGCCCAAAAGAACACTGTTCCCAGACCCGGCGACATCATAGAAGCCGTCGAACTGCCACAGATTTAAGTCTGAGGCGGTGAAGTTGGACAGGGTGAAGTCATTGATGCCTGCGCCAACGCCGTTTTGGTCGATGGTCAGGGTCTGTAGGCCGTTGTTGTATCCGCTGTAGATCGATGTAAAGCTGTTTTGCGAGTTGACCCAAATCCCACGGGATGGGCCACTCAACTGGTTGGACATTTGCCGATAACCAAGCATCTTGCGTGGCCGTCCACGCTGAAAACGCACCCAGACCCCATCGTTGTAGAACTCTTTGTCAAAAACAGTTCCGTCACGCTGGATTCCGGGCTTGGTGTCGAGGGCAAATACCTTCTTTGTCATGGGAAGATGCCCCCGGCAACACCGCCAGTGAAGTTGCCAGTGCCAGTAATTTGAAGCCCGGTGGCGGTCAGGGCAAATCGGTTCACGCCAAGGACAGCAATGTCGAACTCACCCGATGCGGCGCGATAGACGCCAGTCGTAGGCTCAGATGCAAAGTTCATTGCAGGCGCTCCGACAGTTCCGTTTGCCAGTGAGATGTTCACAGCACCAGCGGCGATGGTCGAGGCGTTGAGCAAGTTGGCCGAGTCACACAGCAAGATCACCTGTTGGCCCGGGGGCACGATGGCCGTGGCCGCACCAGAGGTGTTGGTGGTGAAGGTGATCTCGTAAGCAGAGCCTCCGCCGTCCGTTTGGTTGGTGATGTAGTACACCTGAATGGTCTTTGGCAGGACAACCGTCACAGCGCCCGTCAAAGTCCCGGTGTACTTCTGAATCACATTGGCTGACTCGGTAGCGGTCAGGGTGTAAGTCCCCGTGGTCACGGCCTTGGTCAACTGGGTGAAGTTGAACTGAGTGCTCCGACCAAGTCCCACAGAGAAAAATGCCGTCCCAGAACAGCAAATAAAGCACGAGTCACCGACCTGCAAGATCACCGATGTGGAGCCGTTGAACAACTCGGAACTGGTGGTCTGGACGGTCAAAGTGCCAGATCCGCCGTTGCGAACCAGCATGAACCAGTTGTTTCCAAGGGTTGCGGCCAAAGGCAAAGTTAAAGTTCCCGCCCCACCCGTCCACACATAAGTGCTGGCGCGATCTGATGTAAGGACGGTGTAGTTGGAACTGAAGGTCGTAACTGGCTGACTTTGGTTCAGCGTAGCCCCGATGGCCGTCAGTCCGTACCCAGCAAGGGTGGCCGCATCAGCACCAGAGGAGCCAATACCAAAGGCAATGATCCCCCAAGTCCCAGACTCAGTGGGGTTGGCGGTGATGTAGATGTACCGGGCCTCGCCAGCGGGGATGCTGACAATGGTGTTTGCGCCAGCGTAGTTGTACACAACAAAGGTGTTTGCACCAGTGTTGCGGATCATTGCGTCTTGGCCGACAGATGCTTGGTTTGCAGGCGGCATCCGCAGTTGCAGGCTGGTCGTGGTGGCCGTGACCTCCATGATCCTTGCGGCGGAGTCGTCGGTTGATGTCCCGTTGATGGGCCACTCTAACTGCAAGTTTGCACTCAGCGTGATCGATCTGTAGGAGACATCCGTTGGCTGGATGACATTGCCCGTAAATGGGCTGTTGTAACTCATGAGGGGTTCCTTTAAGTGTCAATCGCCACGGCTTGTCTGTCGCCGACGCGAGACTGATCCTCCACCTTCAAGGTCTGGATGATCAAGTCGTACTGTTGTTGCCACATGCCCATGCGCTCATCGTTTTTGAGGAACGGCATGGCCTGGAGCAAAGACCCATAGAGCAAGGCTTGCGGGGCGTAGATGGTGAACCAGTTGGTCTGGTTTGCCGAGTCCAGAGGCTGGATGCGCTCGTAGTACAGCACTTCAAAGCTGTAAGCCGAGGTAGGGGTGGGGGCCACGAGCCAGTGGGTGTAGTCGTAGTCGCAATAGAACTTGGGGACTCCCGTGGAGGTGGCGGTGGGCCAATACTCGCGGAGGTACTCGTACTTGCGAAGCAGGACGGGGGATCTCTTCCCGGCAACGGTGATGTTCATCGAGACCGTCTTGTGCCACCGGGCAGGCTTGTCAATCACTGGCTGGCTGGCAACCATGGCCGAGGTGTTGACGGTCAGGTTCCCCAGGAACTTGATCTGGCTGGCAATGACTTGCTCGGCCAGCATGATGAAAAGTGGAATCTTGTCAAGCGTGGCGGCATCAGAGCGTTCCAGATATGACTGGATGTTCTCCACCAAACTGTCGTAAGTCATGACGCTGGCAGTGGTCATACGGGAACTCCTTTGGGGGGCATTTTAAGACCCATTCAAGATAAAAACAATGCTCTCTCGTCAATCCGCCTGTTCTGCAAGCCACGAAGGATCTTTCCCCCTGCCATGCAGTATTTCAGGAGTTCTTCCCCAGCGCCCGTTTTATCGCCCCGAAGAAGCTTTTGACGAAGCGTTGAACGCTGGAGTGTTCCAAGACCGACATTAAAACTAAAACTGACAAGGCCATCAAACATGCCTTGTGTAAGGGGAACGGGGCAGAACTGAGCCACTCCACGCTCAAACCTTGCAAGATCAAACTTGAGAAGTCCATCTACCTCGTCCTTTGTCCATACACGATTGTCTTCCGGGCGTAAAAGAAACTCGTCACGATTTTCGACCTTGAGTTTTCCTTGCTCGGGGTACATGACATGGCCCACGCCAATTGTCCAAAGCTTTGCAGGGCATTTGTAGGGTTTATACCTAATGCCCTCGTGGTGCTGGATCATGGCTATTGCCTTGGGGCTGACATTCATTTGCCAAACGCCCTGCCGCCAAAGTGGAAGGCGATGATCGAGGCAAACAGAGCCTGGGTTTCGTCATCCCACAGTTGGTTTGCCATTTCCGCAAAGCTCACACTGCTGTTGAAGCCGTGCCAGATCAGGGCGCAGTCAATGCCCACCAGAAGCAGGAAGAAGCCGTAGGTGATGACTGGCCGCACCGATGCCCTCAGATTCTTCATCCAGACGCTTGTGCCCTCGTTTAAGGCCGTGTCGTGGGCGTATATGGCTTGCATCTCAGCCTGTTGAGCGCCGATCAGGGTTTGCTTATCATTGGACTTGGTCTCCATCTCCAGTTGCTCGGACTTGATGTGCTCGACCCGCTCTTGGGCCTCAAAGCCCAGTTTTCGCATCTCCAACTCCCGCTGAATCTGAAGCTGGGCCAGGGCCATCTCGTGCTTCTTGTCGGCTCGGTCTTGGAAGAACTCCAGCAACTTGGGCAAGCCGCCCATCAGGAAAGAAATCAGGGTTGAAAACAGGGTAAGCATCAAGGACTCCTTTTGGTAAGCATGGTGGCGGCGATCTCCATCATGGAGACCGTTCCGCTCAGGTCTTCAGGTTCACTTTTGAACCCAACGGTAATTTGTCCAACGAACCGGGATAGTTCTGGTGGGACTGATGTTCGGCAAGTGAAGGCAACGCCTTGTGCCGTGTACCACAGGCCGACTTCGGATTGTGGTTTGAGGTATTCACCACACGGGGTTTCGTTTGCCATGAGCTTGATGACATCGTGGTTGTTTGCCGCATTGGAAGTAAATAAGCCAACATCAATCCCTTCAACAGATTTATCCCGCCCCTCCCTGGTGTACGCCCGGTGAAGCACCCGACTGCCAAACAAGGGGTTGACCTTGAACACCGCCACCACAATTGCCGGGGTCTGCTTGAACAGCATCCCAGCCGCATCCTCGACCCGCTCCTCATTGATGGACGGGAGCTTCCGATTTTCTTTGTATGCGCCGATCAGGAACTCTTGGTTGCTGTAGACGAAGTACCCGGCAAAAGCCACCACACCCATCACCAGGATGGCGATCAGCTTGAATGGGCTGTCCACATAGGCCAGCACCTTGCTCAAGGTGTCATTTGGGTTCAGCTTCTCTTCTGGCATCTTCTTCGACCTGTTTTCGCAACTTCTCGACCTTTTCCATCTGAGCTTTGGCTTCGCGCTTTACCACCATGGTGTCCACATACATCAGGCCAACAAGGGGAAGTACGAGCACGAAGACCAAGGCAAAAAGGATCAGGACAAGTATGTATCCAAACGACCCCGACGATGAAGACTGATCAGCCACATCAGGCAGACTAGGTAGGCGACCACGAAAGCCACCGCCACCGTTTCCAACGCCCTGTCCAGCATCTGATTTTTTAATCTTTGTCGCCGCCATGCCTTCACCCGCTTTTCATGCATTTCACGAGCCGCTTGCTCCGATTTTTGATCCAACAGCCGTTGATACTCTTCAACGATCTCACGCCAGAGGTCGGGTTGCCCCATCTCCCAACGCACCATTTTCTCAAGATCGGCATAGAACTGCTTGGTCTGCCGCAGATACATCACATTGTCTATGGCTTGTGTGGCAAGGTCGTCTTTGATCCCCTTCTTCCTGTTTTCTTCCCGTTGAACTTCAGACTTTTCATGGCTGGTTTCCAGTTCCGCTTGGCCTTTGAAGAAGTTTGACAGTGCGCCACCGACCTCGCTGGTAATCTTGGTCAGATCATTGCCCGTCTTCTTCAGGTCTTGATAGACGGCCACACACCCCTTGATGCCTTCATAAGCTGATTTGCAGAGCGCGAATGCCGTGATGGGGTCAATGTCATATCCCCAGGATCTTTTTGACGAACTCGCCAGCCACCCCTGGGCCAAACAGCACGGCCACGATTAAGATGTACAGCAATGTCTCAATCTTGGTCATGCGCTTGTCGCCATCCCGCAAAGAGCGATCAATGTTGTTGTATCGCTCCGTGCATACACTTTCGTGTACGGCCAAACGGATTTCAACCGACTCAGTCATTTTTTGGCTCTTGCGGAGGAACTTGGGGGTCGGCCTGCTCTTTGATGAGCAACATCAGCGCCATTGCATTGGTCTTGGACGGGAGTTCCCCCAAAGCCCCAAGGATCATGTTTACAGCGTCAATTGGCAGTTCCAGTTTAATCATGCTGACTCCAGTGCAGTGATACGGGCGGTAAGTTGGGTGATGCCGTGATTGGCAAATTGACCATGCAACATATCTCTTGCAAGGCCAACAAATTCTTCGGCATCTTCTAAATTTTCAAAAAGACCTAAATCATATTTTTTGTGATGACAATAGACTTGAGCTTTCCACTTTTTTGCTTTTTGATGCCAATACACACCTTTAACTCCAGATGTGTTATTTGAATGCATTTGCTTGTTGTGGGCATTTTGAAATCTATCAGCCAAACGCAAATTTTCTATCTTGTTGTTTTGACGATTTCCATCAACATGGTCAACCAACGCTGGCATTTCGCCATATTGCATCATCCAAACAATTCGATGTAAAGCAATACACTGTTTATTAATATTAACAGCGACATAACCCTTGTCATTTACAAAACCAACTTTGTCACCAACTTTGGTTCTGCCAAGGCTTATCTTTCGATACAGGTTTCCATCCCTGTACTCAAACATTTCATGCAAACGCTCTTGAGTAATCATGTGCCCACCTTGGTTTTCAATGCGTCAATTTCTTCACGCATACTAACTATGAGGGCTTGTTGTTCTTGGATGGCCTTAATTGCTATGGGTAATAAATCACCTGTTTGCAATGTTAGATACGGCGTTTCATCCTCCGCTTTATCTAAGCCTTCATTGACCAGTGTTGGCAATAACTGCTGAACTTCTTGAGCAATAAACCCGTATTTCAAATCAGAGTTTTCTGTTTGGTCTTTTGCTGGTAAAAAGTTAAAAGTTACTGGGTTTAACGCAGTTATGGTTGCCAAACCATTTTGAATACTGGAAATATTGGTTTTTAACCTTGCGTCTGAAAAAGTAGCATAAGTAAATCTTCCTGTTGCTTGTCCATTGTATGCAACATAAAACTGATATTGAGCCGCAGTTGTTGAATAAACCGCCATTGTTATTTCACTGCTTGAGGACGATGCTCCAGATGAGCCGACAAGAGGAACCGATGCACTATTACCCGCTGGCTTTAAAAGAATGCCAGCAGTAGTGATGGCAGAACTCGTAGTCCCCACCAGCAAGTTACCGCTGGAGTCGATACGCATCCGTTCTGTTGGCGTAAATGTATTACCAGCAGTTAATCCAGTGCCGCTATACCAAAGATGTTCTGCTCCGCTTTGTTGGTAAAGAGTTGCTGTGGTTTGTGTTGCAACAAACGATGTTCCATTGTAATAGTTTCCAGAACCAAGCAAGTTATTATTTGGGTTAGCCGCAGTAGAGGTCGTGTTAAAATTAAAACCTGCAATTTGAGCCACAAACCCAGCTTTAGGTTTTATGTAAAAAGTTGGAGAGCCTGTTGTATTTGCTGTATCGCCAATAAATACATTTCCATTTGCGTCAATTCTTACGCGTTCAGATGTACCCGTAAAGAACTTCATGTTCGGGTTGGTGTGGGTCATCTGAATTGAACCAGCAACCGTATACCCTGTCCCGTATGTAAATTCAATTTGACCAGCAGGGTCATCACCGCCTGTGCTTGGGACATTTAAGCGTAATTTTGCTTCCCTTGAGCCAGTTGTTGAACTTGTACGAATCGTTCCCGTAGCTACACCAGACGCAACAACATCAAGCGTAGAAGCTGGACTTGTAGTCCCAATACCAAAATTCCCAGAGCTATCAAATCTTGCCACTTCCGCACCGCCTTCAGCAAAAGCAATGGTGTCAGCCGCAGGAAAGAAGATGCCTGTGTTTGCGTCCGTTCCCCTGATAGCAGGGGTTGCGGCAGAACCGTCAACATCGGAGAGGCCGTCTGTGCCGGAGAGAATTAAGCTCATTGTGTCACCTCATCTGCGGGTAGTGGTGTGTTGCCTTCAGCAAGCCATTTCAGATATGCTTGGTAGTCGGTGTTGTCGGGGTCTAAAGGGATGCAAGCCCCATCAGCGATGCGTTTGATACAAACTGCTGGCTGACCCTCAAGCATGGGTTTGATTTGTTGGTACATATTAAAGCTCCGCTGATGCAGAAAATGTTCCGGCAGAATATCGCCCAGACCAAGAATTATTGTTCGTAAGACCGCTATACCCATCAAGTTCAACAGTAAAGGTGGCGGCATCTCCGATTGAAGTAGAAACGACTGGCCCACTATTTGCGGCCTCTATCAAAGGTCTGAAAGCATTGAAATTAGCGCTTGTTCCACTGCGGATTGCGACTGTTGGAGTTGCTCTTTTCTGTACCAAGTATGGCCTAGAAAAAGCAATCAGCGTACCGCCTCCAGCGGTTCCAGTCATGCCAGTCATTGGGATAACTTCATAATACCGCTGGCACAAAATCAACTCGCGTCCATAGTCACGGAAGTCAAACGATGTGGCTACAGTGCCTACTTCGACTTGGACGCCAGTGATTTGAAATGTTGCGCCGTTGGTTGCCATTAAATTTGACTGACCAGAAACACCAATTACGGTTGAAGCAGACCAAGCGCCAGCAGAGGCAACACGAGCAGAGCCAGCCGCCACGGCAAAAGTAACGCGAACACCAACGCCGCTCGTAGCGCCAATCCAAGTTCCTGTTGTGTCGCCAGTAATAGTTGCAGTCTTCTGCTCCCATGTATTTGCGGTGTTAACCGTAAAGCTGGCTGGGTAGCCTCGGTTGTATGCACTGTTTTCCAAAACAACGCCAAATGCGCCAGTAACAGAACTTTTAACCCAGAAAGAAACAGTGACCGTTTTTGCGCTTGCAGTTCCAAAAGCCATATCTGCAAAGTTGAAGCCCTCAATTCGTTGTTGCATAAACGCAGATTGGTCAGAAGCCAAGCTGGTATCAGTTGCGGTTACTGTATATCGGATTGAGTTACTAAAGCCTGTTGGGGCGTCTGCCACTTGCTGAACAGTAGCAGTGCCGTCTGTAAAATTCTCAACATACCAGCGGTCTACTGGATAGCCAATACCTCCGCCAGAAGTTAAACTGACGCTTGCCCCAGCATTCCTCTGGTCAATATCCATCGCACCATTGATGATGCGGTTCTTGAAGCCAAAGGTGTTGGGCAGGTTTGCGCTGTTTGTAAAAGTCGCATTCTGTGAAGCGTCAATGGCAATCGCCGTTGTCCCAGCAGTTTGGATGTTCAACACCCCGCTGGTGTCAGCAGTCGTTACTACCCCGGCGGTAGTGGATGCGTTGATTGATGAGGCCATTTATGCGCTCCAAGGAAGAGGGGTGTTCTGTGGGCTGACAGGCGGGGTAATCATGCTGTCGATCTGGCCCTGCACACAGGCTTGTGCGCTTGCCATGGCTTGTTCTGGAATCCAGCCAATGACGATGGCTTCTGTCAGGTCTGCATACGGGATGAAGGTTTCGGCCTGATTGGAATCAAAGGTGGTGTTGCCGCCGATGCTGGCGGTGTATTCCCCGTCCACGCCCGTGACTTCCCACAAAGCGTTGACCACATAGTTGGGATCAGGCTGTTGCAAGGTGTACATGGCCGTGATGGTCGTGGTGAAGGTGGTCATGCTGATGCTCCGTTGATTTGGGCTTTGAGGCTGTCAACCTCTGCTTTGAGTTCTTGGATGGCTTTGATGAGCATTGGTACGAACACGCTCATCTTTACAGACTTGGTAGTTGTTCCAAGGTTGTTGCCTTCTTCATCTCTGTCAGGAAATTCATCAACTAAACCCGGAAACACTTGTTCAAGTTCCTGAGCAATGACACCAATCTGTTTATGCGATTCATAGCCCAAATCCGCTTTGAGGTTGTAGTTGACGATGCGAACTTGCAACAACTTTTCTAGCTTTGGGGTTGCATCAACAATGTTTTCTTTTAGCTTTATGTCAGAAATGGGGCCATAGCTGTTGTTGGTGTTTGTCACATTGCCATTGGTGGTGACATTAAACGAAAGCGTTCCAGTTAAGGGGGAAGTTGCGCCGTACCAGCCCGTATACAACGAACGACTTGTACCTGCGGCGGCTCCACTTATTGAATTAACAACATCGCTACCAGAGCCGCCAGTATTATAAAAATACCAAGCACCAGCAGTTGTGCAAGATGCCCTCGGATTCCCATCCCCATCAGACAGCACGATGTAGTTGCTTGCTGTGCGAATGTCTAAGCCAAATGAGTTGCCGTTGAAAGCGCCAAGGATGGTGTTCTTGGCTCCAGAGGTCATTAAATTTCCAGCGCCGGGGCCAATATATGTATTTACACTTCCGGAGGTTACGGCAGTTCCTGCTTGCCAACCAAAAAAAGTGTTATATCCTGTAGTTCCAGTATAGGCATACCCCGCCTGATAACCCACAGCAGTGTTGTTTGAGGCGGTGGTGTTGGCGTTAAGAGCATCTTTACCCAAAGCAGTGTTATATGCACCTGAGGTATTAGTTGCTAAAGCATCGTAGCCAAGGGCAGAGTTGTTTGTTCCCGTGGTGTTGCTTCCAAGCGCAGTCTGACCTACGGCAGAGTTATTTTCGCCAGTGTTGTTGTTAGCCAAAGTGCCATAACCAACAGCCGTGTTTCGTGAACCAGTTGAATTGTCACGCAACGCATCACTGCCAACAGCAGTAACTGCTTGACCAGATGTGTTGGTGGTTAAAGCGCGATAACCAACTGCCGTGTTCAAAGTATTAGTGTTGCTATTTAACGCTTGGTAACCCACCGCAGTGTTGGTGACTACAGCACCTGCGCCACGGCCTACGGTGACCCCTTGAACCGTGATGTCACTTGTGGTGGTAAGGGTGGTGATTGTCCCGCCGCCAACAGCCATAACCCCCGATGTAGACGGCAAAGTCACAGTCACAGTACCAGCCACTGCTGGTGCGCTCAGAGTCACTGCCCCTGATGTATCGCCTGAAACAACAATTGAACTCATATTCTTTCCTTAAAGGAC
>Ga0247723_1001467_pt1 | contig 13777 bp, 16 predicted proteins | sample MSEWelMarce5H_FC_FD_189079 | JGI IMG/M metagenome (GOLD analysis project Ga0247723, IMG submission 189079) | Subsurface sediment microbial communities from gas well in West Virginia, United States - MSEEL Well Study Marcellus 5H_FC | ecosystem: Environmental > Terrestrial > Deep subsurface >...
TACTTGTAGTCATCCATTAAAGAGTCAATATCATCCTCATCCAACCCATCTTGGGTAGATGCGAGGTACTCCCTTAAAAGAACGTCAGGGTTCATTGCATCGAAGTCTTTGTTTAACTTTTGGAAGTCTTCGAATCCACGACCTGTTTCTTTCTTGTACTTCATGTAAGCAGAAATCTCTTCAGGTAACTGCTCATTTTCCTTACGTTCAGCCATCAACTCATCAAATGAATTGATTTGCTTGTTGTATCTCTTACCAATATATGAAAGAACGTCCTCCTCTTTTAACTCGGTACCCTGTTGGATGTTGACGTCATCAACTACAACATCTGTCTTAGGCTCTTCGTTTAATGACTGCTCGTGCTTGTCTAGTAAATCCACCTCAACTTCTTGTACACTTTTTGGTTCAATCACGTCTAGTGACCTTACTTTAATTTCCATTTAATTTGATTTTATTTAAACAAAATTATATAAAATATTTCACATTTTTAACGAGGCTCAAACTCACCCATATCAAAACCGTCCATGCTGTCCTCATTTGACTCAAAACTCATAGGAGGTAGGTTGTTCTTCCTTTGGTTAATCAACTTAGACTGCTCACTGTTTTGTTGACTTATCCTCTTGGCTTTCTCCTTCTCCTTCATTTTATCTCTGCTATCAATAATACCTGACTCCATATTATGCAACTGCATATTGTAGTCAAACTCTTCTCTCATCAGATACGACTTCATTTCTGCTTCCTTCTCAAGTTTCTGTATCTCAAACGCAATCTCAGCCTGTTTAATTTGCATCTTTGAGTTGGTCTCCATCTGAATTTTCTGCATAGCCATCTGACCTGCCATCTCCTGAGACTTCAATTGCTGCTGTGCAATCATTGCCTGCTTCTGCATATTCATCTTCTCCTCGCGGTCCTGAGTCTTAATCCGCTTCATCTTAAGAAGCTGATTGGCAAGTTTCATATTACGAATTTCTCTAATATCAATTGCGTCCTCAAGGTTTATGTCACCCTTAGATAAAGCCATCTGAATGTTAGCTTCAAGCTTTGCCTTCTCTTCCTCGTCAGGAGAAACCTCTATGAATATTCCAAAGTCATAAATGTACAAGTCTTTTATCTCCTCAAGTATTGACGAGTTGTACTTGCCTATTTGATTTGCAAATTCATCCTTAAAGTCTGCGTACTCCAATATATCAGCAACCCTGTACGTTAATGCCTCAGCCATGGAACGGTACATATACAACGATGCGTCAAGGATATGTCTTGTAGCTGTATTTGAGTTTAGTGCCGCTAGCTTCTGTAGACCAACCAATGAGTTAGGGTCAGGGTTTGAGCCGTCTCTAGCTTCATTCAATCCAGTCACAGACCTAATCATGTCTATGTAGTGGTTCATGTTGGCTATCAACATTTGCGTCTTTGCAGCACCTGAATTTGATGTAAGCTGAGTTATTGGAACCCTTGCGTTGTTAAAGTCTCCATCCTGCGTGAAACTCCTACCAATAACACTACCTGTTTGGAAATACAACCTAAGCGCATCCTCAGGACTGTAAGCTGCACCTGTGCCTAAGTCAATCTCATTTAAACCATCGGCATCAATAAACACACCATCCGGAACAATACGGGCAATAACCTGCTGTAACTTTAAGTGTGTAATTTGAATGAGGTCAGCAAAAGGTATCATTCTCCTACACAGAGACTCAATGACTCCCTTGTACATACGTGGCGCGCACGCGACGTAGTTAGGCAATGCGTGCTGTGTGGCAGACTTTGGTCTCACCATGTTTTCTGACATCCTCCACTGAAGTAGTATATTTGTACCCATGACCATGATACCTTCGTACCACACGTCAATGGTTTTCTCAATCTTTTCAAAGTTGCCATCCTCCATCATCTCCGTTGGAGGATTGAAAGTCTCATCCTTCTCAATTATACGAGAGCCACCATTATCTAGTATCTTCTTTTTATATACAACCTTCTTGGTTGTCTTGTAGTTGAAGTACAGCAACGTGCAAGTGTCACGGAAGAACATACTGTTTTCATAGAACTGAGCGACGTTGTAGTAGTCATACCATGATTGACTGTACTGAGTAATCTCCTGAAGGTCTTCCTTGGTTAAGCTTTGGTCAATCTTCATCAACTCAGTAATAGACACCGTCTTAATCTCACCCCAATAGAAGCAGTCCTTAAAGTAAGGGTCTTCTGTGTAGCTGTAAACAATGTTGGCCGGGTCAACGTAAGTCAACTTAACGCCAGTTCCCTGTAAGAACTCGTGCTTAGTTACACCAATTCCTATGGTTGTAATGTCGTAGTCAATCCTTTTACGGGTATCATTGTAGTGATTGGCGTCAAATATTGTATTGAGAGCCTCTTCTTCTGCAATCTCAATGGCAGGCTTGTAGTTCAACTGCATATATAAAGACAACTCCTCATCCGTTTCAGGCAGTTGCTCAGGGTCCATCATAAAAGTATCAACCCCTGTCTTTTCTTTTATTGTCGTTAAGATGTCTTTTGAAATCATCTGAGACTCTAAAACATCTTGGTACTTGTTTCTTTTCGCCTGAGACATTGCATCCTGTGCGTAAGCCTTAACTTTAAACATTCTGTCAGACATACCATTAACTACAATGTCAATAAATTTTGGCAGAATAGGGACAGGAGTCCAGTCTAAATTAAGGTATGACAAGTCTCCGTCTATAGCTAGTTCATTCTTGTACTTATTTATGGGCTGCTCACCCCTTGCATATAGCCTCAACCTACGAAAATCTTTCCACTGCCCATAGTACCTACACGAGTTCCCGTCTTTCCGGAACCACTCATATTGGATTGCGGCTCCCACTTGCAATCCAAATTCTTTAGATGCTTTCTCTGCATCAGTAGCTAATTGACTTGGAAATGATACTGCGTTTATTTGAATTGCAATGTTTTTCATATTTTATATGTGTCTCCAAGTTTTTTTATGAATAATAGAGAATATAGTGTATTTAGCTACATTAAACATTTTTGCTATTTTACGTAAACTATATCCTTCATTTTTTAATTTCCTTATTTCTAAAACATTTTGTTCTGTTAATTTAGAAGAATGACTATTTTCACCTCTGTTAGCAGACTTAATCATTTTTTGCCTTGTTTCATCAGATGCTTTTTTTCCATATCTATGGTTTTTTTCACCTGATAAACTTTCAGAAATTTTCTTTTTTGTTTCTTCTGAAGTTATTTTTCCTTTATGAAACTCAGATGTTCTTTGTTTTTGCCATTCAGATATGGTTTTCCCTTTATTAGGTTCTCCCATTTTTCTTTTTGACTCTTCTGTATGTACTATTCCTAAAACACCATCGCCACCTAATGTTATATTACATAGCACTCCACCATCTTCTTTTCTTTTATATAATGCAATAAATTCTTTTTCTTTAATTTTTGCATACTCATAGTCTATTTCATCAAATAAAATTTCTACTTCATAATCTGTTTTACTAACTATTGACTTCCAATAACTGTTTCTATGGGTCTTAGAATACGCTCTTTTCGTATCTATCCCAATGCCAATATAAAATGGCATTTTAATATCTTTTCTTATATGTCTATATACACACGCCATTCATCGAATTAATTGACTTGTTGTTCCTTCGTTTTTGTACTTAGCGAAGTTAATAATTAATTTTGACTCTTTCTTTTCGGGCATATATAGATGCCTTTGGTTTGCCATGATGCAAAGGCCCGAACTTATTGATGCGTCAAACTTGGTCCTTTCATTAATATCAAACCTTGCCCAGTCCTCCAGCGTCCTTGTAAAAGGCATGGTACCCATCTCCTCCGGGTCTCTGTATTTTCCTTCAAGGTCAAAACCTACGAACTTTTCTATATAAGACTCAATTGCTGAGGCGTGCGCTTGCTTTACGTCCTCTGATGTGTTGGGGATACCTCCTAGTTCTTTCTCTGTCTTTGATAACTTTATCAACTGCTTGTCGGGTCTGTTCACACTATAACCTCTATACCCTCTGTTCTTGATGTGATACAGTAGCCTTGGCTTGTTGTTCTCCACAAGTATTGGCATACCATAAAACACACAGGCCATCAACACCTCCTCGAAGAATATCTCTGCTGTCTGTGGCCTTGCTATGTACTCTAAAAAGAATTGGTTGACGGGTGCCTCGTCCATGTGAAACTTGGTCATCCCATGAAGTGCGCCATTTGAACCACGCCCACCTACAACGGCAGATATGTCGTAAGAGTCACAGCCAAAGCATCCCAAGTGTTCATTTCCGGGGTACTTAATACCATTCCTAACGTGTATATTATTTTGTAAATGTTTGGGAGGTACCCAGCTAATGTTAAACCTTCCCCTACTATCAGGAGTCCATATAACCTCAGTGTCCTTGATGCCATCCTTCCAAGAGAACATACCACGTGTCATGTAGTGTTCTTTTATCATGGAGTCGTTGTAGTCAATCTGTTGGTAAATCTTTGTCAGGTTGAATATAGCCTGCTTGCTCTCATCCCTAAACGCATGAGATTCAGTCCTAGGAAACTGACGGTAAAACTCGTTGAGTGCGTCTGCATCATTCTTTAATGAGTCAACCTCTGCCTCCCAGTAGTCAATGGCTCCGTTCTTAATCATATTACCGTCTACTCCTAAGATAGGTGTTGTTGGTTTATATAAGACAGGCATCCCAAACCTATCAATGAACCCCTCCATGTTCCACTCCATGGGAATAAACAATGCGTACAGCCCACTCTTTGTCTGACCGTTTGCGTTCCTTGTGGTTAACCTTGACTCCTCATAAATATCTTTAAAGTTCTGACCACCCTTTGACAATGCGTTTGATGTTGAACCCATCATACACTTGCCTATTATCTTACTACCCAACCTAAGACAGGTCTTTGTTACTCGCCAGTTCTCTTTTATATTGGCAGGCTTGGTCCACTTACCACTCTCGTCATGGGCTAGGAACAACAACTTCTCTCCATCGTATGAGTTATCCTCCGTGTTTTTCCAATCTATTGTAGTGTCTAATCCATCAATGTCGTTGTCCTCAGACTCATACATATTACGCTTAGTAATCTTTGACGCAGGTACTCGGAATGCCAACTCAGTCTTTGGTTTGTCCATCCCGTCCATGATTGGCTTGAAAAAGAATGGCAGCCTGCTGTTGATTGGTACGACCTTGTCGGTAAACATCTTCTTTGCATCCGCTCCTGTCTTGGATAGGATACCTACACGCGCGTCGCGCGCAAGGGTGCCAATATTTATACACTCGGATGACGACATGAACGAGAAACCTGAACGTCTTATTTTGAGGTATATCATTCCAAAGGAACGACTGTCTGCCCTGCAGGCTTCCCAAAATATCCAATATAATCTGTTTGCTTCCCTAAAGTCAGGGTAACCAATGTCAATGCTTGACCATTGCAAGTACATATAATGAGAGCCTGTTATGTATGTTGGTTCTCCGTTATTATAAAACCAAACACCCTGCTCACGGTAGTCGAACTCTTGCTCTATATAGTCTACCCATTTGTTCTTAAACTCCTTTGGTTTATCGTTCCATTGGAATATTGACTGTATCTTTTCTAACTCTTTTGGTATTGGTATCCTTTCCCAATACTGCTCCTTTGAATGTGGGTGTCTTTGAAGACACTTTTTTGGTGCCGGAGGAAGTGCTATGTTTAAGCCTGATATGTTTATGATTTCTCCAATCTGTCCGGTCTTTGATATTACTACTAAGTCATAGTCATCGTTATACCCATACAACCACGAACGCAATCTATTTTTGTTTGAGATTGCAGCGGATGGTATGAGTCCTTCAACTCTTGTACAAATGTTATAGTTTTGACCTTCTTTCTGCAAACCCTTGTTTTGTGTCTATTTTACTTAGTCCTAATTCTAATGAATTAATACTTTCATTCTCTGCCTCTATCCTACTTAGGATTTCAAAGGCGTCAAATATTGCCAGCTTTTTTGTTGCCGCTGCATTCTTTAATTTGTCTGCTGCCAAGTCAATACCACCTTCATCTGTGCTTATAATCTCTTCCTGAGCGACTCTTATAAGATGCTCAACGGCTTTGTATCCTGCCTCAATTATCTTAAGCTTTATTGCTTTTGTGTCCCGTTTCATATTTTTTCTTTAAAAATATTACCTGAACCAATCTTGCATCATTGTCACTTCCAAAGTTTTCAAATATGTTTCTTGAATGCAAATCAAATGAATTAAATGCAATCATTCTATTGTACTTTGAATAAGCAACAACCATTGGTTTATTGTCTTTATCATATATTGTTGTGCCATCGTTCTCAGGATGCTCTTTGTTTAAATATAAGATACACGTTATATCTCCCATCATTTTATCAGAATGGATAAAATTTGGCTCCTCTTGATTTAATGGAGACTTCCTTACAAAGTTGAACGCAATATTATAGCCACCAAATAAAAAAAGTACAAGTTTTGAAAACTCGTCTGCGTTATCTCTAATCTGTATGTTCTTAAATGTATTTACTCCGTCAGATATATCTTCAAAGCTTCCATTGTGTATGTCAGAAACGTAGGCGTCTACGTCTTCTATTATTTTGTCATAGATTAATATGTTCATAGCTTGATTGTTATTTGGTGGTCAAAGATTCTGTACAGCTTCTCGTCGTCTACGGTAAACTCGTACTCGCTGTCAGGCTTGAAGCAGACAACGTCACCCTCTGCAATTCCCTTGTCAATAAGGTACTTGTTTGGGTACTTCATAATACCCATCAAAGGCTCTTCGGAGAAAGGCTTTTTGATATAACTTTCGGTGGCAGGGAGTGGTTTAACAAAGCAGTACCTGTCATAGGTGTTCCACGTGAAACCACTCTTGAACATATAGAACTGGTCGTCCTCAATGAAGTAGAGGTCGTCCTTAAAGAAACTCTTACCGCTCCTCTGTCTTCCCTTGACGTCGTTGTAGAACTTAAATGCGTTGTGATGCACAAGCAGGGTGTCTCCCTTACTTATGGGGCCTTTGTAGCCCAATGGTAGTTCAATAACCTCTGCAAACCTGTTGGAAAACTTGTGGTCCTCCTCAGATGTGCTGACAATGAGTTCTACTCCTCCTATGTCTTTTGTGTTACTGTACCTTTTCCCATCCATCGGTTTCACTATGAAATAGAATGGGGACTTCATTAGATGTTTATGTTGTATTCGATTGAGATTGGAACCGTTGAACTGAACTCCTTCCAAAGCAGGACTTCATTATTTTTATTAATGATGTAGATTTTTATGGACTGCTTCTCCGGGTCCAACTTGATGAGGTGTATCTCGTTGGTGTCACCAAGGATACTCTGACCTACGATGTAGTGCATGGCACCACCCTTGTAGTCGGGACCTACGGATATTTTCCTTATGTCCATTACAGTTCCTCTTCTTCCTCGTTAACAAACTCAACACCTGAGGTCCAGTCCTTTAGGAAAGTAAATAGTTCCAATCCTTTTGGATTTACTATTTCAATTACTTTGAAGTCAAACTCTTTTTTTGTCAACTCTTCAATGTCCTTGTTTAGCTTCTTTATCCCTTCCTTATTGAATTTGTAACCACCTTTCTCGTCAACTATAAGGATACCCTTCTCGTCAGTAGCTGCGTTATCTAAACGCAACTCGTCAAGCTGAGTAGCATAGTCTTCGTTGTGATGCTTTATTTTTTCGTAAAGTTTGAAAAGTTTCTTTTGAATTTTTGTTTCCTGACTGCCAATTACTTGGTTGATGGAGTTTGCGAGGATGATGAGGTCCTTGTAGGTCTTCTTAATTGTTTCCATTTTATTTAATTTGATTTGTGTAAAAATAATATATTTTTATAGAATTACAACATTGATTTGCTCGGCGGTCCAATTATAAATCCATTCGTTTACATTCGGTGCGGTAGTGTCTGCCCAGTCTTGATAGTTTTGCCCGTCGATGGTACAGTTACCTTGTGCGATTTGTTCCCCTGCTGATATGTTACCTTCGGCATCGGTTACCTTAGTAAACAATGCCCATACATTTGTAGCAGATGATTCGTAGTTGTCATTGATTCCCGTTACTTGAATAAACTCAGCAGTCTTGCTAATGCCATTGTTCCAAATTTCTAAAGGTTGTATTTGTTTCATATTATTTGTTTTTATAAACTTGTTACTGTCTCCCATGCCGTGCCATTGTAAACACAAAGTTTTACCAATGTTGTATCGAATACCATCAATGCCTGTGCTGGACTTGCTATGGCATTCTTCTGAGTACTTGTCATTCTTGGAGGAAGGAAACCTTTGGTGGTGCTATTAATTGTTAACTGAGATGATGCTTGATTTGTTATTGTGCCTAATAATAAATTACCATTAGATGTCAACCTCATTGCTTCGTATGGAGCATTTATAGTTGAATCTGGTCCATTAACAACAACAAAAGACATAGCAGTTCCAGAGAACCAATTTGCTCCGTCTAATATAAATGAAAGTCTTGAAGCAACAGTCCCATTAAGTAAAAACTGATAACCATTAAAAATTGTGTTTACTGTATTACTTGGGTTTGGAAATCTATAATTTGTTGCACTTAAAGTAGTTGCACTTGTTGACAATAAAGTAGTTGTTCCTAAAACTGATAAATCTTGGCTAATCCTTGCACTACCCACCGCATCGAGAATAAACGTACTCTCGGTCGTAGTTCCCAACAATAGCCTTCCTGCGTTTGTTAATACTGCTTGTGTTGCATTTTGATTCCTAAAAAATATACCTCCGTTATTAGAATTTACAAATGTCCTTGTGGCATCTGAATAAATAGAATAATTAGTTGAATCTCTTGTACCTTGACTTAACCATAATCCATTTAAAGTACCAACTAATCCAACAAAGTTTTGCGAAGTTGAACCAAGTATTAAATTACCTAAAATTGTAGTATCATTTCCATTTATTGAAAATGGTGTTGTACTATCAGTAATATTTCTTATATCAAAAATACCTGTTGTTAAACTTCTTAATTTATAATGTTTTCCACTTGCTGCAATATTTTGTATTGATAATACAACTTGTTTAGTTGTTGTTGTTCCTAATAATTTTAACCCTATTTGTTCATTTGCTATTTCTTCCTTTCCACCTAAAATAGTAAGACTATTCCCACCACTTGTTATTGTCCTATCAGCACTCAATGTCCCATCAGTAGTATATATATTCCCACTTGCTGACGCTACCCATGCTGTACCATTATAGAAGTCATTTGTATTGGTGGTAGTATTGTACACTTGCAACCCCGTAGCAGGACTTGCTATTGCATCTCTCTGCGTAGATGTCATTCGAGGTGGTAGGAAACCACGATTTGTAGAATCTGCTTGTAAAACAGCAGATGTATTTACCGATGTTGTATTTACTGCAAATTGTGCATTTTCATTTAATATGGCTAATGTATTACCACCAGCAGAAACGGCATCACCTCCATTTCTCCATTGAAACCCTGCTCCTGCATAAGCAAAGAAAAGCATATTTGAACTTCTAACACCAATACCTATTCTTAAATTAGTAGAGCCATCATCATACAAAATAACTCTATTAATATTATTTCCTGAATTTGTTGCACCCCAAGTTAAATTTGTACTTGCAGTTAGTGTTAAATTACCACTCACCCTCGCAGTTCCTTGTACATCCAACAAAAACGTACTCTCTGTTGTAGTTCCCAACAATAGCCTTCCTGCTGAGGTTAATCTTGCACGTTCAGTATTGTTAGTTCCGAATGTTATGGGTGAACTTATAAAACTATAAATATTTAATGTATTTGATGGATATGCACCAGAATAAGTAGAACCAGTAAAAAATATATCCCCCTGTGCAGTATTATTTTCATAAAAAACTAATTCGGAAATGTCTGAAGTTCCTGTATGAGTAATTCCAATTTTACTTACAACATCTAAATTTTGCTTAGGTGCATTTATTCCAATTCCTAACCTTGCATTTGTATTATTCCAAAAAAAGTTTGCATTGTTTTGAGAAATTAATCCACTTGCACCAACAAATGGAATGCTTCCACTTGTAAAAGCACTTATTGTTAAACTTGTACCAATAGTTAAATCTGTTCCTATTCTTGCATTTCCATTTACATGAAATAAAAATGTTGACTCCGAATTAGTCCCTATAAGAAATCTACCTGCTGCTGTTATTCTTGCTCTTTCACTATTAGAAGTTCCAAATGTTATTGTTGAACCTAAAAAATTGTAAATATTTAATGAATTAACACCACCATAATCGCCTCTTGTAGAACCGCAAGTAAAAATATCAGATTGTACTGTTGCGTTTTCGTAAAATAAAAATTCTGAAGTACCTCCAGTTGAAGTATGTGTTAAACCTATAATGTCTAAAACATCCAATTTTTGTTTTGGTGATGCAACTCCAATACCTAACCTTGCATTTGTATTATTCCAAACAAGATTTGAACTACCCGTTACACTACCCGTACCATTCCAATATGTTAACTGATTTGCAACACCGCTACCCGTTATTCCTGCTGTTATCGTCCAACTCCTATCAGCACTAAGGTCGTAAGTAGTGCCATTGATTGTAATGGTTCTTGAAGTTGGAACAAAACCACTCAAGTCAATTGCTCCCCAACTAGCTGTAGTCCCATCAGTTGTTAAATACTTGCCATTATTGCCTATCTGTGACGGTAACGCATCTATAGTCCACACGCGATTGGCGGACAAATCATACGTTACACCATTGATAGTAAGAGTCCTCGATTGTGGTACCCCACCAAGACCTACTAACGTATAGTTAGGGATATTAAGTATTGAACCTGCAAGAGTTGCCGCACCACTCGCCCCGGTGGTTGTCAAAGTAATCGCACCCTGCTTGCCATCAAAGTTTACCCAATCGGCACTAGACAGGTAACCACCCTGAGTGCTACCTGCCTGTTGGATTGAGATTACCCTCGTGCCACTGTCAATACTTAAAGGAGAGGTAGCAGTGTAAATGGTAGGGTTTACCCACTGAACCTTTGTTCCAGTAGATGAAAGTATCTGACCTGCCGCTCCAACTGATAAATCTTTATCCCTAAACGTCCCAAGAACGCTAAGGCTAGTGTTAGACACTACGTTGTTAGCGGTAGCCGTCACGGCGTCTATGTTGGCGGTCAATATGATGTTCTTATCGGAAGTGTTACCTGAAGTTAAAACCTGCTGTAGTGTGGGAATAACGGTGGGTATGGTGAACCACTCCACCTGAGTGCCTGTGCTTATTAACACCTGACCTGCCGTACCTTTAGAGTTTACTCTATCAAACAGTCCCCCTGTGATACGAGTCTCGCCAGTGAGATTGCTGTTTAAAATATTTGCAATGCTGCTTACGTTTAAGGTGGTGGTACTTATGGTACCCGTAAGGTTTATGTTCTGTGTCGCGGTGTTGCCAAAGTTCAACACACCCTGAAGGTTATTAGCCGGGATGTTTGGGATGAATAGATTTAGCAACTCACCCAAAGTAAAGTTATATGTTACGTCCTCAATATCACCACCAACACTTGTTCCAATCAGCCTGTCGGCTAACTTAGGTACTGGGACTACATCATATACACTAATCTTCGACATCCGCTAAAAATTTAAACGTGAACTATCTTGAGGACATCTCCGGTCCTATAAAGCTTGCCTATTGCCAACCCTGCAGCAACGGCGGCTGCGTTGTCTGCATATACAGGCACGTTCCCTATCACAATGGTTGACCCACTAAAGTTTGCGGACAAAAGGTTCAGCAACTGCTGTAAAGTAAAATTGTAGGTAGCATCCGCCGGGACGCCGTCAATGCTTGTGCCTACAAGCTTGTCCGTTAACTTTGGTAATGAAGCGACACTATACGAATTAATTTTACTCATCTTGCTAAGTGTGATAGGTTTATTTTTGCTTAACTTCTCCTGTCTGCATATCTATAACAGAGTCCGCTCCATACTTCTGAATTAGTACCTGCTCATTCTTGTTGAAGGACTCCACAATCTTAGAGGCCTCCTTCAATAGGCTATGCTTCTGCATCTCCAAGTCACCGAGGCTCATCTTAATCTTGTTGTACTCGGATGTCCCCTTCCTTATGAAATCAAGTTCTTCTGCTGTAAGACGTACAATGCTATCCATTTGATTGAATTTTATTTCAAACAAAGGTAACAAATAAAAGCTATTATTTTTGAAGGCACTTATTGAAGACTAAGAGATGTTGGTATATACAGGCTTGCCATTAACTCTCGTAGCCTTTAGCACCTGTTTGCGTTGCTTTCCTGCTGAATCATAGCTAACGTGTACCCAGTCAGGGTTTGTGTCATCTCCAAACTCGTAGATTAGCTGGTCAAAGTTTAGGTTGTCCTTGATGTAATCGAACACCATCCTGTTGGTGACACCGTTTGGTGTGCCGTCCATGTCTATATCTATGGCTTCGCCTTGGCAATGCTGTGAGGTAATTGAGGCCCCTTTGATGCTATTATTGAGAGCCTTGGACCTATATCCACTTGATATAATTATTGGCACTCTGAAGTGATTTCGTATTGGTTCAAAGATATTCTCAGCTAGGAGTTTGAAGTTGGCAATGTGTTCTTCTGTTGGCATATTTGAAATCCCGTTACGTTTCGCTGACTCGGAACGAATCACTTCAGATAGGTCTAGGTGTTCAGATAGTTTCATTTTTTAAGTTTTAAGTATATGAATCCTGCAATTACAAGTAATAGAATTATAAGCCATCCTTGCATCTTGTTCGCCTTCCCTTCCCATTGTATTGCCTTGTCCGTCTGAGCCTTTAAATCAGCCTGCAATAGCTTCACACGGGCATTGTCTACGACAACAGAACGAACCGTGTCATGTATGGTCAATGTCTTGTAGAAGTTCTTTGTCTCCCACAAGGTTACATAAGCAGTATCATTGACAACCGTTGTGTCCGAGTAAATTTCAATCAATGAGTCAGTCTTTACAACAGTGTCAGACTTTACGATGATGGTGGTGTCGTTCGCGCAGTAACCCTTGCGAATTACCTCCTCGGCTACCTTATCAAGTTTCGCCTTGTCATTGATTACCTGCTTGACTGGATTGCAAGAAACAAGCCATAGCAACAAAGTAAAAAGTATTGCTACAATCAAAATAATGTCCCAAAAATCAATTTTTAGCTTCATCTTTTTTGAATATTTTTTCAGCACTTGTCAATCCTAAACAACCAAATGCCAATGCTGAAACTGAATAAACTAATGCTTCACTCGGTTCAGTTTCGTAGAATGAGTTATGATACATAGTAACACAAATGATTACAACGCAAATAAAACCACATAATCGTTTCATAGACAGCCTTCCATTTTCCTCGCAAAAAAATTGTTTCATTAATGTTCTGTTGAGTCTATTGATGTAATTGAATCAGTTGATGTGCGTTTTCTGCCCCAAAAATTAGTTTTCTCCTTGATAATAACTGTGTCCCGGATGGTGATAGTCTTGACTACTTTTGCATTCTCTTTGAGCCTTTGGTTTTGAGACTTGATGTTCGACAAGTTGGTTAGCACTTGCTTCTCAGCAACCTCGATGGTCTTGTCAACTGATGGCAATATCACCGAGATTGTGTCAATGTGTTTCTTCGAATGTAGCAAGATGGAATCAACATTATCAAGAACTACATTCTCATTCTTGATAGGCTGAGTGCAAGATGCCAACAATAGAAATGCAATTATTGTTTTCATTTTATTTTCCCAAGTTCTTGTAAGACTAATATTTTAGAAGTAGTCGCACTAAGTAAAGAGTCTGACCTCTTTAGTTGAACACTAAGGGCATCAATCTTCTCCTCTAGCTTCTCAATCTTGTGT
>Ga0247723_1001468_pt1 | contig 13771 bp, 14 predicted proteins | sample MSEWelMarce5H_FC_FD_189079 | JGI IMG/M metagenome (GOLD analysis project Ga0247723, IMG submission 189079) | Subsurface sediment microbial communities from gas well in West Virginia, United States - MSEEL Well Study Marcellus 5H_FC | ecosystem: Environmental > Terrestrial > Deep subsurface >...
ATTCAGATGATAGCGGGGAGGGTGATCCCTTCTTTTATAAAGCAACACTAGACAATACGCGTAATATTTATTTGATTACCACTGTTAATTACTTAGGAGATACACCTAACGAGCTAGATGTACTTGAAGTGTTAGATAACATTCGCTCAGGAGAGTGGATAACTTACTCAAAAGATAGAGAGGGGCATTATGAAAGCGATTAGTGTTTATGATTTAAAATTAGTAAGTACGCTATCCCATTTGAATTATTTTGAGATGGTGTCTCCAGATTATGATCACCTTGTGCTACCTGTCTTAGAAGAGCTTGGATTTGACTTAGAATACCCTCTAATGTACACAACAAGTCAGCATAGAACATTAGCTAACAAGGTTGTTATCGGATATGTTATCAGAGGAGAAGTATCTGTTAATCGTAAGCACTTAACAAGCGTATGGGCTACAGTGTATGACAAGTTGGTAGCAGCTAGTTACTACGATCAAAGCTTGTGTATTGAGATGGCATCATTGATGAATAACTCTCTAGACTATGCAGCTTTCAATGCTGAAAAAGCTGATACTAAAATTCAAGATTATTCTATTATCGAGAGTGAGGAAGAGAGATATATTGTAGAGCAAATAGCATTGTTAGAAAAGCTGCTATATGAGATTAGAGGCAATCAATATAAGCAAGATGGCGGGTATAAGATGGCTATTGATTATCATGTAGAAGAGCCTAAGATACAATTTAGAACTAAACGGAGAAAGCTGAAGAATGTCTAATAGTACTAGTGAAGTGCGTAACTCTGAGGAAAAAGTACCCTACTTAGGTACTAAAGTACCCAAGAATGGAATGAAAGTACCTTACAATGGTATTATGATTTATGAGAATGATCCGGCATATATTACAGAGTTTTCTAAGACTTTGGTGGATGGGTTTTATAAACGTGAAGATGAAACTATCTCTCAAGCTTTAGCCAGACCTGCTACTGCTTTCTGCTATGGGGATTATGAACTAGCGCAGCGTATTTACAATTATGCCTACGAGGGTTGGTTCATGTACGCAGGCAGGGTGTTAGCTAACAGTCAAAAGGGGCGGTGGGAGCCTGAAAAGTACCCCAATATATTTGGAGATGACTGGTGTAGTAAGGTGAGATTTGTTGCAGAAGAAAAAGCACATGGTCAGCCTATTAATTGCTTTGCTTTTAATGTCCCTGATACAGCAGCAGGGCAAGTAGATGTTGTACAAGAGTTAGCAAACTTATGTATGCTTGGAGGTGGCACAGCAGCACACTTAGATATACGCGCCATTGGCGGCAAAGCTGTTGGCCCTATCCCTTACATGAAATTAATGGATAGTGCTATTGCTTACTTCCAGCAAGGTAAAGACAAACGGGCAGCACTAGCATCTTATTTAGATGTTAGTCATCCAGATATTGTTGAGTTTATTAACTTCCGTAAACCGGGCGGTGATCCTAAGCGGCGTAGCGATAACCGTAAACAGTTTCATCACGCGGTTAATCTTACTGATGAGTTTATTGAAGCGGTATTGAAAGATACGGAGTTTAATTTAGTCTGTCCTCATACTAAGCAAGTACACGAAACTATCCGTGCTCGTCATCTGTGGGAAGAGATGCTTGAGAATCGGGCACTAACAGGTGAGCCGTTCATGCTGAAGATTGACGCAGCTAATCGTAATTTACCGGAGACGCAGAAAGCGCTAGGATTGAAAATTCGTGGATCAAATCTTTGTACGGAGATATTGGAACCTACAGATATTAATAGAACATTTGTTTGTTGCCTTAGCAGCTTAAATCTTGAGAAATTTGACGAGTGGAAGAATACTACCATTGTTCAAGACTTAGTGAGGTTTCTGGATAATGTAATGCAAAGCTTCATTGACACGGCACCAGAAGGTGTAGCAAGGGCTAAGTACGCAGCAGAAAGAGAACGAGCTATTGGTATTGGTACTATGGGCTTTCATGCATATTTGCAGAGTAAGAGTATTCCATTTGAAGGTGGTGGATTTAATAGTAGCGTGCAGCATAATAACATCATCTTCAAGCACATTACAGAGAAGGCAATTGAAGGCAGTAAACAATTAGCTCTTGAGCGTGGTGAGCCGGAAGATATGAAGGGTACAGGGATGAGAAATTCTAGGTTACTAGCACTTGCGCCTAACGCTAATAACTCCGACTTGCTGAATACTTCGCCAACTATTGAGCCATTCTTTGAGAACATATTTTTAAAGAGTACTAAGGCGGGTAACTTTATTGTTAAGAACGGACAGCTAGAAAAGGTGTTAGCTGCACACGGTAAGGACACCGAAGAAGTGTGGAAGTCTATTCTAGATAACAAAGGTAAGGTAGATCATCTTGAATTCCTTAGTGACCATGAAAAGTTAGTGTATAAGGTGGCAATGGAAATTGATATGCACTGGGTTATTGAATTAGCTCAAGGGCGGGGTGCAGCAATGGGAGTGGTAGGGCAAGCACAATCGCTTAATATCTACCTCCCTTTTGGTAGTAGCCGTAAATACTATAACTCAGTGCATCTTAAGTTTTTGAAGTCACCTGATGTATATACATTGTATTACCTACGGGGGAAAAGAGAAGGGGAGGCTGATAATGCTAAAAGTATTGAGCGTACAGCTCTTGTTGATTGGTCAGGGGAGGATTGTGTGGGGTGTCAAGGATGAGTAACATTACTACTAGCAGTGAGATTTTCGTACCAAGGTATGCAAAACTGAAAGAAATCTACGAGAAGCACGACCGCGCACACTGGCTTGCAGATGAAGCAGATATGAGTACTGACGTAGTCCAGTGGAAAGATGGATCAATTAGTGATGAGCAGAAGCAATATATCAAAATGATATTACGTGGCTTTACACAATCGGATACCAATGTTTGTGCTGGCTATGTGGAGAAGTTGCTACCTGTTTTTAAAAATGCAGATGCTCGTATTATGCTACTGTCGTTTGCCAATCGTGAGACTACTCATATGTACGCCTATAAGCGTCTTAACGATACATTAGGGTATGATAGCCAAGCGTTCATGTCCGAGTTTCTGGCTTACAAGGAGCTAAAAGACAAGCATGAGTTTATGATTGAAGATATGGACTTACGCTCCAATAAAAATAGGGCAGAGTATCTAGCAAAACAAGTGTTAATGGAAGGTGTCAATCTATTTGCAAACTTTGCACAGTTACTGGACTTCTCACGTATTGGCAAGCTACCGGGGATGGTTAGTATTAACCAGTGGAGTGTAATTGATGAGAGTATGCATGTGGAGGGCCTTGTAGAAGCATTCAGAATTTTCATCGAAGAGAATCCTTCGGTTATTACTGAAGACTTTAAGAAGGCTATCTATGACACTGCTAGGAAAGTAGTTGAGTTGGAAGATGCCAGTGTGGATCTTTGCTACTCAATACATGTACCTAAGAAGCTTGGCAAGCAAGACTTAAAAAACTATATCCGCTTCGTATGTGACTATCGTATGCAGCAGATGGGCTTTAAGTCCCAGTTTGGGATTGATAAAAACCCTCTGCCGTTTATTGAAGAGATTACTGGGGATGGTGTGTTTGGTAATTTCTTTGAAAGCACTATCACTGCTTATAGTAAGAATAGCTTAGTGGGTGAATGGGAGTATTAGGAGTCCCTGCTAGTAGTTACTATCAATATTGAATATTAATGCTTTAAATTAAAATATTCCTAGCCTACTATTCTAAGATGTGCTAAAGTAACGAATAACAGGGGAGCTTATATCTCCTCTGTTATTTTAAGCTGCAAAATAGCAGCCGTAGTAAAGCCGATGAACAGAAGCATTTATCTCTGAAGAGTAGCGTTATGAATGGAATCAATGATATAGTAGTGAGTGTAGTAAGGAGTGTTATTCCTCAAGTTGCTCTTGACATCCTCCACAACATGTACACAATATTTAAAAAAGTTATAGTAGTTTTCGGAGTAATTGGTTATACGCTTAATGTGTATCACCTGTACAAGCTAAAAGCTATAGAAGAAATAACAGGGGTATTGGTAGTGAAGATTGCAGGGGTGTTTATACCTTGCATAGGGGCAGTGATGGGATATTTGTAATATTTATAATTTATGTGTGAAAACAACAGAAAAGGAAATATTTTATGGCAGGCACAATTATCAGCTTAAATGATGCGACAATCGACACAGAAGTGTTTCGGCATTACAACCAAGAAGCTCAAACACTCCTACGGAATATTGAAGTACTTCAACAAGAGTTTAAAGAGTTGGTAGAAACAGTTGAAAATACAACTGGAATTAAAAAAACAGAAGTAGCTGGATATTTTAAATCTCGCTTTACAGAGAAGCACGAAGATGTCGTTGCAAAAGGTAATCTCTATGAAGTTCTAAACGAAGCTCTTAATTAAAGGAATATAAAATGAGTGTAGCATCTGTTGGTATTACATTGCTTGAAATTATGCCCAAGATCTTTCAAGTGGTACGTTCCGTAGAAGCAGCGACAATTGCAAATCAAGAAGAGAATCCTACAGGATCTCAGAAATTGAACTTTGCATTGGCTTTGCTAGAAACTTATTATGAAACTACAAGCCCTAAAGTTCCATTTGCGGATTTAAAAACAGCGATTACAAAAATCATCTCTGTTGCTGTATTCTTCTACAATGATGTTAAATGGTTTAAGAGCCGCAATAAAGCTGCCAAACCTCCGCAAGTGTTGGAAGCAACGCCAAGTTGAATAAAAAAAAAAGAGACTTGGCAATTAAGCGAAGTCTCTAAAAGCTCTCTACCAAGAGCAAATTAAAATTATATATTACATGTTACAGATATTGTAAAGCCGTCTATAGACTGTATGAAGTCTTGGACGGCTTCTTTATTTATATTATCCAATTGTTGTATGTTCTCTGAGCCATTGTGTTGCTCGACTCTCCTGATCATCTTTGCTGACCTCTTGCACATTGGGTTGTTTTGAACTCTCTGTAAGCTCAGGCACAATTGTTGGAAGTGGCTCTGCTTGCACTCCTGACGGTAATCCAATCTTCTTTGTGGTTGCAACAGTGAGCAGCCAGTTAACAAGAGTGATAATACCAGCAGCAATATTAGTTGCTGTATTCTCATCCATAGGCATGTCATATCCGAACACCTTTGCAAGCTGTACTAATGCAATAAATACACCCGCTAAAATAGTAGCTGTTATTTGCCCACGCTTCCAAGCTTCCGGGTTTGCTACAGCTTCACCAGCTTTGAAAACAGAATATAGAGCTTTTAATTTACCAAACATAATTATCCAATCCTATTCGCTATCCATCCGTAGATGAATTGTTCATTAGCGGGGCGAGATTTAGTTATCCTGATATAGTGACTCCCTTGCATAATGTTAAGTATTTTTAACATCACTTTCTCCCCTTCGCTTCCTCTCTTCTGCAGATATTTAGCTAGGGCCACAAGAGTATTACTGCCTATATGCCCATCAACCAATACATCTGCATAATCTTTATCTTGCCTATTCAGAAGATTGAGAGCTTCTTGTAGCATAGGGCAGGCAGTAGGTACACCGCAATTAACGGCTGTGTCTGTCAATTCTGCAGCTATAGCTTCTGACAACTCCGCTACTTTATTAAACTGAGGGATGTTGTAGTATTGATTGAGATACACTTGATATGCAAATTCTTTTGTCAAGTCTTTCATATCCCCTGACCACCCGTTAGCGCGAGCTACAGCTTCAGTAATCCCATACTTAGTCTTACCACCAGTGTCATTAGGATTATCAGAATATCCCCCCTCCACTTCTATAATCTCATTTATAATCTTTTGTACTATCATTGCCTAGATCCCTCCCTGCTTTCTCTTTCAGCTCTCAATACATCTGATACAGCACCCATCGCTTGATTGCCGTTACCTGAAGATGCTATTAAAGCTAAAGTACGTTCTATGCGCGTGAGAGTATCCCAACCTACCATTTGACTCTTGATAATCATAATCTCATGGCGCAATGCTGCTGTCTCTGCATGGTTTTCTAGTGCTACAATACGCTCTACCATTTTCTTTAATAACTCATCATTAGATTGCCTACTATCTTTAACGCTATCTAAGTCAGTCTTCATGTCCGAGAATGCAGTCTCAAACACTGTCCATTTGTGAGTAATTGTAGCTACTTGTTTTGTTAGCCATGTTATAAATCCAGCAGCTACTACTACGCCAGTGCCGAGGATTGCAAGTAGCTGCAGAAATGTCAGGTTAATAACCATCTGAGTGTTTCCTATGTCGTTTTTTATTATGTCATCTAGGGAGAGTTGGCTTATTAATTCTGCATATAGCATAGCTCAAGCCTCTACAAACTTTAAAGAATACCCTTGCCGAAGAGCTTCTTTAACACAAGCTGCAGGAGTGGCTTTATTACCTAAGTCCCATCCTGATAGCTTGCGCATAGCAATAACAAGTTCTGCACATTCCCATAACCTGTCTTCACCAATGTCAAGTATGTTCAATTGAGCTGCAATAGCTTGTAGTTTAGAATACCCTTCTAACCCTACTTTCTCCATTGCAAACTCTAGCTCTTCATTGGTCATCTCATTTTGAGATTGTATCCAATAGAAGCCTTCCTCTTTCATGTTACTCAAGGGGATGATCCTCACTAGAGGATTTACAGCTTCTATAACAAACACTCGGTTAGCAAATACCCAAGCTACGCAGATATGGCTATACTCGCTTTGAGTTCCTATCCTCACAGCTTGCACTTCTAGATCGTGATAGGTACTCCAAGAGCTATGACTTAGTGCTATAATGTCTCCAGATCGTATAGTTTCTCTTATATCCGCATATTTCATAAGAGTTCCTATTGCCGTGAGCTACGAAGAATCTCTGCAGCTATGAATAATGCATCCACTTCCAACTCACTCATTCCCATCAAAGGGGCTAAGAGATTTACAAACTGATCGTCTCTATACCAATACTCAGCATCTTCGAAGAAAGCTTGAGCTATAGATTTTTGAGGTTCTTCTAGAGTGTTGATAGCAGGTTGTATTAGGCTCCATTTACCAGCATCTAAGAGTGTTAACCTTGCGCATAGTCTACTGGTTTTTTCTGGTATAATAGCTGCAGGAGCTACTGGTACTGGTGGAACATAATCTTCAATCGTCGCGCTACCAACTACTGAAAATTGATAATCGACACCGTCGCACCTGTAACGATCACTCAAAGTTTCAATGTTGGAGAACCCGCCGAATGTTCCAACTGAAGTATTTAATTGTTTCATTCTGCAGCCTCCACTCGTGTGATTGCAAAGCCAGTGCTACTTTGCGTTATCCCAAAAATCCAAGACTCATTATTATTAGTCCCGCCAACAGAGTCGGTTGAACCTAGGTTTGACAGCAACGACAGCGCGGGAGCTTTCGCCATGCCGTTTACCGCGTAAATACCATCGTATGCGCCTGTTCCGTTTCCGAGCAATGCATACAATGTGCTACCAGCCAGTAAATTCCTACCGTTCCTTACGTCAAACTGACTTCTATACTGTGGCGTACCTATTCCCGTTGTTGTTGATGCTACGTAATTGGCATTGGAAAGTGATGCAGACGCGCCAGAACAATCAAGAGTAAATTGCGATAGTAAAGAAGCTGATCCTATTGCAAACCTTGCATTGTTGCCGCTTGACGTAATAGCAGCTAGGTGAGAAATACTGCTTGCAAATGTGCCTGTAATCGCTGTACCGCATGAAGCAGTTCCAGATGTGTCAGTTAAAATGTTTGCATACCACACACCGCCAGTAAAGGAATTGAGAATTACAGTTTTTGTTGCCGAAACATTGATGTAATCGATAAGTGTCCCAAAGCCAGTAGACGCAGAAACAACGGCCACACTAACCGCCTCTGTGGTTGAGGTTAGCTTAAAAATGGCTGCTGATAATGACGTATCAGAGTGCAGAACGACTATGTTTCCACTGGTATTTAAAAACGCCTTATAGCCTGTTGTGGTTGCGGCTGTTTGCGCTAAAGTCCCAGCCGATAGTGTTGACCCTGATACTGTAAATGGTTTGCATACCATGAGTGATGTATCTGGATACACTGCACGAACTACAGACCCAAGAGCAAATAAACTAACCACACCCGCAACTGCCGTTGAAAGCGCAGATTCTGCGCCTATTGTTGGCGTTACGCCAGATACAGAAATAGCCCTTATTCCTGAGTGGCTTGCCGACCTAGAATATGACACAACAAACGACGAGCCTACAGCTATTAGTTGGCCGTAATCAGAGATATTGCCTGCAAGGGTAGCAGTGCCTTTTGTGCCGCTTTCAACTGTTATGGCTGTGCCGCTAATGGAAAGTATTACTGCCTCCATTGCAGTTGTTGAGCTATTACTTACCACTAATATCTTATCTGTTGCTGCTAAAACAGCCAGTGCGTTTCCCGAACTTATGCCAGTCCTGATTAGCGCTGCGCTTCCCCACGAGAGAGTGGATTGATCATACACAATGGCGTACGCGCTCGTTCCGCTAAAAACGAAACATGTTCTATTAGCGTCAAGTGCTATTCTTTGCAGCTTACCAGTTGAAGTGTCCGTGGCGGCTGAATTGGCAACTGCTGCTGTTACTCCTAGCTTTTCAAGCCCATAAGTCGCCCAAATACCTGCTGCTGTACTGTTGTCAGATAAGCCGATAACTGTGCCGGTTCTAGGGCGCACCCAGCCAAGTTGAGTACCTGCACTATTTTTAATGCCATAATCATAGTCGCCAGCGTTATAGACGGAAAATAATGTAATTCCTTTGGTGCAAGTAGTGCCCACAGGAAGAGTCATGTACAAACCATGCGTGGATGGTGTCACAGTCATTGCTCCGCCACTACTCGACGTAAGCGTGACGTTACCTGTAATGGCTGCACCGCCTATACCAAGACCCGTAATAACCAAAGCCCAATTTGTACCATCTAATGATGGGTCTGTAGTGCCAGCTCCAGCTATCGTCCTCCGATATGTAAAGTAGGTGATTGGACTGATAACACACGTATATTGAGTATAAGTAGTACCACTAATCCACACTGCTGCATTTGCTGCTGAAATAGCAGCCGTTGCACTGGCAGCAGCCTCAACCGCTTTAGTGGTAGCTATATTTGCATTAGTGGTGGATGATGTAGTATTCGCGTCTACAGTGACAGCTAAGGCATTAGCTTCTGTGCGAAATGTAGGTAATGCAGCAAGGAAAGCATCAGCATTTGCTACAAATGTAGCAGGGTCTTGATTCCTTGAAGGTATTGTAGGTAGTGCAGATATTGTCATATTTTACTTTTAATTATGTTAAACCTTCTAGGGATATTGTGCAAACAGAGAAGGTAGGGTATGCAATCTCTATGCTAAAATCTTTGTAGAAACCATATATTATTGTTGTTTTATAGTCTACATGTCCTATATAAACAATAGGGGTGGCTCTGTAGCGAGCTAAAGTAGTTTGTAAGGATTCTGTTAACTCCGAGGGGACATACACAGTAAAATCTGCCCGTTTATTAAAAGCTCTTTCTAAGATTGTATAATTCCCAAAAGTATCTCTTTGCTTAATAGAATAGTCTTGGATACCTGTCTTAGCTCCTCTTTCCACTCCCATCGTGCCATCGCTAAAATCTCTTGAGAGTCCTAGTACACACCCCCCACATAACACTGTGTTACTAGGATCTTCTAGCGTTACAGTGATAGTGGGATTGGCATAGGGAGGAAGGTCTTCAAACACATAATCTGCCACTCGTTCTACAGGTTCAAAAAAATATAAATATAAATCTGTAATACCGCCAGAGCTAATAAGGTTTGCTGTACTATCATATACAATGCCATCTATAGCATCTTCAACGACAACCCTAGCACTCTTAGCGCTAATGTTAAGCAAGGTTACAGTGTCTATCCTCTCGCCTAAATCAAACACTGTCTCTATTTCATCACTTGCAGAGGTTTGTGAAGTTATGCTAGAATCAAACATCTTCCAGCGATTGGTAGCACCAGCATCTATCCAATATGTTGTATTGGTAATATCTTTGTTATAGTTTGCCGAAGCTACGGCTGTGTGTACTCCAGATTGAGTACCCGAAGTATTAATAGCAGCTCCACCAATCGTAGCACTTAAATTAAAGCCTGTAGTTGTGGGAGATTTTACGTAGTAGACAGTACCGGGCAAAACCCCCGTTGGCAAAGCCCCTGTAGTTGTTAATGAAACAGGAGTATCTGCTGCAGGGATAGTGCCGGAAAATGTTACTACGCAAGGAGAAGCTATTGTTAAAGTAACTGTAGCCCTAACACCAACTACAGATTGATAAATTTTATGGATATTAGTGTCTATCTCCATTATAGAATCACCCGCAGCATAAACAGTGGAAGCTGAATATGCTGCGAAGTCATTCTCTAATACAGTAGACGATGTTAATGTAGTATCCGCAACATTAACAGGTCGTATTATTTTCATTGGCCCTCTTAAATTAAGCGGTTACGTCACGGACATCTGGCAAGCCATCTGAATCCCACTTCTTATACATCTTAACTTGCTCTTTAGTAGCTTGCACATTGGCAACATCACCAGCAACAATAGTAGCTTTAATATCAGAAAGCTCTTGACGTAAGTTCTTTATTTCTGCTATTAATGCTTCACTGCCTTGTTGTGGGCTACGAAGCCTATTCATTAACTCTGCATTGTCAGCAGCAGGGATGATACGTTCACCAGCATGGATATTAGCCAACATATCTTGTGGGACATAATTAGTACCTACAGCAAAACCTTGGATAGAGTCAGTGGTAGGGTGCATACCTAAGTCATACTGCCTTTGTACTTCTGCCCAATACTCTTGAGTGCGACCCGTAGTGTTGAATATTGCATCAGCCACTGTGCCAAACTTTGCAGGATCATAGCTACCCAACTGTTTAACTAGATTCTCAGCGTTAGAGACTTTAGCTGCGTAGTTGTTGGCAGAATTCAAGAAATAAGCATTACCACCATACTGAGCACCATAGTCTTGAACTTTTTGCATCGTATCAACACTGGTCTTTGCTGCTGGTGCGCTAACAGCTCCGCCCGATGCTTTCATTACACCTAGAGCATCTGCAAGTTGGAATAAAGCTTCTTGTATAGTAAGGACAGCATTACTAACGCCATTGATAGCATCTACTTGCGCTTGAGCTGTGCTTATAATACCGTCAAGCCTAGACAACTCGGCTGTTGTTTGAGAATCAATAGCCTTTATTGTATCATTGATAGCATTTACTGTCAATTGTTGCTCTGAAACTTGCTTCTCGGTATTATCTTTCAAGCCTGAGATAGTGTTGATAGTTTGCTGCTGATCTTTCTGGAAATCAAATAGAGTTGCAAACATTTGTTCACTAGGCTTACCCACTGCAGATACAGCATCCTGCAATCCCTTCATCTTGGAAATATCACCACCGCCGTTAGAAATAGACAATGCAGAGTTGAGTAAATCTTGAGCACTCTTTCTTGACATTGGATCTAATGTAGCTAGACTATTCTTAAAGAGGTTAGAAATACCTGTAAGAGAGGATAGTAAGTCAGTAGCATCCTTTAGTTGGACTTGTGCTGCTGCTTTGTCTAGCGCTGCTTTCTCCTGTACAGCTTTCTTTTGAGCATTGACAGATCTAGTTAATGCAGACATAGCTTCGTTAACACCATCCTTGGCAAGCTTAATTGCATCCCCTCTAGCTTTATCCGCCGCATCCGCAGCTTCCTTGGCAGCAGCACTGGCAGCAGCACTGGCAGCATCCGCAGCTTCCTGAGCGGCCTCAATTGCAGACTTACTAGCCGCATCTATTGCATCAGCAACATCAGCAAAGGCTCCAGACATACTTAGCAACTTACCTACCATCTTACTGCCAGACTCTGAGCCATCATCTAAGGATTGAATTAAAGATTTAAACTCGGCTTTAGTTGCGGGAATAGTTAATCCCATGCTGCTAAATTCCTTAGACAAAGAGGATAGCCTAGAAGCATTCTGTTCTGCATCTGTAAAGAACCCTTTAAAGTAATCCTGAATTCCAGACTTAAGGTTATCCATGCCACCAGCACCCCAGATAGTAGCGCTAGATAATGTATTCCCATTAAGCCCATTGGAATTCATCATTTCTCGTACTGTGGCAAGATCTTTATAAGTTGATGCTAGATCCTGTGCAACTCCGTCCATAGTCCTGATAATATTGCTAATACCTTCAGCAGAGTTATTCATTTTCTCAAATGCAATAATACTGTCCCTAACTATTTCTGTTGATGTATCCCCTTGCTTGTTTATAATCTGAGTGTAATCAATAGACGCAATATTCAACCTATCTAATTCGAACTTAGCTGACTCTACGCCACTTGACACTCTAACTAAAGTCTGGAATAATCCTTCTCCTACTTTCTGGAATTGTGCTATTGCAGGCATTGCTACTTCTGCCATCTTGTCACCAAGCATACTAAATGCAGATTGCAATTCTCTTTCTATGTCAGCACCGGATAACCCTTTAAGACTAATCTTATCCAAACCAGCTTGCTCAAATGAGATAGACTTTAATGCCTCAGACATTACACCTTTGTCTTTACCAAGGAAAGCTGCAGCTTCAACAATAGAAGCAAACATAGAAGATACAGTTTTTCCAAATTGATCTTTTAACCCTTGTTTCAAATCTGAGAATTCAGTTTTGTTAGAAGAGCTATTAAACAAGCCAAAGAATGAGGATTTCTTTTCGAATATATCTTGATAGCCGCGAGCGGATACACCCTGATCCATTGCACTACCTATAGTCTGAGAGGACTTCTGTAACTCAGGTTTTTGTGGCGCATACATAAAGATATTATGAGCATCTTCCTCACTAGACGATGCTACTCTTGCATTAAACTCTTCTACAGATTTTTTGTATTTCTCCATTATAGCTTTGTTGACAAGGCTATTAGCATCTGTAGTTATTTTATCAAAAACAATACCTGAATCTACTAACTCTTTAGAACTAGAAGAAAATCCGAGGAATGATCTAGAACTTCCTACGCCTGCTGCTTTGCCATCTGCTGCAGTACCTCGTAAGCCCGATGTCTGAGATACAAATGTAGCCATGCCAGAAATACCCTCACGGATACTACGTAACTCTACTAGCATATTAGATGAGTGAGATAGAGCAATGTTAGAATCATTTACTAGCTTGTCTAAGGAGTTAACGATAGACTCCGACTTAGCTGTGTCATCACCTAGCACTGTCCCTGTACCTTGAGTTTCTTGGCGTTGTTTTGCTGTCATAGCTCCACCACCACTGCTACTACCACCTACAGCAAATCCTAATGCTCCCACTGCTGCTGCCATAGCTGCCATACGTGCAAAAGCTGTGTAGGGATCACCATTAGCCTGATTGAGTACTGCCTTAACCGCTAGCTGGCCCATCTCAATAAGGTTCATTGCTAGCTGTGCTGCGTGGAAAGCTTTAGATACACCATCTAACGTTCTATAACCAGTACTCCCTTCATTGAAGAAATTCTTGGCAGCTCCCGCCATATCTCCATAAGCACCTATTCGTTCTTCTGTATGCTTCTGACCATCCTTAGCACTAGCTTTCTCTAATGCGGATAAAGTTTTGAAAGCATCTCCAAAACCTTTCAATGCTGTACTAGCACCTTTAAACGAGCTACCTAAACTCTCTGCCGACTTACCCATCTTACTTAGCATTGTGCCGGTATCTTCAAGGCCAGCTATTTTAAAATTGATAGCTGTTTTACCCGCAAACTTCTCTTTTAAATCTGCAAGTTTGCTGAGTTGTGCAATCTGAGATGTAGAAGATATTTCATAAGCATTGTTGTATGC